>Ga0105099_10000848_pt1 | contig 20329 bp, 14 predicted proteins | sample PPLLak3cmMay2015_2_FD_79138 | JGI IMG/M metagenome (GOLD analysis project Ga0105099, IMG submission 79138) | Freshwater sediment microbial communities from Prairie Pothole Lake near Jamestown, North Dakota, USA - PPLs Lake P8 Core (1) Depth... | ecosystem: Environmental > Aquatic > Freshwater >... | reverse complement strand
CGGTCATCAGCCTGTCGCTTTTATTCCTCTGGATCACTTTTTTAAGGGTGCATTGCCTGAATATGAATATCAGCTTTTTTTCCGATAAGCTGAAGGAGGCGAAAAAAGAGAGCGGGTTACTGCTTATTCTTTTTATAGCCGTCGTCTCTATGTTGCAGGGTTTGGGGGTCATCAACATCGACGCGTTTTATCTGGCCACCCGTTCCTTTTTCATTTTAGCCTTATGGCAAAGCGTCGCCGCGTTTATTCTTTCTTTTATCAAGGGCTGGCCTTATGTGTCTCTGCTCGTCGGCTTGATGACCGTCAGCAATTGGATTTTCGCCTGGGGGACCTATGTCGAGAATTGGAAAATTTACGACTCTTCCGGCGCTTTTAAGCTTATCCCGATCGTGATCAACGTTTTTATCATATTGATCAGCGCCATTATTAGAAGAAAAAAGTAAAAAAGCGGCCTTGATGCCCCATAGCTACATTGACGCTAAAAACGTATTTTTCAATGAAAAACCAAGGATTTTTTAAAAGGATCGGATCCATATCTCAATAAAGTTCCCCTATGGAACCCTTTTAACGAAAAGTACTGCAAAGAATAAATGGCTCTTGACACCCGCTAATATTTTCCCTATATTTTGCGCCTCAAAAAAGAATGGATGGTTATATATCATTTCTTAAAAAGGAGATGCCGGCCCAATGAAAAAAAACAAGACCCCGTTCGATTACGCCTTGGCCAACCCCATCACCAGCCTGGTCGATAAAGCTCCGTCTGATTTTACCCGAAAAGATATGATGCATGTTTTCGAGGAAAAGCAAATCGAGCGCATCGGATTTCATTACACGGCCATAGACGGGAAACTCAAAGAGCTCAAGATACCCATCTCCAATCCTCGTCAATTGGAGACGATTTTGGCTGAAGGAGAACGGGTGGACGGATCTTCCCTGTTTAAAGGCATGGTCGATGCATCTGTTTCCGACCTCTATGTGGTGCCTCTTTATCGCAGCGCTTTTTTAAATCCTTTCGATCCCGGCAGTTTGGATTTTATTTGCCGGTACATTACCAAAGACGGCGAATTGGCGCCTTTTGCGCCCGACAATATCCTTAATAAAGCCTACCGGATTTTTCAGGAGCGGACCGGCCTGGAATTGCATGCTTTGGCCGAATTGGAATTCTTTTTGATCAGCGACAAAGATCCCTCTATCTTTCATGCGCAAAAGCAGCACGGCTATCATGCCGCCGCCCCTTTTATCAAAAGCGGAACCATCATGAACGAGATGATCCGTCACATCACGCAGATCTGCGGCAATGTGAAATATGCGCACTCGGAAGTCGGGTATATCGAGTGTATTCGCAGCGATCTGCCGGAAATCCGTGATAAGAGCGGCGAGCAACTGGAGATCGAATTCCAACTCCGGCCCATGGAAGAGGCGGCCGACAACGCCATATTGGGCCGTTGGTTGATCCGCAATATCGCCTATCAACACGGCAGCGTGGTGACGTTTGCACCCAAGATAGAAGAAGGCGTGGCCGGTAACGGCCTGCATTTCCACATGGCCTTGGTTAAAGAAGGCAAAAATGTCATGAGCGACGAACAGGGCTCGCTTTGCCCTGAAGCCCGTAAATTAATCGGCGGATTGTGCCGGTATGCCGAAACCTTGACTGCTTTCGGTAATACGGTATCGGCCGCGTATTTGCGCTTGGTGCCCAACCAGGAAGCCCCGACCCGGATCTGCTGGAGCGACCTGAACCGTAGCGCCATGATCCGCGTGCCCTTGGGCTGGTCCAATGTGGATCACCTGGCCAAAAAAATTAACCCGCAAGAGACTGAAGAATTCAGGCGCGCCGGCGGCCGCCAGACGGTCGAATTGCGCTCACCGGACGGCAGCGCGTTTGTGCATCTTTTACTGGCCGGAATGGTAATGGCGGCCGAATGGGGCTTGACCAACCCGGCCGCCCTGGACCTGGCCCAGAAGCTGTACGTCACCGGTAATATTTTCAAAAACAAAGAACTGCTGAATTCCCTGCAGGCCCTGCCCACCAGTTGCGTGGAATCCAGCCGGGCATTGCTCAAGCAGCGTGAGCTCTATGAACGGGAGGGTGTTTTTCCGGCAAGTATCATCGAGTATATAGCCAGACTCCTGCAAAAAGAGAATGACGAAGGCATGAATCAGAGGCTGGTCGACCTGCCGGCCGACGATCGTTTGCACGAAACCCGCAAGATCATGCATAAGTGCTTGCATGAACAATAAGATTTGAAAGTGATCCCGCAGCCAGAAGTCGGAAGCCAGGGATCAAGATAGGGGTCAAGGGGCCAAGGGTAAAAACAAAGAGCATTGAAACCAAATTAAGAAGACTCGGAATTTAAGCAAGGACTGCGGTTCAAGGGGTAGGGGCAGGCCCCTGTGCCTGCCCAGCATGATTCTATAAATAAATATCGAACCTCGAACCTGGAATATCGAACCCCGGAAAATAATGCAACTCTACTATTGGGACAACTTTTGTCTCGGACATTCCCTCGCTCTGAAATCCGTTTTCGGGTTATTTTGAATCCCGGCGCCTGTATTCTGCCTACCTGAGCAGCAACGTATGCATTTCCAACTGTTCTGATGGTGATAAAAACATGCCGTAAAAGGCTCAGCGGTTGCGATCTTGTTTCTTAAAGAGAGTGAAAATGAAGCCTACCAACAACAAACAAAACAGAGGCAAGGTCATGGGAAATCGGGAGCCGAATTGCTCGGCGCTGATACCCATGAGGAACGGGATGACGGTGGCGCCGATACCGCCGGCGCCCACCAGAATGGAAAACAGGGTTGCGGAACTTGAGTTTTTGTATTCTCCGCCATAGGAGAGCACCAGCGGCCAAATGCTTGAAAAAAATAGGCCCATGAGAAAGATCGAAATCCACATCATCAGGGTATGGGTGAAGATCATGGATATCAGAATAAGGGCGGAAGATAAAAACGACAGAAGAATAACGAGCGCGGAATTTTTATATTTCAAAATAGCCAGTCCCATAACAAAACGGCCGATAGTCATGGCCGACCAGAAAAGAGCGACCGCCAGGCTGCCTTCCAGAATGGTGAAATCAAGATTGTTTTTTAAAAAGGTCGACATCCAGCCCCAAGCCCCGATCTCGGAACCGGTGTAAAGGAACATGCACAAGATAATGAACACAAATTTAATATCCTTGATCAGATCTTTAACTTCTGAAAAATGAATGCCTTCATCCGACTTTTTTAAGTCCATTTTCATATACGCTAAAATAAGCAAAAGAAGAAAACAGAGTATTCCGCAAATCAGATACCAGATTTTCCAGCTTATTTCATGAGTCACAATCAAGGCGGAAAGAACCGGCCCAATGACGGCGCCGATCCCGAAAAAAACCTGCAATAAGTTGATGTGATAAGTCTTGTTGCGGGTGTTGATTTCGCCCACGATTGAATTGGCCAAAACCTCCACGACTCCGCCGCAGCCGCCCGAGAAAAAAATCAAAAGGCTGAATACCAAGTAATTAGGGGCAAGAACGATTAATACCAGGGAAACGGCATAGCCGAACAGAGCAATGCCTAAAACTTTTTTCTTGCCGAAAAAATCGGACAAGAACCCGCCGATAAATATGAACAGAACAAAACCCGAAAAACTCAGGGTAAAAACCGTGCCCGATTGCGCCAGGCTCAGCTGAAACGTTTTTGTGATCTCAATCAACAGGGGACTGGTGGAAGTCAAGACAATGGCAAAAAATAGGATCAGAAGGGCCATTAAGATATTGATGAATGGGATGTTCATAATTTGCTTCCGACTGATAATGAAAATATTCTATAGATGCTTTTCCATATTATTACATAAAATTTTCTTTTAAAAATTACAAATTCTCTATTATTTAAGGCTAAAAGTCTATTTGATAATCATTTCGTAAAGTTCACTTAAAATGCATTTCAGGAATATGGAATTTTATATGATTTCTCCCTGCGGTCGAAATGACACGATCAACGTTGTTCATTAACTGAGGACGATTTTGCCTCCGATGTCATTTCGACGAGCGCAGCGAGGAGAAATCGTATCCTTTTTAATGCAACGTTAGGGTTTTCTCTCTTGGTTCAACCGGGAAATAAATCTTATTATTCATATATAATTTTAATTGGAAACACAACCCCTAAAACGAAAAGGGCGGGTTTTAAAAACAATTTCAGAAAGAAATTGTGACCCGCCCCTTCGGCGCATCATGGCTTGTTTAAAAAAAAAATAAAAACTAGGCTTCTTTTTCCAAACCTTTGTTCTTTTTAACCTGATACATGGCCTGATCGGCGCGGTGGATCAGTCCTTCGATCGTGTCCTCTTTCAGCGCCAGGGCAATGCCGGTGCTGACGTCCACGTCCACTTCTCCTTTTTCATAAGACATAAAACGCTTTTTCTTGAGCTTGGTTTTGAAACTGGAGATCTTATCGCGGACCATATCCTTGGTCAGATTCCCGATGATCACCACGAATTCATCGCCGCCGTAGCGGGCCATGAAGTCATCGGACCGGAAAGTCTCTTTCAGGGTCTGGGCCACTTTTTTCAAAACCTTATCGCCGGCCACATGCCCAAACGTGTCGTTAATTTTTTTAAAAGCATCCACGTCGAAAATCATCAGCGCAAACGGATCGCCGCCGTCGTTAAAAATTTTTAAAACGTCGTTTAGTTTCAGGTCGAACGCCTTACGGTTATAAAGTCCGGTCAGGCCGTCCTTCATGGCCGCGGTCTCGAACGCTTCGGCCTTGCGCGACATCTCCTGGGCGTCTTTTTCAACTTCCACGATGCGTTGCTTCAATTTTTGAATATTATCCTGCACCATCCGGGTCTTCATCAAATCTTCTTCTTTTTTCTTTGTAACCAATTGCTTGATGGCGTTGATTTTGCCCAGGATGGTGTTCTTCAGATCATCGATGTTTTTGAAAAGGTTGAACGAATCGGAGATGGTGCCCATTTCGTCATTGATTTTCATCTCGAAATATTCGATGCGTTTGATGTTGTCTTCATGGCCGAATTCCTTGCGCAGGGTGTCCTCCAGCTCCTTGACCTGACTCATAAAAAGAAACAACAGGCGGTTGACTTGCTTGAAATCTTCGGAAATCCGCGCCCGTAATTCCTTGAGAAAGTCCAGAAACGCGTCGGTCGGCTCCGCCACCAGAATGTTCTCAATATCCTCGGGGCAATTGACCTCGATGCCGGCGGCCTTTTTGATCATAGCATTGCCCATGGGATAAAACTCTTCCATTAAAACGATCATGACTTTGCGCAGGCTGCGGCACGCTTCCATCAAACGCTTTTGCAATAATTCCGTTTGGGCATTTTTACCCTGATCGCCTTCGCCGACTTTTTGGGAAACCAGCTTTTTTTTCAACTGGGAGAGCCCCGATTCGATCCGGTCCAAGTCCAGGGGCTTATCGATCTGAATTAAATCTTTAATTTGCAAATAAGGTTTTTCCAAGTCAGGTTGGTTGATTAAAAGACCCAGAGTACCGACCACCTTTAAAAGGCATTCCTTTTCGTCCTGATGCATCCGCTCGCTGTCCAGATACTCTTTTTTAAGCTTTTTTACTTCAGCCACCAGGTCTTTTTCCATGGCATCCGATCTCCTTTGCATTCATTCAAAAAATACCCAAAAAGCCCCTTTTATAAATTTCATACAAAAATCATACCATTAGGCCTGAAGGCGGCTTCACCGGGCTTGGCATATGCGCGTCAGTTCATTTAAAACAATTTGGTAATCAGAAAAAAAACAATGATGGCGGAAAGGATGGTTAAAACCGGCGGCAAAACATAACGATAGGATTTCCACAAATTAGCTCTAAAATAATCTTTGGTGACCAAAAAACAGATATGAATGGGTGAAATCATCTGGCCCATATGCCCAAAAGTATAGGCCATGGCTGCATAGGCTGCAAAACCCAATGAATTTTCTTGAGGAAACAAAGGGATAATCAGAGGAAAGGTGGTTCCCACAAAACCTATGGCCACGCCGGTGATCACACCGGCTAAAAAAGGCATGATCAAAACCACCAGAAGCACGGGGATGTGAAAGGTGATTAATTCATTACGAATGGCCTCGACCGCGCCGGTCTTGGTCATGACGCCCTTAAAAATCATGATTCCCAATAAAAGCATCATAAGGGCCGGCATGGTTTTTTCAAAAATAGCCGACTTAAACTCCGGCCAGGTTATACGATTCACCACACCCACCCAAAGGGTCGCCAGGCATAATCCGGGCAAAATGGCCACAGCACCCGGGATCTTGATTTTCAAATCCAGAAGCGCCAAAATTTCAGTCAAACCGGTTTGGATAATAATGACCAGAATGACGATCAAAATAGGCATCATCTCCCATATAAAAGATCGAACCCTGGCCCGGGAAACACCTTGCCCGCTGGAATTACGGATCTTGCCGATCGGCCGTAAAATAAAAACATAACCGGCTCCGATCGCAAACAAAGTCAGGGGAGCCATGAGCGTATAATATTGCCGGATATTCACTTCGGTCAAAGCCAAGGCCAGTACCACGCCCGGATAAAGCGGCCACCAGAATTCCCAGAGATGACGGAACCAGTAGTTTAGACCTGTTTTTTGCTCGCTGGAGACCGGATGTCCGGCCAACGATCTCTCCACCAGGGGTGCGGAAAACAGGGCGCCGCCCGGCATGGGCAAAAGCCCGATCAAAGCGGTCATAACCGATGCGACCGTGCGACCGTCCTTGGCCAATTGCATAAAACTCCCGACCAGCCGGTCCATGTGTCCGGTCTGTTTCATCATCCCGCTCATAACCAGGATCAAATCAACGATCAAAACCAGACTGATGGTTTGCAGGTCCAGAATACTGGAAAGCACGATCGGCCCCCATTGGGCCGTAGGGGTCTTCATCCAGGCTAAAAGAACCAAGGCCCCGGCCGGCAGACAATAACTGAGCGGCAGGCGGAAGCGGTTCAACAACAACATGAAAGCGAAAATAGATAAAATTTTGATGAGCGCCGGAACGGCCGCGATTTGCTCCAACATCATAAGGTCTTTACTTTAATCATATTGGTCGTACCCGGGACGCCGAGCGGCAGTCCGGCGGTCAAGACAATAAGATCTCCTTTTCGGACCAATCCGCTTTGCAGTAAAGCGTATTCGGTCGATTCACTCAGCTCGTTAAAGTCCGGCGTATCCGTGATGAACAACGGGACACACCCCCAAAACAGGGGTAGAACCTGTATCGTCTTTTTCAATGGCGAAAGCGCGATAACCGGTTGTTTGGGCCGAAAACGGGCAACCGCCCGGGCGGTGCGGCCCGAATGAGTATGAACCACAATAGCCGCCGCATTTAAATGATCGGCCAGCACACAAGCCGCATGCGCCACGGCATCCGCGGTCTCCTGGGCCGGGACTGCCTTTAAAAAAGCCTGGTGGGGAAAATCCTGTTCCGCGTTCCCGGCAATACGCGCCATAAAGGCCACTGCTTCAATGGGGTATCGGCCGACGGCCGTCTCTTCGGAAAGCATGACCGCGTCCGTGCCGTCCAGAACCGCGTTGGCCACATCCGTGGCCTCGGCCCGCGTGGGCCGGGGAGCACTCACCATGGAACGCAGCATCTGGGTTGCGGTAATGACCGGTTTGGCGCAGCGGTTGGCTTTTTGAATCAGCATTTTCTGAATATGCGGCACCTGTTCCAGGGGGATTTCCACCCCTAAATCGCCTCTGGCCACCATGAGCCCGTCCGCCGCCTCCACAATCTCATCGATATTCTTCAGCGCCTCATGCTTTTCGATCTTGGCAATGATCGGGGTTTCCCGACCATGTTGCCGGATGATCGCCCGGGTCTGATGAATTTCTTCTGCTGTGCGTACAAAAGAAAGCGCCACAAAATCCACTTCATGTTTCAGGCCGAAAGCCAAATCGAGGCGGTCCTTTTCGGTCAAGGCCGGCATGCCTAGGGTCCGAGTCGGCAGATTGATCCCCTTATGCCCGGTCAGAATCCCGCCGGTAATGACTTCGCAGATAATGTCAAACCCCGCCACTTTTTTAACCACCAATTCCATTTCGCCGTCAGCCAGCATTAAGGGATCGCCGGCTTGCACATCCCGGTACAAATCGGGATAGGTGACGGAGACCTTTTGAGCGTTGCCGTTTACAGGCTCCGCGCTCAGGATAAACGTTCGGCCGGTTTCCAGTTGGATGCCGCCCTCGGGCAGGGAACCGATGCGGATTTTGGGCCCGGACAAATCCTGCAGAATGGCGACCGGCCGGTCCAGGGCCTCAGAAGCAGTCCGTATGGATTGGATCACGGCTTGATGCTCGGCATGCGTGCCGTGCGAAAAATTCAACCGGGCCACGCTCATCCCGTTTGCGATCAAAGATTGGATGCATTCGGGCGCGCGGCTGGCCGGACCAATGGTACAGACGATTTTGGTTTTTACAGTCATTTTAAAACCTATATCACCCTTCCGGTACCGGTGTAAAGGATCTCCTAAAATCATTTAATAATTCTTTTGGGTTTGGTATAATGGAACAAAGAGGTTATAAAAATATAGTCTGTAAATAACTGCTTTTGAAATCAATACCATTTCGGTCACTTTGACGCAAACCGCGGGAACGGATGGACGCACCGACCAAAAAACGCCCGAATCAGGCACATCGGAACGCCTGCGCTCAATGCCGGCATTATTATATCACCTGGGATGAACATTTCCCCTATGGCTGCCGGGCCCTGGCCTTTAAAAGCAAATCTCCGCCCGCCGCCGCGGTTCATTCCGCTTCCGATATGGCTTGCCAGTTTTTCTTGCCGAAAAAAAGAAGGGCGCCATCCTGATCCGCAAGGGGCAACAAGCCCTTGCATCGGTTAGGGACTTTAGACCATTCGACCCAAATTCTTCTATTGAAAAATATGAGTTGCTAAACGCATCGAACCGAAAAACTTCATTTTTTTATAACCGTGAACCCTGAACGGTTGAACCTCGAACCGGCTGCTTAGATCTTTTGCTTTCTCTGTTTCAAGGCCATCACGGCCTGATTGCAAAGGGTGCGCATGTATTTTAATTGGTCTCCGGTGATCACTTTGCCGGTTTGCTCGCGGTCCGCGTAGATCAACCCCAACGCTTGTTTGTCCACCACAATGGGATAGATGATGAACGCCGGAGCGCCCACGGCCCGCAAGTACCATTCCGGAATGAGTTTGGCGATACGGGGATCCCGGACATTTTCCACGCTAAGCGCTTTGTGCTCCGCCAAGGCAATGGTGAAGATATTATTGGCCGGACTGGTTGGAAAGCTGAAATTCTCGCTGATGCTTTCAATATCTTTTCCGAAACCGAAACGCGCGTGCATTTTGGTCCGGTTCAGATTCATCAGACAAAAAAAGACCCGATTGAAACCATAAGCCCGGTACAAGGTTTCCATGATCATGGTCAGCACCTGGTTGAGCTCAAAATCTTCCAGAAGCGTATTGGTGATCTCCTGGATCCCGTTGATCAGGATCGCCTGGGTATCTTTGGAATCTTCGAACGCCGGCTGTTCTTCTTCTATTTCCAGACCCTGGTAGGCCGAAGGCTTCTTCTCTTCCGTCAAGGCCAATTTATCCTCCTCGCTCAGTTCGGTGAGGGTTTCGTCTTTGAGAACCTTGGCCTGGCTTTGCAACTGGATCATCAGATTGCTTTTTTTCAAATTGATCTTGAGCACATCCGCGTATTTCGCCATTTTTTCCATGGCCGCATCCAATAATTTGGACACCTGTTGTTTGTTGATCGGAAAACTGCTATCAAACCGGTTCAAAAGCGCGGCAAGAACCCTGGAACGTTCCTCCGGTCCGGTATGAACCATGATATGACAGAGCTCGTTCGAAAAATTCGACAAATTTAAAAGCATTTCCTCGTTCGACCGGGGTTTGTCCACCTTGCCGGCCGGCAAACGCTGCATGCTTTGCATAATTTTGTCCGGAAACCGCCAGACCTTGGCCGCTCCGGCCCCCAGCTCCGCGTAGGAAATGCCCAAAATATGGCGCGCCGCCGGTTCTTCGGAAACCCCTTTCTGCAGCATCCGGTTCTGGATTTGCTGATACTCCTCCGGCAAATAAAAAATCACGAGGTGCTTGCCGAGCTTGTGAAGCATGGCGCAGATGAAAGACTCTTCGGACTCCTTGAATTTGATCTCCTCCGACAACTGCTTGGCGATCAATCCGCTCATAAATGAACCGATGGCCGATTCTTTCAATTCTATGGATTGGGACTTATTCTGTAAATGTTCAAAAAGAAGCAAACTCGAAGCCGCCAGCCGCACCTGCTCAAAACCCAGGATCATGACCGCCCGTGAGACCGTGCAAACCTTGCCGGCAAATTGCCCGTAAAAAGCCGAATTGACCAGCCGCAATAATTTATTGGTCAGGGCGTAATCTTTGACGATCGTATTCGCCAACTGGGAAGCGGAGACGTAATTCATTCCTCCCGAAGAAGCCTGTTTGTTGATCTCGATGACATATTGGGAAAAAGCGGGGAAATCGCTTTTTTGACGCATGCGTCTCAGCAGAAAATCCAGGGTGCTGTTGCCGTCCGTCTTTTGGTCTTGAGACGTATTCGCTTCCTCTTTGGCCGCCAAATATTGACTCAAAGCCGTGCGCATCTCCGGAGCATCGGCATAACGCTCTTCAGGCGTTTTTTCAAGCGCTTTTAAAATCAACCGATCCAAAGGGATCTCGATTAGGTTATTTTTTTGCGAAGGCGGGTCAATCGGAGTATTGGTGATCTGGTACATGGCGCTGAAATGATTGTCGGCCTTGATCACGGGTTGACCGGTCAGCATTTCATGAAAAATCAACCCCAAGGAAAATACATCCGAATGCAAACCGATTGTTTTACCGGAAAAATGCTCGGGCGACATATAGCGGGGCGTTCCCGCCAATTTCACTTCGCCATTTCGGCCGGTGGCGCTCATCAGGGCGATTCCGAAATCCATGATGCGGGGAACGTCATCTTTGCCGACCATGATATTGGCCGGTTTCAGGTCGCGGTGGATCACCCCTTGCTGATGGGCGCTGGCGACTCCGTTCAGGATCTGCTGCATGAGTTTCAAAGCACGAGCCGGCTGGAGCGCTCCCTCTTTCTCCAATAAATCGCGCAGGGTGATCCCGGATACATATTCAAAAACCAAGAAAGGTTTGTCCTGATATTCGCCGGCTTCATAGACCGGAATAATGTTGGGGTGCTGCAGCTTGCTGACCGTGCGGGCTTCCTGCATGAGGCGCGATTGAAGATCGCTGTCCGGAGAGAAATGAGTCGATAAGGTTTTGATGGCCACTTCCCGTTCCAGACGCGGGTCCTGAGCCAGATAGACCACTCCTTGGGAACCTCGGCCTAATTCCCTTATGATCTTAAAGCGGCCTATATTGATCGGAATGGACATTTAATTTATATGCGGAGGATAAAAGGGCCGAAGAAACCCCATTTTCAATCTGAATTGAAAAAGAGCTATTCCTGAAACCCTTCGCGGATCCACAACTTTAAACTTTCTTTTTCAAAACGCCACTTATTCAGTATTTTTTTTCCCGGAATCCGCCCCTCCTTCACCAGCTTGTAAAGGGAGCGTTTCCCGATCTGTAAATAGTCCGCCGCTTCTTCGATTGTTAAGATCTCTTTTTCCATAAATTATGCCCTCATGTGAGTTTTATAACCTTTTGATCTCATTCTGTAGCTTTTTTAAGCACATCCCATGCCAAACTCTTTGAAATAACGATCAGTTATAATCATTTTTTAATAATATCCACCCATTTTTTTGATTGCCCCATGACCGATTTCAATAAATTAATTTAATAATTTTAAATAGTTACTTTAAAAATGCAATAATTTATCTTCTTAAAAAAAACCTTTTTTTATGACCGGTCTATTTTTATTCCCTAGCCCAAATTCGCTGCCTTTTACCAAAAATATGTCAGAGTCCTGACAATTATGGCCGTAAAAACGAACCGGTATTTTCCATTGACGTCATTGTCTCGTTTTTTCTATAGTCTGCCTATGTTTCATTCCGCCGATCCAATCCGAAAAACTCTTGGCCCTAATGGGACCTTGGCCGCCTTTCTGCCTGATTTCGAATACCGGCCTTCCCAGGCCCAACTGGCCCTTTTGGTCCAGAAATCTTTAAAAACGGAGACACCCGCCTTGATCGAAGCCGGCACGGGCACGGGCAAAACCCTCGGATACCTGCTTCCCGCGGTTCTCAGCCGAAAAAAAATCGTGATTTCCACCGGAACCAAAAACCTGCAAGAGCAAATTTATTTTAAAGACATCCCCTTGCTCGAAAAACTCATGGGGCAGACCCTCGATGCCGCGCTCATGAAAGGCCGCCAAAATTACTTCTGCCTGCATCGCTATCACCAGCAATTCTCCCAGGTCTCGTTTTTAAGGCCCGACCTGCGCGACATGAAAAAACGAATCGAACGCTGGTTAAAGAAGACCGAATGCGGCGACCGGGCCGAGCTGGACTGGCTGGCCGATGACGATCCCCTGTGGGGGCTGCTTTCAGCCGGCTCCGAACAATGCCTGGGGTCCCATTGCTTTCATTATGAAGAATGCTTTCTGAATCGCCTGCGTCAAAAAGCGGCCCAAAGTAAAATCGTCATCGTCAACCATCACCTCTTCTTTGCCGATCTGGTGGTCAAGCAAGGCGGTTTCGGTGAAGTGCTGCCGCGTTTTGAAGCGGTCATCTTTGACGAGGCCCACCTTATCGAAGAGATCGCCACCGCCTACTTGGGGGAAACCTGGAGCACCCAGCAACTGCTCGATCTGGCCGCGGATGCTGAAAAAAGTCTGGCCTACCTGGAGGATCCGCAACATAAAATTTTGCAGGGTCATTTGGATTTCATCCGGCTGGGCGCCGAGCAAATCCGCGCATCCTTTCTCGAAGGCCCGGATAAAGGCCCCCTGAATGAGGAGATGATCCGCCGGCTGGATCTGGGTCCGGCCCATCTGATCCGCAAAGCCTTGCGCTATTTGCAGGATAACCCGGAACAGACCCGGCCGGATCGCGCTCAAGGCCCGGCTCTGGCTGCGCGAGTCGAAGATTTGACGCGACGCCTGAAAAACACGCTGACCGACCGCAGTCCGGACTGGTTGAACTGGTATGAAAGGCATAAAAAGTCGCTTCATCTGCATGCTTCGCCCCTGGACATCTCGCGCGAATTACAACAAGCCCTTTACAAGAAAACCCCGACCGTGATCCTGACCTCGGCCACTTTATCCACCGGCGGTCATTTTGATTATATCCGCGCCCGTTTGGGCTTGAGCGGTGAATTGCTGCAAGGCATCTATACGTCGCACTTCGACTTTAATGAACAGGCTTTGCTCTATGTTCCCCAGGATTTACCCTTGCCGAACGAACCCGATTTCGGCTCGCAAATCACCCAAAGGATCTTGCAGATTTTGCAAATCACGGCCGGCCGGGCTTTGGTGCTGTTTACCAGCCATCAAAACTTGAACCAGGTCCACGAAGGACTGCTGGGACGCTTGCCCTACACCCTTTTCAGACAGGGTGAAGCGCCGCCGGCCGTTTTGTTGCAAGCCTTTAAACAAGACACCCATTCCGTATTGTTGGCCACCGGTTCATTCTGGCAGGGCGTGGATGTGCCCGGCGAGGCTCTGAGTTGTCTGATCATCGACAAACTGCCCTTTGACGCGCCGGGCGAACCCCTGATCGCGGCCCGCATTGCTTCCATTCGGGCCAAACAAGGCAACCCGTTTCTGGAATACCAGGTTCCCGCGGCCATTATCGCTTTAAAACAAGGCATGGGCCGCTTAATCCGCACCGCTTCCGACCGGGGCGTCATCGCCATCCTGGATCGCCGCCTGATCCGGAAACATTACGGCCGCTTCTTTTTTGAAAGTCTTCCGCCGGTTCCGCTCAGCCACCGACTGGAGGATATTCAGGCGTTTTTCAGGTAAGCAGACGTCAAACGTAAAAAGTGAGAATGTAAAAAGGTGTGAACGTAAGAATGTTAGAACGTGAGAAAGTGCCGGATTATTCGGTTGTTCGGTTACGGGTTGGCGGGTTACGGGTTAATTTGAAATCGTGAAACGGCAAACGAAAGAATGTGAGAACGTAGAGACGCCTGGCTCCGTAGAGATGAGCGTTTCAACATCTCTACGCCGTGCGTCTGCCGGCGCGTATGTGATAAAAAGGTGCGAGAAGATTACCGGTTGATGGGTTGAAAACAATCATCGGTCATCAGTTCCCGATTCGATGAAAATTTTAGGCACTTTAGCTCATTTTAAACTTTAGGCACTTATTTCGAATGCTTGAAAGGAAACCCACATGCCCCTTAAACCCTGGAAATTGATCGACAGTCGTATTGAAAAAAAATTCCCGATTTTTGATTTGCGCGTGGACCGGGCGCAATCCCCGCGCACCGGCCGCGAACACGATTTTTTTATTCTCGAATCGGCCGATTGGGTCAATGTCATTCCCGTGACGCCTGAAAAAGAAGTCGTTCTGATCCGCCAATATCGGCACGGTTTGCGCGAGATCACTCTGGAAATTCCGGGCGGAATTCTGGAACCGGGCGATTCGCCGGCAGCGGCGGCGCGCCGGGAATTGAGCGAGGAAACCGGATATGAAGGCGGAACCTGGAGCGCCTTGGATTATGTTTCCCCCAATCCCGCTTTTCTGAACAATCGCTGTTATACTTTTCTGGCCGAAGATGTCGTTTTAAAACGCGGTCAGGAACAGGATGACAAAGAAGACATTGAAATCACGCTGGAGCCGTTGCAACAAATCCCCCGCTTGATCCGGGAAGGCAGGATCCGCCACTCCCTGATTGTGGCGGCTTTCTACCGTTTGATGGTGGAACACCCGGAATTTTTTTAGCTTACGATATAAAATCATATCACGCGGAACTCAACACTCCGATCGATAGACAACCCGGAACCGTTCGCAAAAGAACCAGGCTTGATAGGTTTTTGCCGATGCCTTTTCTTTTGCAGTCAAAGTGTTTTGATAGGCTTGCCAAAAAGCTTCCACTTTATCTTTTGGAGTCATAAATAATCAATATCCTTTGCAAACGAGAATGTTTCTTCATGGCATGCACTTCGTTCGATTTTTTTCTACAGCCTAACCCGGGCGAGCCGGAATGAAAAAAGTCGGCGGCGATAATCAAATTAGAAAAATCCTTTACCACAAAGACTCCAAGACTCAAAGATTTTTATATATTTCTTTCACTTCGGGTCTTGGTGTCTTCGTGGTGAAAAAATCTTGACCCGAGGATATCTCAAAAAGTTGCTTTAAGAAAAAATTGATTTTTGAGATATCCTGTTTTGAGTGGAATTGAACTTATAAGACACAAAAAAACCTATAGCCTATGCCCCTTGGTTATTCCTCTCGCGACCACTTGATTTGAAATTCGATTTCTTCCTCTTGTCCGGCACGCTCATGCTCGATGTTCATTTGAGCCCGCGCCGGTACATAAATTCTTTCTCCGGCGACCCGGATTTCAAACCGCCGGCCCTTTTCCATGACATCGGCAAGACGCCGCAGTTTGGCGACGATCTGCGCCGTCGTATATTCCTTTTCCACATCGCGTTTACGCTTTTTCTTCATTCTTTTTCTGACTCCTGAATTCTGGCTTCTGGCTACTTAAATTTTTTTATTTATATTTGGAAAACCCGGGCCGTTTCCAAAAAGACGGCCATTCGTCAAAATGGACGATTTCCTGATCGTCGATCAAAAGGCTGAAAACCCTTTCACCGGGCGTGTTGTTTTGACGGATCTTCCAAAGCACCGCCCCTTTTTCCGCCACATAAACGATCCCGTCTTTGCCCGGACCGAGGCGCCAATCGACATCCTGTTTGAGACCCGGATGTTCGTCCCACTGTTTATCTTTATTTTTACTGAAAAAATCCATGTGCGATCCTCCATCTAATGAATGTAACCCATATAAACCTTTGCTGTCTTAACATAGGCATCTTTATAATGTTTTTTGACTGACCTCAAAGTCTCCCGAATCTTGCTTGAATCCGGAGATCCGCTCGCGGCAATAACGAATGACCGCTCCGCCGATTGCGCTGCGCTGTGTCCTGTGTTATTGCTATCTTATCAGAAAAGCTCTTGGATTCAAGTTGTTTTTATGGAAAAACACTTGACCCCCTGGCCCCTTGAATCCTTGGACCCTTCTATCGATTCTGTTTCTACCTTTTTAGGGAATGTGTTAAACTATTTAAAAACGGCAATTCTGAATTCGGAGAAATCTATATATGGAAAAACAACTCGAGACGTCAACTCTTATTGTCCCTAATGATTTAACCTATTTGGCCGCCATTCAGGCCTATACCGGCGAGGTGGCTAAGGCCATGGGTTTTCAAAAAGTGGACATTCAAATGACGCTCCTGGCCCTCGAAGAGGCGGTCGCCAACGTAGTGGAGCATGCCTTTGAACCGGATGAAAAGGTTACCTTTCAAATCACGCTGGAGCCCCTGACTTCCGGCCTAAAGATTATTATCAAAGACAAGGGCCTCCCCTTTGCCCCCAATCTGGTTCCCGAATACACGGCGCCGACCGATCTCGATGACCCGATCGCCGGCGGCCTGGGCTCGTTCCTCATGAAAAAGGGGGTCGATGAAATATCTTTTCACAACCTCGGCCGAGAGGGCAAAGAACTCCACCTCATAAAGAATCTGCCCGATAAGAACATTGTCGAATACCGCGACACGGCCGATCTGGCTTTATACTCCAAACCACCGGCTGAAAAAATAGTTCCGACCGAAAAAAAGGATTTTATGGTGCGCTTGATGGAACCTTCCGAATCTTTCGAAGTGTCTCGACTCTTTTATCGCGCCTACGGTTATTCCTACGGCATCGATTCCATCTACTATCCTGACCGGTTCGAGCGGCTTCATCTGGACGGCAGCATTATTTCGGTGGTCACGGTCGCCGCGGATAAAAAAATCGTCGGTCATTTTGCTCTGGTTAAGGATAAGCCTGACAGTAAAATAGCCGAAGCCGCCATGGCCGTTGTTCAGCCCGCATTCCGCGGCCAAGGCTGTCAGAATGCCATGATGGACTATCTGATGCAGGAAGCCCGCAAGGCCGGTCTGATCGGAACCTTCAGCAAAGCCGTTACCAGCCATATCTATGCCCAGAAAGTGGGCGAGAAAGCCGGTTTCAAACGGACCGCCATTGTGGCCGGACTCATTCCGGCCGATCGCTCTTTTAAAGGCATTCAGTCCCAGCTTTCCCAGCGGGAGTCCGTAGCCTACGGCTATTTTAAATTGGCTAATCCTGCCGGTGTGGTTATCTATCCGCCACCCCATCACAAAATCTTTATCCAAAACATCTACGAAAATATTGGACTCGAACGGATATACGGAGACACCGGTACGCAGATATCCGCAGACCATAAGGATAAAAATGGCGCCGCCATCAGCACGACCGTGATTCAAACTTATAACCGTGCCATTATCGAGGTCGGGAATTACGGCAAAGATGTTGTGTCCGAAGTGCGGGCCAAGTTAAAGGAACTGTGTCAAAAAAAGATCGACCAGATTCTCCTCTATCTCAATCTTGAAGACCCCCAGACCGCAAGCTTGTGCGCCGAATTTGAAAAAATGGGTTTTTTCATGGCCGGGATCCTCCCCTTTGCGCATGACGGTGATCTGCTCATGTTGCAATACCTGAATAATGTCTCCATCGATTACACCAAGATCCAGGTAGCCTCGGAGGCCGGCCGGGCCATACTTAATTACGTGAAAGCCCATGACCCGAATGCCGGATAGCGGCGATACGGGATCTCTAAAAATTCGTCTTTTAAGAAATGTACCGTTCATATTTGGCCGATTTTTAAGGGTCTCACAGCCGATAAACTGAATTTTTAGAGATCCCCGATAGAGAAAGCCCGCTCGTAACAAGGGCAAGAACCCGCGTGGGTTATTCCGGATTCTGGCTACTGACTACTGGCTTCTGAATTCTTGGTGTTCTTAATCAGCAATGAAAACACTAAGGCGCCCGCGCAAACTAACCCGCCAAGCACATAAGCGGCATTGAATCCTTTCAGCAAAGGCGTCTGTTGCGCCGGCGAACCCGCTTTGAGCGCTACCCCCCCGGAAAATTGCGAAAAAACCGCTTCAAACAGGGCTACGCCGAATACCATGCTGAGATTCGTGGTCGTATTGAACACCCCGGAGGCGACGCCGTGCCGGTCTTGCGGAGCGCAACCCATGACCTGCTTGTTGTTGGGCGAGAAAAAGAAGACAAAGGAAAAGGCCATCCAAATCAGGTACATCAATGAAAACCCGAGCCCCGTAAACCGGAGCGTATAGGCAAAAAGAAAAGTATTGACGGTGGCGGAAAGCATGGCGACGGTGCAAAGTTTGATCGGGCTCACTTTGTCCGCGAGTCTTCCGGCATAGGAGGACATGAACACATAGATCAGCGAATAGACCAGCAACACCAGGCCGATCTGCTGGGAGTTGAGCCCCTGGGTCGTTTTCAAGTAAAAGGGCATGATAAAGGCATTCCCGGAAATCAACAAGTAAGCCATAAAAGTGGCGCAAAGCGCGAGCCGGAAAGTGACATTTTTGAAAAGGGTCAGGTCAAGCAGGGGCGCGCTGAATGTTTTTTCCCTGAGGATAAACAGGACCAGCAACACGGCAGCCGAAACAAAACAGAGCATGATCGCGGGAGAACCCCAGCCCCACTCTTTCCCCATATTGAACCCGTAGAGCAGAATCGAAAGACCGCCGAAGCTCAACACTGCTCCCCATAGGTCAAAGCGTTCTTTTTCAGGGGCAAGTGCTCCCGCGCCCTCCATCGGCACGGGGGATTTTTCTTCTTTCGGTATTTTCTTGCCGGCAACCCAGATGGCGATGATTCCCACCGGCACATTGATAAAAAATATCCAGTGCCAGGAGAGATAACCCGTGATGAGACCGCCGAGCGGCGCGCCGGTGGCCACGCCCAGAGCCGATGCCGTGGAAGTGATTCCGAAAGCCCACCCGGTCTTTTCGCGCGGCAGAAATTTCGAAATAATGGCGAAACTCGTGGCCAGGAGCATGGAGCCGCCCAGACCCTGGATCATTCGTGCGCCGATCAGGGTATGGATACCGTTGGAAAGACCGCATAGCAACGAACCGCCGACAAAGATGGCATAACCATAAATAAAAACGTTTTTTAAACCGATCCGGTCGCCCAGCTTCCCGAACAACAAAAGCGTGCTCGTGATAATCAGCAGATAGGACATAATGATCCGGGAAACTTGACCGGTTCCCACGTTAAAATGCTCCGCGATCGCCGGCAGGGATACATTGACCGTATAATTGTTCAAGCGGACCATGAATGAAGCGAAAGCCACGCTCAAAACGATCAGGAGATATCTGTTTTTCTCTTTTTTAGTCATGAATGCCCCGATTCAGGTGTTTGTTTTCGTTAATAAATGACACATCTCGTCTTTGAAGACAATGGATAAATACCGATTGAACCCCTATCATGCTTTCTTAATAATCATGATGCAAAGATGATTGATTTTTAAAATTTTTTAAGCTAAATTAGGTGCCTGTTTTTAGGGGGGTTTAAAATGAAAATGGCCTGGATATGGCAAAGGCAAATTCGAACGGGATATGGCCCTGTCTTTTTATATCCCTAACCTTTTATAAGGATTAGGAAAAAGGCCGTGGCGAATCCCACGGCCTTTTTTTATTTTAATTTTGGGAGGATACTTATGGATCGAATTTTTAGCGGCATTCAACCCTCGGGTGAAATTCATATCGGCAATTATATCGGCGCCATTCGCAACTGGGTGAAACTGACCGCTCAGTATGATTGTGTTTATTGCGTGGTGGATTATCATGCCGTGACCATTGAATATGATGTCGCTATGATGCAGAAACGGATCTTGGAAGCTGCGACCGTGCTCATCGCCTGCGGCTTGACCCCGGAACGCTGCATCCTTTTTGTGCAATCCCATGTGCAGGAGCATACCGAGCTGGCCTGGGTCTTCAATTGCGTAACCCCTTTGGGCGAATTGGAACGCATGACGCAATTCAAGGAAAAGGGCAAACAACACCGTCATAACGTCAACGTGGGCCTCCTCGATTATCCCGTGCTTCAGGCCGCCGATATTCTAATTTACAAGGCCGGGTTTGTGCCGGTGGGCGAAGACCAGGTTCAACATGTGGAGTTCTCCAGGGAAATCGCCCGTAAATTCAATGCTCGTTTCGGCGAGACCTTTCCCGAACCCAAGGCGCTTTTGACCAATGCCCCGCGGATTTTGGGATTGGACGGCAATGCCAAGATGTCCAAGTCTTTGAACAATACCATTGCTTTTCTCGATCCGCCCGATACGATTTGGGAAAAACT
>Ga0105099_10000847_pt1 | contig 20330 bp, 17 predicted proteins | sample PPLLak3cmMay2015_2_FD_79138 | JGI IMG/M metagenome (GOLD analysis project Ga0105099, IMG submission 79138) | Freshwater sediment microbial communities from Prairie Pothole Lake near Jamestown, North Dakota, USA - PPLs Lake P8 Core (1) Depth... | ecosystem: Environmental > Aquatic > Freshwater >... | reverse complement strand
ACGCCCTTCGCAAATTCAATGAAAAGTGCAGCCATATTTGTATTCAATAAACCAGATGCTTTAATTTCAATTTCATCAAGATCCAAATCTTTTCTTGCGATTTGCATTTTCCAAATATGATCCGATAGCTTTTCCCAACTTGCAGGATTGGAGTAAACCGACCCAAGCTTTTGAGCTGAAAAATCATAAATGTATTCAGGATGAGCTTGAACGAACTCAACAACTAAAGGATGAAAATCATTTGCAATTGCAAAGTTCAAGAAATCAATTGCATTAACCTCTGTGTAAACATGCAACTGACGTCTGATACCTGCTGCATCCTCAAGCGTGTCCATTGAATATTGGGAATCATCAGGGTTGTCGATTGAGATTACAAACCAACCTTTTGGAAAATGGAATCTGTGAACTGAATACTCATTCTGAATTTGCCATAGAAGCTGTTGCAACTGATGATCGCCTCTGGAAAATTCATCAATGACAAACATTCCAAAAGAGTTTTTCTCTTTGGGAACGAAGTCTGAATAAAGCATCTTGAAACTGAACTCCTCTCCTTCACCAACTCCCTTTGAAGGGAATGGAATGATAAAATCATCTCGGCAAAGAACAGGAGCTTTAACCATGATAATATTGAACTTTTTTTGATCTTTTGGATTCTTTCGGTTATGCTCACCGAAAAGATCTTCGGTGAGCTCCCCGGCGATCTGGTGGCATATAGCAGTCTTACCGACACCGGCAGGGCCTACAATACGGTAACATTGTCTGTCAACATTTCTCCCATTTTGCCAGGCGAGAATGGTATCTTTAATATCATTTTTCAAAACAGTTTTAATTTGTGAAATTCTGAGTACGGAGATGTTTAATCTCTCATGGTATTTGAGTTCCGCTTCTTGAGTTGCGGTGTCTTTTGCCATTATGCTTTCCCCTTTCGTTAATTAAAATTCAATGTCGTCAAAGCTGAAAACTTTACTGTCTGGTTTCTTTTCCTCTTGAGATGGTGCAGAAGGAGCAGGAGTGCTTGGCGCTGCATCTTTTACATCATCAACCGGTAAAATACCTTGAACAGGTTGGGTGGTTAATGTAACATTACCGCCACCTCCCTTATTCTTTGACCAATCAAATTTTTCATTAAATTTTACAACATTCTCTTTAGAGATTTTTAATACTTTGAGGACTGCGTCATTTGGAAGTTTAGGCCCTCTTTCTAAAATAAAAATATTTACATTTTGACCAAAACTTGATTTTTCACTACCACGTTTTAGCTTGGTTACAAATCTTTTATTATTAACAATAGATTTTTCAAATGCTTTTGTTTGATCTGTTACTGGTGTAAAAATAGGATCTAAATCTTCACGATATAGTTCATTTAAATACTCTGATACTTTTGAATATCTCATCCCTTTGCCGCGGATGAAAACAAAAGTTGGCTTTTTATCTTCTGTTAAAACAGGACGCCCATTTGCGTCACAAAAGATTCCTGCAACTAAAATTTGTGCCCGACATGTGTTGCAAAAATCATTAGCAGCTCTTTCTGCAGATGTCTGTGGACAAGGTCTGGATTGACCGTTACTTAACTTTGATGTCCCGAACCAAGGAGGAGCACCTTCTTTGAATGAAAAACATTCGATGGTGTCTTTGTTATTGACTGTTTTAATTTTAGCCAAAATTTCCTTGGTATGGGTAATAACCATGTTGACTTCATCTAGATTATATTGCACGCCCCTTACTTGGAATTTTCCAGGAATCTCCTCAATTTGAAGATGATTCTTTCTTAGTTGGCCTGCAATATATACGCTATGAAAAAATTCTTGCTCTGGTGGGACTTGTTCACCGCCGCCGCCAGTATAACCAGTACCTTGTAAATCACTATACTCTTCGTAGCCAGACATCATTCAATATACCTCCGAGTTTTATTTATTTGGAACTAGACACCAATTTTGTCTATTCCGATCTTCTGGGATGGTAACAAGAGAAAACTCATTGTTAAACCAACATTTTAGATATTGATCCATTAACTCGCTTGAAATAAATTCACATAATTTGTTATACTCAGGTAAACTTGTCAGAGTTGGATCCTCGATCGTAATTGGATTGATTTTTCTAACTTTTGAATCTGTAACTTCCCCGCTTATCAATTTTGGATGCGGGCAATAAACGATAACCAATCTATTCCCTACCATTCTATAAATTTCATTTTGATGTAAGAATGTATTGGTATCTAAATCGTATGCAACATTTTGAGCTGTTAAAACTCTTTGAATTGATGTATGCTGCCTACATAAAACTCCGTCGCTTTCTTTTTGCTTACAAAGCTCGCAATCAGTATGACTGACTGTATATTTCACGCGAAGTTCGAAGCCTTCATCAGCAGCTTTTGAAAAATAAGATAGGATTCGTCTCTTGTTCAATAAGAATTTTATAATTGTGATTGGGTAAACATCTGCTCCTAATTTTTCGATGAACTTTTCTACTGATACCTGTTTCATTAAATTATTTCTCCTGTAAATTTCGAACAAAAAACAGTTCTACTATTTACTCCCGGCACCTTGTGGTGATATAGGAGTATTCTTGTATTTCAGAATAACAGCTATATCAAACCACAAGGTGGCAGGACGGTGCTTGTTATCCCAGAGATGCTAGTCGAGTTACTCTCCTACGAACTTCTTCTTAACGGAGTCCTTTGAAGGGTAACTTGTCCTTACGGAATCTGGTACTTTGATGTTGCAAACATCTGCAACTTCAATTAGCATCTGAGGAGTTGTACTTCGTAAATATTCTTCCAATCTTCGTCTCAGCTTAATTACTTTGTTCTCCACGTCGATGTTAACCATTTGAGCTCCACTATAAAACAACTGAGAGATAAACTGGCTTATCGGAGTATTTAACTATATCTCCGCCTCCATTGCCAACTTGAATCAAATCTACGGACATTCCAGCTCTATGGCTCATAACTTTTTTTGTAACAACATTCATGCTATCAAGAATTGGCACAATACTTTGTGTTGCTCCTTGAATATACCCATTTAGAAATGTTTCCACCTCGTCTACGCTTGATCCTTTTGGAATCTCAGGTAGCTCAAGAATAGAAGATTTCAATTTTCCTGTTAACTTCAATCTTAAAAGTTCGGCACCATAACATCCTCTGATCAAATATTTCCAGTATGACATCCAGTGTTCAACGCTTGGCATGATCTCAATGCCAACAGGAACTCCACAGAACAATATTACTGCTCCGATTTGGTTTCCCATTGGTTCAAATTCAGCAGAGAAATCTTCCAATTGTTTTTGAACTGTAGGATCTCCATAGAAATAGCGAAGATGTGCTGCACCCTTTTCTTTTAAATCCATTCCTTTCAACCAATCGCTGATTGAAGGCCATAGTCTTGACATATTCTTCTCTGCTCTAAATGTTGGATTAAGGAATGCTTTTCTCAACCCAATTGGAAGAATATCATGCTCAATATCTTTTTCGCTTAATAGACCGCCCTGTCTTTGCTGAATACAACAAGCCGTATCGAATGACTGCGACTTACCTTTTTCAACAAGTCCAGCTCCACTCATTGCATGATCTTGAGCAGAAGGTCCTCTCGCCATAAGATTTGAAGGAACGATTGCAGGTCTTTCACGATCTTCATTATCAAAAACCATCGTTCCATAATTTGATGTTCTTCTGAACTTCAATGTGCTTGGTCTTGCAATTTCATCATGCGAAGGCCCAACGATTGGATATACTGTCATTTCATCAACGGATTGGATACCGCTTATTGATAATCCTGTGAATTTTAGTTTATCAAAAATTGACATGCTCTATTACTCCTTCTCGCCCAATAGTTTTTGGTATTTATTAACTAATAACTTTTTGACCATTTCTCTGTTCGTTAACATTTGGGTGAAAAGCAGCTCTGTTTCCAAATATTTATAATCAGAGACTGGCAATGCTTTAATTTCAGGAACCAGATTTCTTGAGGTCCCACTTTTAGCATCTGTTGCCAATACAGGATTTATATGCACCAGGTTAAATTCATAACCTGATTCTTTAAAATAATTATAGGTATGTGCAAACATACCTTTTATAGAATTTTCATATCCGTCCGAAATAACAAGGATATTTTTGCATCCTGTCTGAATTGCTTTGATCAAACCTCTCCAAAGATCAGTCTGATTGTATGGAATAATTGCTGCTATTTCTTGGCCAGAAATTTCTGTCTTAATGTAATGGCCACCAACATAAAAAACTTCTTTGACATTATCTAAAACTGAAAGAATACAGAGGCTCGTCAAAAATGGATGTAGAGGTCTTTGTTCGCTTCCCTCCATGGATCTTGAGGCATCAATGATAACACAGCATTCTCCAATATCCATCTTATCCATTTTCGTTGTTGTCTTGTCAATAGCGTCTGTAATCTTGTCAAGATTTTCTTTCTCTCCTCTTAGGAGTTTGAAATAAAATGCTTTCCATAGATCGTAAATATCCTGATTGTTATAATTGACGGTTACTTTCGCACCGCTTCTTTTTGCAGCTGCTTCCTTTTGGATAGCTTCACGATCAGAGACTTTCGTTTCTTCATAAACATTCTTTAATTCAATCGGAAGCTTGTATGTGTTTCTGAATCCCATAACTGTACGTTGAGGCATATCAACCATCAGCTTTTGAAACTCTGCCACATCTCCAGCCTTTGCAGCTTCTTTCATTTTGTAATATGCTTCAATTTTTGGAAAGCGAATGAAAGCTTTATTCTTCATAACTTCGCCCACATCTGCACCAAAAACATACAGCACAAATGGGTAATACTTCTTATATTTTGTGCCAACACAATTTACAAATGATTGTATGTTTCCATGCAATATATTGTATGTATCTTGTTTTCCAAATGCATGGCGAAGTAATGCTTTCAGCTTCGATTTGTAATTCAAAAACAATCCCTGAATTTCATTAACATCACGATCAAAAATGAAATCAAAAATAATCTTTCGTGATCTGCTGTTATTAACTTTCTCAAATCCTTCCCTTCCAAGAAGCATCATTAAATTCTTTAATGCCCGAGGGATTCTTTCCTTTGAAAGATTGTATTTGATAACATTCTTTTCATAATCGAATGATAAACCCGCAGGGATCAAGCTCTTATCGCTTATCTGAGGATTTGATAACAACATGTGACTCATAGCACCCTTTGAAAATCCTGTGCCTCCCAAGAGGGTCACAAGGGCAAACAGGGTTCTATCAAACTCAAATAGACCTTTCCATAATTCAAAAATTTGTTTTGCCTGCTCATCAGCAGATTCATAATAAGCCCCTTTAGGAGTAAACTGTAATATACCTGAATCAATCTGTAACTGCTTTTTCTCTTCTGGCACAACTAACTTTTTTCTTGGCATTTTCAGTCCTTTCTTGTAGGTTCCAACGAGGGATTATCATATACAATTTTTTGGTTGGAAAAATAATTGAGTTGAGTTTTAAGTGAGAAAGGGGTGAAATAAGTGTAACTTGTTGTTTTTACGCAAACTGAAGTTACACTAAGTCACCCCCTTCAACTGCTTTCTAGGAAGTAGAAATTGTAATGTTTGTTGCAGAGTAGGACTTGAACCTACGACACTTAGCTCCCAATGCTAATGCTCAACCAACTGAGCTTTCTGAAATTACAACAAGTCTTCCTAGAAATTGAAATTTTTTGAGAAGTGGGGCATGTGATTGTTTGGGTGTTTAGATTTACATGTCTATACCTGAAATCACATAAAGTCTTCTCAAACTGTTGATCCCTTGTGGGTCGCAAAGCGTCCCTGAGATCGCAAAGCGTTACTCGTACTAATAAAAGATTTGGGGTAATAAATGTAATGACTATACGGAATTGAACCGTCTCGTTTCTTTACAAGAGAAATTGCTCACCATTGAGCAGCTGAAATTACATCAAGTCCCCAAAAGCGTATAAGCAATAAAAATAATAAATTGTGGGAGTCGAACCCACCTTTGTTACAAAGTCAACCGAGATATTCATTCAGATATTAATATATATAGATACTGTAAATTTAAATGATTAGGTCGCATCTATGATTGCTGGAACTTTTGGATTGTCTAAATTAAAGATAATATTCTTATCTGGAAAATTATCTGATGCTTGTCTAATCAATTTTTTAGTTACATCTTGCATAAATTGCTGTGTATAATAGAGTTGTAGATTGCCTTTAAAAGTAAAACTGATTCCATCAGCAGTTTCAACTACTTCGACAAGTTCAGTTCTTGGGCACTTTACTTCAATAGGTCCTCTTTTAATTGTGATTGTTGCGGTCGCCATTTTTCACTCCTTTAGCAGATTTATTAAAATTGCAGTTCTTAGTTTCATTGATCTATCACAAAACCAATCTATCAATTTGTCTTTAATATATGTTCTTAAAAAAATAGAAATTATCTTTGAAAAATCATGGGAATCAACTTGGTTATCAATCTCCAAAGCTATTTTATCTGCATTTTGTTCGCAGAATTTTTCAATACGAAATGAGTTTAAATCTGGATTTAAATACTTCCAAGTAGTAATAATAAAATCTTCATTATCAAATTCTATAAAAGCTAAAAACTTAAGTAGATCATCTACCTCATCTTTATTATTAAAATTTATTACAACTGGAATCTCGAAATCATATACAGCTGTTATTTGTTCTAATATTGTTTCGATGAAGGATCTTAAATTTTCAAGTGGATATTCCTTTATATGTTGCATACTTATCAAATATTCTTCTTTGAAATCTTCTTTTCCAATGTTGTTTGTTATCGAGTCAAAGTAGTATAATTTTAAGGCATCCTCAGCAACGGGTTGCCCATATACACTATTCACCATTTCATCATCATAATCTCTTTCAGGTTCTGGTATTGACTTTCCTAACAAATTTAGTTGATTTAGATCTTCAAACATTTTTACCTCATATACCTCATTACTCTATTGAAGACAACTTTTGATACAACTTTTTCTTTATTTAGTTCTGATTTTAATTGTTCTATCTCTATGGATTTTTCTGCTTTAGCTTGTCTAACCCAATTCATACATTTCTCTTTATCTAAATTATATTTACAAACTTCAAGTGGAGATGTTTTCTTTAACCAATTTACTAATTTTGAATAATTATCCAATTCGGATCTCATTATACAATTTAAGTAATCTGGATGTTCTGAATATTGTTCATAAGTAAATAGTTTTAATTTAAATGATAGTTTTGTTCCTTTGAATTTATTTCTACACCATTTTTTTCTTGTTTCTAAATCAGAATTTAAATTTCTAATATAACCATGTTGTGATTCACTTGGTTCAATAAATTTCATAATACTTTCCCAAAAATTTTCATTTAGGTGTGATAAATATTTATCTAATGTATTCATTTTAACCTCTGTTAAGCATTAATGAAATAAAGTATGAATTTAATAAATCTCTTGCTGGAGATATCTTAGCTTCCTTATAACCAGCTCCTCCGGTTTGTACTATCTCAGCAAGTATTTCTTCTTTTGTTAAATAATCATCAGAAAGAGGCCCAAGCATTTCGGCCAGAACATATTTTGCATCATATGATATATAAGAATATGTATCTAGTTCTCCTGTTCTTTGTCCTCCATCTTTACTCTTACCTGATGTTGGTTGTGCTGTTTTGCTAGTTACTGGGCCTGTGCTTCTTCCATAAATTTTATTATCTGCCATATGTTCTAGCTTTGCAATATACATATAACCAACAGGAACTGGATTCATTGTTTTAGTATTAAGCCCAGGCAATGTTAAATGATAAGATTCTTTTAATCCAAGGAATTTTAATGCCTTTCCAATTTGAGCATACTTTGGCCCTTTGAATGGAGGAACAATTAAAGGATAAAATTCATTCTTCCTAATTTGCTCAATAAAAATTTTAAAGTATTTATCATTTAATCTTTTTAAACTACCCATTATTTCTTTTGTAACTACATTGTTAACTGAAGTATCTAAAATTGAATAAACCCCTTCAATTAAATCTAAAATCTTCTTTTGATCTTTCATTGTTGTTATTCTATTAGCTAACTCTTTTGAAATTAATCCACAATACATTTCATATAATTGGCTAATATTCATTCTGTTAATAATATAAACTGGAGAAAGAACCATATCTACTCTTTCTCCATTTGGAAGTCTTGGCATCAACTCATCTTTTTCAAGTAGGGACACAATGCCTTTATGCCCAAATCTATTACAAAGTTTATCACCAAGTCTTATCTTTAACTCTTGTTCAATTCTAAATCTTATTAAAACTCCATTTACAGTTTCGCCTTTAATTTTAAACTTTTCATTTTTTCTTCCATGTTTTCTATTTGTTCTTTTAATTAATGCGGTCAGCCCAGGAAACTCTTCTCCGACATTTGAGAACACTTCAATGTCAACTATTTTTCCACCTGGACTTTTCTTTATAAATTGTCCTGCAGATATATCAGTTGTTTCATCATCATCATAACCAAGTAGTTCCTCAATTTCTCCAACAGTTTTTCTTAATAGAGGAACTCCCTTTTCTGTTTGTTGCCCTATTTCTGCTATTTGTAAAACTCTATCTTTTGCTGATACAATGACTTCTTCAACTACACCATGCAATGAAGTAAGTTTATCTTGATGAACTAATCTTTCATTTATAACTGTACCATCTTCAAAGTTATATCCATTATATGGCATTAAGGCAACTAGCAATGGTCTACCAAGAGAAATCATCCCTTGATTCATACATGCGCCTTCTGCAATAACATTCCCTTTTTTAACAGTATTCCCAATTTTTACTAATGGTTTAAAAACGCTTAGAGTATTTTTTCCTGAACCAGAATTTAAGTGAACTGGTGTAATATCAACTACTTCTTTTTTAGCACCTTGAATTACAATACTGTCTATAGTTATATCAATAATCTTACCATCAATTGGAGCTCTCTTAATAAAATCTCCAGATAATACTCCTGTAAAAATTGATTCAAATCCTGTTTGAACAGGTGGAGGTTGAGGATTCTTTAATGGCAACATTTGTTTAGCTTGGTTTGCTGCCATGATGAGTCTTGCACCATCTGTACATTCTATAAAAGGAGACATGCATGTAGTTGCTGATAACATTCCTGCCCCTTCTTTATTTGTCATTTCTTTAGTGCCAAATAATCCTCTTGATGATGAAATGATTGCATCAATTGTTAACTGTTGAACTACTCCAATATTTGGCCCTTCTGGTGTATCTAATGGATCTATGTTTCCAAAATATGTTGGGTGTAAACTTCTGGCTTCAAGAGTAACTGCATCAGGATCAGGAATACCTCCAACCTTTTTACCAACTGGAGATATTCTAGTCATAGTTGACATCTCTTCAATTGGATTTGCATATTCCATATTAACTACAAGCTCTGTCATAAGGAAATCGCTTAAAACTTTTGTTGGGTGTAAATCTATTTTTGCTTCTGTATTCCCAGCTAATACCTGTTCTTTATATGCAGTGTATGCTGAAAGAATTTGTTTTTGAGCTAAGTAAACCATTATTTCAGAATTTCTAATTCTCTGATTTGATAGATCATTTCTTGTAATATGATATCCGTCAATTACTTTTTCAGACATATACTTCATTATCATTTCTAGATCATATGGCAATTGTTTATTAAATAGAATTTGTTTGACAACTGGGTCAACTATATTTTTTAAGTTTGAAGAAATATGAAATGTTGAATTAATCCTTCCTGTTAATTTGATGATTATTTCCTCAAAATATTTTTGTGTTCCAAAGTCACTTTTAGTATTATATTTATAAACATCACCTTTGCTAAATGAATTTACTAATTGTTTTTGTAATTCTGTTTCAACCCCTTCAAAAACAATATACTTATCTGTAGAAATTCGATATGCATATTTTTCAGATTTTGCTGGTTTGGTATCAATGATCTTATATTTCATCCCATATAATTTTACAGTTCTATCAAAACCAAAGCTGAAAGAAAGCAAAATCATAAGTGGAATTTTATACATCATAAATGCTTCTAAATATTTTTCGCTTCTCATTTTCTTAGAATAGATTCTGAAAATAGAATATGAGCTTTCAAATCTTGACTCACCTGGTTTTGGAAATGTTATTGGGTTCTGTACAATTTGATTAACCAAACATTTTCTTTTTCCATTAACTCTGAATGATCCTGTATTTGGATCTATTTTTGGTAACTCAATTTCAAGTTTATGAGTGTTTTTAAAATTATCTGATAGCTCAATTTTTACAACCATAAGATCCGACTTCATAATTTCGCCAGCAGATTGTGGTTTATCTTTTATTTCAAGGCTAACTAATTTAACCGGAATATCTTGTGTTTCCAAAACTTTAAATGAATTAGTTAAATCATTTTTTAGATTTCTTTCAAAGTCTAATTGACGCTTTTCATAAATATGAATTGGAGATTTATAATCTGTTCTTTTTGTTGGATTGCTAGCTAATACTGCTATATCATTTGTTAATGCAACTGATTGTTTTGGTTTTAAAATTTCATCTGAATATTGTTTTGCAATTGACTTAAATGCAACTTGAATTTTTCTTTGTGGAATCATCTTTGAAAGTCTAAATGATCTTCCATAATCTCCACTTACTCTTGATAATACCGCGCCACTGGCAATTGTATGTTTCTCGTCATCATCAACTTCATCGTTATTTATTTTCTCAATAGTTTCAGGATCTTTCTTTAAATATTGATTTACTGCATAAGTTATTTTATCTTTATTGCCAGGATCAATATTTTTTTCAACTGCTGAAATAACTTTTTCAGTAGCCTTACTATTTTCTATATTTTGAACTTCTTCATTATGATCTTCTTCTGCTTTCGCTGGAGTTAATGTTTTTAAATAATTGAAAACTCTAGTGAAATTATAATCTTGATCTTTAACTAATAATCTATGTCTAGAATTTTCATATAGAATAGTAGTATAGATCATATGATCGAATGGAAAGAAATTATCTTTTAGATTTTTTATAATAGGAAATATTTTTCTGTTAACCCAGTTATTTGAAATATTTTTTGATAAGTCGGCAGAATAATAAAATATTTTTTCATAATCTCCTGAAAAATGTGATACCGCATCATTCAATAAACTCATTATCAATAAACCAGCTCTTTGTCTATAATTTGATGGTTTATATATTTCATCAACTGCAGTAAAATATTGAGAGAGATCAACGATAAAACTTTTATTTTGAGGCAATGATTGTTGAAATGAAAATGCTTGTAATTTAAAATCTCTATATTTTCTTATCAAATCTGGTGTTAATCTTATTCTTGGAACCACAGTTGTTGGAACAACAACATGCCTAAAATCAAGTAATCTAAGATTTAATTTTGGGTAGTCTTCAACAAAATTTGAATTTTCTGAGAAGTAAAAAATGACGTATGGTTTTTTAATATCTAATGGAAATTTAACTCCCTCTACAACTTGAGTATATTGTTTCCAAGGTTTGAAATTAATCATTTTTTAGCTCCCTTTTTTTCAACTAAGGTTCCAGTTAATATTTGTTCTAAGACACTAGGTTCTTCGGGTTCTTGTGTAACTAAACCTACTTTGATAGCTTCATTTATATTTTCAAAAGCTAATCCTTGTATGAAACTAGTTTTAAATATTACTTGTTTAATGTTGATCAATACAGGATCCCATTTCTTTGCTAATCTTGCCGGAATACTATTGTTGCTATTATCTCTTAAAACTTGTGATAAAAGAATTTCTAAATGGACTGAATCCATCTTTCTAAGTTTTCCATAGACACTAAATAACTTTAAATATAAATGATTAGCATCCTTAAATATTTCTCTTCCTCCAATTAATCTTTCAACATATTGAAGTTGAGCTTTCATTTCATCAGTTTGCATAGGAACAGTTAGAATAGATTGCCCTGCTTTATATTTTAATTTTATAATTTCTTTTGTTTCAGTAACTTGTTCAGCATGAAGTTCTACTTGTATATCTAATATAACATTGAATATTTTATTATCTGATTCAAGCTTTGCAACTAAACCTTTTGCAAACAATGTTGTTTTTAACTCATCAAATTTTAAATCATTTTTCAATGGATAATCATCAATAGTAATAGTTAGTGTTAAATCCTTTTTACAGATAAGAGAATTTTCTTCTTGAGATAAATGTTCCTGAATAACTTCATTTGTTGTAAAAGGATCATTTTGTAGGATGTCTTTTAGAATATTTTGAACAACAACTTTTACAGCACCCCCTGTATGGAAGGTTCTCATAATCTGTTGCGTTCCAGCTTCACCAATAACCTGTGCAGCCAAAACTCCAGCATATGGGCTCTTATGTCTTTCAACTAATTTTCCATAGCATGTATGACATATCTTTGAGCTTTCACAAAAGATTGGACTTCTTAAGTTGATAACATCTCCTACCTTATGTTCACTTTGAATAAACTCTTTTAATTTGCCTCTATAAATAATATATCTACCTTTGAATCTTCCTATAACATCAGATGTTAAACGAACATCCAAAGTTCTTTCTGTTTTGCAATCTTTTAATGTTCTGCTTATTTCAACACTATTTAAAACATAAGCCAATTTTCTTGACATATAACCACTAGGAGCAGTATTTAAAACTCTGTCAATAATACCTTTTCTAGAACCAGATGCAGATGTAAAAAATTGTTTATTAGTTAAACCATCAGCAAATGATTGAGGAATAGGATCTAAAACCTTTCCTTGTGCATCTGACACTAAGCCTTTTGCAACTAATATTTGTCTTAGTTGCCCCCATCCTTTTCCAGCGCCAGAAGAAATTAAATCATAAAGGCCTGTTCCTTTTAAATGATCAACCATTTCTTTCTCAGCCTGATTAAGTAATACCGCTGCTTCTTCAATTGTAGCTGTCTCTAATTTCTTTTTTATTTTTTTAATTGAATCTGGCATATCCATACTAGATAAATCGAATGTTGAAGCTGAAATTGTTGCAAATTTAAATCCTATTCTTTCAAGCTTTGAAAATGTTTCAATTGCTTGTTTCTGCCCATATTTAGATAATATATCAGGGATCATGCTGTTTACTATATCTTTAGTTACATGCCCTGCATAAAATGGATTACTTGATGGGAATGCACTATTAAAAATAGCTTTTCCCATAGTTGTATTTACTCCTCTATATTTAACTGCAATATAAGGGTCTGTAGCCTTTTCTAAATCAGCATCCGTTACAGCTATTGGAGATTTATTACTGCGAATATCTTTTGTTAAAATGTATAACCCAACTGCCATATCTTTTCCTAATTCAAAGTTAACTGATTTATCATTTTCTCCACTTTCATTACGCATCATTTTTTGAACTACTTCTTGCTGAGCTTCATTGGTAATTGGATGAAATACTGCCATCGTATCACCATCAAAGTCAGAGTTAAATCCAGTAACCTGTAAAGTGCATAATTGAATTGTGTTTCCTATAATAAGTTTTGGAATCATTCCTCTCACGTTTTCAGCATGTAATACAGGGTCTCGTTTTAATACTACAACTCTTCCGGTCATAGCAACTTCTGTTGCTTGAAATATCATATCAAATAAATTTTTTGGAATATCATCGCCTGCTTTTATTGCTTTAAAAATTGTTTTCATACTATCAATAGATAATTCTAAACCAGTAAAAGCTTTTACTTCTTTTCCTAATTTTTCTTTATCTAACATATTAGTATTGAAAATTCTATAAATAATAAAAGGTTCAAAAAGAGGAATCGCTAATTTAAATGGGAGACCAACTTCATTGACTTTAAGAGTTGGCCCTGGTGTAATAACTGCTCTTCCTGTAAAGTCTGATCTCTTTCCTAACATTTGAGATCTAATGAGACCGCTTTTCTTTTGAATAAGTTTTCTAATATACTTATCATGTTCAATAACTATTTTTTGAACTTCATAATTCATTAAATCAAATAAAGGACCAGTTTTAGGAGTGCTCTTTACTTGTATTGCTCTTCTAATTATTTTTATATATTGTTCATTTAAAGGATCATATTTCCACATTCCATGTTCATCTTGATAAATGTCTCTTTGTGATACTGGAATAACAGGCATTATACTTATAAATAAAGTATTATCTTTATATGCTTCCTTTAATTTTTCTATATATTTTTCTCGATCAGGTCTCTCCCCTCTAAATTTAATTGTTGGGAATAGCTTTATAAATTCTTTTATTCCAGTTACTCCCTCAGGATCGATTTGAAGAGCTCCTTTTGAATCTAAAGAAAAACTTTCCTCAGTAGATAAAAATTGTTCAATCTTTTTATCCAACCTTGTAAGTAATTGATATGCAGTTGGGTGAACAACTTGACAATGCAATTCAATAAATGAAAAGGTTGTTTTTCTTTCTTTGGATTCTAGAGGACCAAAAATTATTTCAGAAAAGATTCCTTCCGGATGAAAATCTCCTGGTCTTACAAAATAATCAGAAGATGTAACCGGGCGAATACCTTTCTTCCATCTATTCAAATCTAAGAAATTAATCATTTATTATTCTTCCATTCCACCTGTTTTATTGAAGTCCATAACTCCTTGAATTTTATTTAACATTCTTGTAACTTGAGCTTTTTTAGCAGCTGTTGTTGCAGGTTTGGGTACAGTTTTAGATAAGACACTATGTTTATGTTGAAGTCTGTTCATAACATTTTGTAGTTCATTTGTATCAAAGCTACCCTTATTTCCATCAATCATTCTTTTAATAACCTGTAATGATATACCAACAACTTTAGGATCTTCAATTCCTGCTCTATTACAAATTGGGAGAATATATTCTTGAGTATCTCTACCAATTGGCAATAGTTTTAGAAAACATTTTGGGTGTTTCCCATAAAGTCTTTCTCTCATATCTTTGTCTGCTAGATAAGAATAGTCATCTTTTTCATCATGAATTAAATCATATGCTTTTCTTAATAGTTCTTCTAAAACACCAAATTCTTCTTCTAAATATTTTTTAGCCATTTTTAACCTCCGAATACCTGGCGGAAATTTATTATTTGTTCTAAATCTAGGCAAAAAAAATGTCTCGAGATCTATAACAGACCTCGAGACACTCTTTTAAAAATCGTTATTCATCAACTTTATCATTTCTTTAACCTGGGATTCTAACTTACCAGAGAAATATAATGCAAAGAATCTAATCATACTACCTTCAATTTTAGACAATGGAATGCCACCCATTTTCTTTCCTGTAAGAATATCTTCAAAATCTACTCTTGATATTCTTCCTATGAAGTGACATAGAAGGGTATGAGGAAATATCTTTACATTAAATCCAAAGAAATTCTTTGTTTCTTGTTGTACAGAAATATATTCATGAATTGATTTTATCTTATAAGTTGTTGTAATAGAAGGATTTTTAGTTGGATAATAATTTAATAAACTAAATAGATCTTTATAATCTGCTGGGAATACTTTTCTAAATAACAACTGTGTATATACTGATAATACAGCAGCATGCTCAGCAGATAATGTTTTGAAATGACTATATGGAATTTTTGTAACTTCTGATAAAATTGGGAATACTAAAGTTTCACAAAGAGGGGAAACAAATAAAATTCCAGAAGCTCTTTCATGAAATTTTAAAATATATTCTTCATCATCTTTTTCTTTATCAACAGTTAGAGTTTGTTGTTTTTGAAGAACTTCATAAATCTTTTCATATGCAATACCTTTTAATCTACCTAAGGTATCATTATAACTATATGTCTTGAGGTTATCAATATTGATTCCTTGAATATCCTCTGTGGAAATACTATCATCATAAACGATTGAGCCTTTGTAAACTGACCTTAAGAACCATTTAACAGACTCGTCAATAACCCCAACGAAATATGTAATTGGATTCTTTTCTTCTTCACAAAGAACCAAAATATGATTCATAATAAAATTAAAGATTTCAATAACATGACTAGCAATGTCTTTCCCGAGAATATTTTTAATATATTCCCACATGAATTTATCAGAAAGATTATACTTGAATGTTTTAGTTTTAACAACATCATAAATCTTTCTAACAATTTCGGTTTCCATTATGTCAGAAGCGAACTTATTATAAACTTCCCTATGCAGTTTCTGCCCGAGCTTTAAATGCTCATTATTTGAAATTGTTGAATATACTTTCAAATAAGAGGAAAGTTTAATAATCTTTTCAATCTCATGCGCTTCAAAAAAGATTGAGTTCTTTTTGATTTTAGTTTCATCAACGAATTTTGAATAATCCATTTTATTAGAATCTAAATACTTATTACAAAAATCTTTAATCAATGGAACGCTATCAACAACAATCTTTGGTCTTACTTCTTCATTTTTACAATCTTCTAAAAAATTTATGAACCAATGGCTGAAATCCTCCCCATGAAATGCAGCCACTCTTTCAATGAATTTAGTCACAATAAAATATTTATTGGTGACCGTTGAGGGAGAAAGAGTTATTTTAATAGGTTCATATCCGTCAGTAACAACTGACCATTCTTTGGTATTAATCTGTTCAATTTTAAACAAAAAATGCCTCCCTATGAGGAAAGTTGGTGATAACCTCTAGATTACTCTAGAGGCTATCACCGGCGGGACTAAAACTGTAAAAGGGGGAAACAGTTCTAGACCCAAGACAGAAAAAATAATTTCTAAGACACCCTTAAGTTACATGACCTTCTCCTTCTTAGTTAAGAATAACGGACTGAATAATTCATCAATACAGAAATTAATATATATAGATAGGAGGTGGTTTAAGTTGATTAGATTTTTTTGAGTGGTGTGTTATGTTGCATTCCCCTTTTCAATATTTCTTCTACATAGCGATCATGTAGACCTGCAATTCTATTTATAAATTCTTTATTGGTTGGGCGTCTACCCATAGCAGATGAATACATCATATGAGTCTTACGATGATAATCTAGAAGTAGAGGATTAGTTAAACTTGTCACTTCCTTTCCTTTGAAATTATTAAACGCTTTTAGATCCTCTACTTCTAGTAAACGTAACATCGTTTGTTTTCTAAGTTGTTTTGCCTCATCTAATCTTTTTTTACAACAAGACATGATTAAGTTCTTTCTCCTCTTGCTTTTGCCTCTTTGGCTTCTTTATCCCATTGTTTCTGTTGAAGTGCGAAAGACGCTGCTTTTACTGCCGCTGCTGCTAATGAACCTCCTGTTTTATGCTGCCCTTTAAGTCCTTGTCTTGCGTCAATTTTATCTAAAGTAGAACCACGAGGTCCCATTCCAAACTCTTGTAGATTTTCGCTTTCCTCGCAATCTTCTACTTTTTCAACAGGTTGTCTTATCTTTTGTTCCTTAAGAATTTTATTTTCTTTTAAAGCATCTAAATATTGTTTTTGTTTCATATTTTATCCCTCGTTAGAAATCATATGTTTATAATACTCTATGTATTTGTTCTTAGTAATTGCTGATGTTCCTGGTTTTGTAATGACATAACCAGCACAATAGTTAGCTAATTTTGCAGCAAATAAAGGAGGTAACCCTTGAGCTAATGAAACAGCTACTACTGCAACAACAGTATCACCAGCACCTGACACATTAAAAACTTCTACTGGAACTGAATCTATATGATCAGCTTCTTGTTTTCCATCTTCAAAAAGATCCATGCCATCTTTACCAAGAGTTACCAAGGTATACTTTGCATATTCAGTTGACATATGAAGATCATCAAATTCATTCTTATTAGGAGTGATCATAAAGACATCTGAATAATAAGAAATGTTTCTTGGTTTTGGATCTACAATGATTGGAATATGTAACAACTTTAAAGTTTGAACTAATTGATATGTAATAAATCCTTTTGCATAATCAGATATAACTATATAATCAAATTTCTTTTCTCTTATATTATAGATGTTATCAATTAAAAATTTTGGATCAATTAGTGACACATATTCCCAATCAACTCTTAACATTTGGGTTTGTCTTTCACCAGCAACTATTCTTTCTTTAACAGTTGTTAATTTGCTATCTTTAGTAATAAATGATTCAATATTATTTTGTTTTAATCTATCAATTATCATATTGCCATAAACATCATCACCAACAGATGCTAAGCAAGATACTTTACATCCTAATGAACTGATATTCTTTGCAACGTTCCCACAACCGCCTAGTTGTTCATAAACTTTGGTTACATGAACGACTGGAACTGGCGCCTCAGGTGATATCCTATACACATCACCAATAACATATTTATCAAGCATAATGTCGCCCACAACGAGTATATTGACATCTTCAAGCTGCTTCATCAGGAGGTGTTCCTTCCTTATTAAGAATATTCTCTACTGCCCTTACAATTTCCTCATCTCTAATATATACAAATGGGCTTTCAATACTTAAAACAATATTAGGCAAATCTTTTGTTTTATCATATTTACATTTTAAATAAATTACTCTTCCTATATGTCTATCTAATTTTTTAATTCTATCTAGTTGGGATTCAATAGTTAAATCAGAAGATAATTCAAAATATCCTTCTGCTGCTTTTTCAATTTCATCTCTATTGTAACAAGGTCCTACTTTAATAAATTCTCTGAAATATCTTAATAGTTCAGAGTAAACACCACAATAAACTTCTCCCTTAGTAATTTCATATTTTGATTCATCAGTCATTTTAGATCCTCTCACAATAAGAATTTGTAATTTGTTCCAAAAAAATAAATCAATATCTCGACAAAAAAAGGGAGTGGAAATGTAAACCCTTTTTTAGATTCTTTTTGAAACAGCGAGAGGCTGAAGTTTAGCAGGCATGCCGGAGGGACTTTCACCCTATGACTTCTAGCCTCTCGCTTTACTGCCGATGACGAATTACGACTTCTTCGGAACGTGGTTCCCCGTCTGGGTGTCGGCGGGAGCTTCGGCCTTCTTCACAGCTGCCGGAGCGGTCGGGAGCTTCGGATAATCCGGAGCATCGTCAACCAGAGCGAAACCCTGCAACCAGGGAAGATCACGCGTGCCAGCTTTGGCCTTGGAGAAACCCATCCCGCCGTAACCGACTGCGCTGCGATCCTGGTCACCCTTGCTGTCCATGATGGACGCGAAGGTGGTGCCCAACCCAATGCCCCAACCGCTGGAGAACACGTCACGCACTGCACCCTGAGCGGTGAAGTGAATCACGTTGGCGCCTTTCTGCAAGGCATCCAGAGCGGCCTTCCCCATGACGTTGACCATGGTGGAATCCATCTCGGTGGCGCGGGCGGTAACGAACCCCTTGAAATTGACCTTGTCGACCGGCTTGGCTGAAATCACGATCTTGATCCAGCGGGTCTTCCCGTCTTCGGCGGCGGGCTTGGCCATCGGGGCGGCATTGGTGATCTTAACATCTGCTTCGGCCTTGGAGAACATGCCAGAGCTGGCCATCTCTTCCAGGGCGCCTTCCGTGAACCAACAGCCGTACATCAGGATGGTCTCGACCGGCTGGAACCCTTCGGAGGGCAGGGGCTTGGTGAAGTAGTTGATGACGGGCCCATACTGGGCGGTGCCTGGAACTGCGAAAGCGCGATTGTCGATGGAGGTGTTGTTGGAACCCACGTCGCCCTGGAACCCGGCGCCGGCGGTCACTTGCCCGACATTGGCGTTAGCGTTGGCACCGGCACCGACACCGGCATTGGTCTGCTGGGCCATGACATTGGCGGAGAACATCAGAGTAATGCAAAGAGCGAAAACTGCGATCATGTTTTTCTTCATTTCTGGAAATTTCCTTTCTTAATAGGGTAAGTTAGTTAGTGAGTTTTTGGTTGAAGGTAATACTGTCCATTGCCGAGATGTTACAAAGGTGGAGTGGCTCGGATTTCACCGAAGGCCCGAGCTCTTGAGGACTCCACCATACACATAGATGAGATGTGAAGATTACTTCGCGGACTGGATGTTCTGCGAATGACCAACCTGGGAAGTAACACTCATGCTGGAGCTGGCACCATTGATGGACCCATTCAGACCATTCTTCGTGGTGCTGAAGGTCTGGGTTCCACCGATTGCCGAACCAGTGTAATCACAACCCAGCGCACCGGAACCGGAATACATTCCAATCGCTGAAGCTGACGCGCCACCACCCTGATTCTGCTGAGCGGTATATGAAGCTGCGCCGCCTGCCGCCACCCAACCGCCACCAACATAGGCGCCCGAAGTGGCCAGACCATTGTCATAGCTTCCAGCGCTACCATAGGACTCAACATTGGTGAAGGCACCGACATTGGTTCCAAGGGTCTCTGTGCGATAACCGTCATGATAGCTCTTGTCGCGGTAGGACACCGAGAAAGAACCGCCGTTCATGGAAATCCCAGCTTCGGCACCGGCTTCGGCATTGGAATCGACATTCACCAGCTTGTACTCAAAGCGGCGTT
>Ga0105099_10000846_pt1 | contig 20333 bp, 20 predicted proteins | sample PPLLak3cmMay2015_2_FD_79138 | JGI IMG/M metagenome (GOLD analysis project Ga0105099, IMG submission 79138) | Freshwater sediment microbial communities from Prairie Pothole Lake near Jamestown, North Dakota, USA - PPLs Lake P8 Core (1) Depth... | ecosystem: Environmental > Aquatic > Freshwater >... | reverse complement strand
TTTTTTATCCGTATGGGATAACATTTTTGAAGTTTTATCCTTCATTAAGTCGAAAGTTTTCTTTAAAGTAGGATCTAAACGTTGTAGGAGTTTACCGATCTTGATGAAGTTTTTGTCTGTACCTTTCTTTTTTGCCAGTCCTGATTCCCAATTTTCGATTTCGTATCCGTTTTGATTTAAAATATTTTCAATTTTTTTATCCGGACTTTCATCCAAAAAATCTCCGGAGTCATGATCAAAATAAAGTCGATAAATGTTTTTACCAAACCAGTTGTTATAATGTTCTCGGTTCCAATCTTTTGAAAACTTTTTGGCGACATCAAGACTTAATGATTCTTCAAATATTTGTTTTATTGTTTTATTTTTATTTAAAATTTCACCATTCAACGAATCTGATTCACAAAGAGATTGTTGCTCGGTAAATTCTTTGAATGTTTTTCTTTTGTCTGTTTTAGTCAAAATCTCTCGCGATCCATCGGAATGAAAAACCAAAAGAGTTTGCATTTCTTTCCCAGGTTTTACATATTTACCTAGACTTGATATCCCAACCTTTATCTCTTTTTTTGTTTCGGTTTGTTCCTTCATAAAGTACTCCTTAAGGAGTTCTTTGTAGTTTGTCATTAAACCATCAAAGTATTTTACACGAGACCCTAAAAATTTTGTATCCAATTCGTTTCGTTTGGCTATGATATACATAGCTAAACTTTCAGCATAGTCTTCTTTAATTTCTACATCAGTTACAGATTTTGACAAACCAAATTTCGATAACCCAGATTCTGAACTTAACTTTGATTCTACTAGTTTTTCATAGTCTTTGTATTTGGGATCAATACTACAAATATGATGTGACAATTCATGCAAAAATATTGATTCTTGGTTTTGAAAAATACTGGCTCTGTAAGCCTGGTCTTCGGTAATTTTCAAGTTTTCTTTTTTGATTTTTTCAATTTCTTTGGCCACATCTTTGAACTTAACGGTTTCCAAAACTGGAACATACATTCTGATTTCGCCTTCTTCACTTATAGCACTGAGTTTCCAACTACCACCAATGGTATTATGAAGATTTTTTAGGTCTTCTGTTGTATGTTTTTGATTCAGAATTTTAACTGTTAAATCTCGTTTCAATTTAGGAACCTTTTCAACATTTTTAAAAATTAATTCCTCATATTCTTTTCTTACGTTTTCAGGAAGTGTTTTATCAGTTATGACTGTAACATTCTTTTTGTTATGTCCATACATATCAAATTTTTCTTTTTCAAGAGTAGTCCAATTACTTTGTTTTGTAGTTGGTTGATTCTTTTGTTGTTTTGAATCTACTTCTCTTTTTTCTAGTCTAGATTGATAATCTCCGGTTTTCTTCCATGAGTTTGTTTTAGCATTGTGCTGAATCAACCCAGCATTTTTAAGGTTCTGAAGTCGTTGAGACAAATCATTGATCATAGAAAATCTTTTTTGCAAATCTTCACGACTTAATTCCTGAGACAGAGAACTCAATATTTTTTCAGATATATCCGAAATTTTTGTTTTCTTGTTTTTCAAAAATAGTTTAAACATATCTTGTAAATATTAGATTTGTTGAACCCAAAAGACATAGTCTGTTCTTTTTGTAAAACACATCATCATTTGTTACGCTGAAATTAACTCTGAATCCATCATCTGGCTCCGTTGCAGCGATTATATATCCGGGGTAGATTTCAATGGTTCCATTTTCATAATCAATTTCTCCTATGATTGCATTACCAGACTTTTTTGTCAATATGTTTCCATTTTCATCGTCATAAAATCCTTCATTTAATATGCCAGTAATGATATCACTATCTACACTACCCGGGGTAATTTCATTGTCGAGAATCCAATAGTATGACCCAGTTCCAATTTTTGCAAAATAGAAATGTGGTTGAATCACTACATTTGTGTTTTCGATTTTCTCCAGGTTGTTTAAAGCCGTGATAAATTTTGCGTATTTAAATAGAGAATCAAAACTAGCTAAATCAGTATCGAAGAAATCTATTATACAATTTTCTACGTCAATTCGAACTTGGTTCAATTGTGACTCATATTGTTGATTGAAATAAATTGTACCAGAAATATCAATCCAGAAATATTCGACGTCAACTAATTCTGGTTGAATTGTTAAAATCATTTTTGATGTTAAATACTCTACAATTTGTGCTTTTTGTGTTGTATTCAGATTTTCCCCGCCATTTGGTTTTATGCAGATATATACGGTTCCATATTTCGGATTGAAAGTATCCTCTTCCCCTCCCCAAACATTGACTAGGTCAACCAATGGATGTTGTTCCAAATATGAACTAAAATCGGTTTTTGTTACCAATCTATTTTGTGACTGATAAAATAATGGGGCATTCGCTTTTATACTTTCAATATCTTCTAAATCAGTTCCACCCATAGATTGCTGGGAAGTCACAATCAAAACTTTTCCAATATCATAAGTGGTTTCACCATCCGATAAAATACTTGAAAGTGAAAATGTATCTAAATTATTTGAAGATGCCCCACGAGTTTCAGAATAAGAGACAACAATTGATACTCCGGTATCTGGAATTTTTCCAATTATACCATCACCAAAAATAATGTTTAAATAGCCGTCGCTATCTTCTTCAGTTCTGTAAATTTTGGATTCATCGTCTAATTCAGTAATGTCATTTTGATGTGACCATTCTGTTCCATCAACTGTTACAGTCAATTCTTCATTGTCTACACTAGGTGATTGAATAACAATTGATTGCAAAGGTTGACCGCTACTGGTAAATGTTTGACTTGTTAGAACTCCTTGTTTAATCTGGATATCAACTGCTTTGTAATCATTGGCATAATTTAAGACATAAGACTCGGTTGTATAGAAATAGAAACCTTGGGATGAAAATACCGTATATTTTGGAATCAAAATATACTTACTGGGATCTACTGGTTTATATTCTTCTTTGATTTCAAGATCAATTACGGCTATTCCTCCCGTTGGTCTATGTGGAATATAATTTAAAGTCTTGGCAGTTAATACCGCATTTTTTCTTAACTGACAGGCATCTAAAAAGATTTCATTTACGCTCATATTCAAATGAAAGGCCAAATAATGTCCAAGATAAGCCACGATATCTACAAGGTAGGAAAGTCCGCTGGCTTCAAAATTATAGTCTAAAAACTCAGATTGACTACTTAGATAATCAATAATTGCGGTACGAATTTTTGAAAATTCACTTTCTGATATGTTTAATGTTGGATCACTCATAATTACCTCACCTTTTCGAGTAATATTTCAACTACGATGGGTTCAATACTGAATTTTGTATAATATGTTATTGTTATATACAAAGCATTACTTCCAGAATCTTCTACATTTACATTGATTTTTGTTATTCTTGGATCATATCGTTTCAATGCCATTTCTAAGTCGGTTTCATAAAAATTTGCTATAAAATTATCTATGTTTTGAAACAAAGATGATCCAATTTGTGTTCCGAATTCCTGGTTAAATAATTTTTCTCCTTTTCGGGTCAAAATAATGTTTTTGACTGCCTGTGTTATTGCATTGGCATTTAATTTTTTAGCAACATCTTTGTAAATGTTTTTATTGAATGACAAATCAAAATCACTGTATACTGTTTGCAGGTTCTCCATGAAAATATTTATAAACAGAACTGCCTATTTTATAACATATTTCCCAATTAAAAATCCAGCTATAACTAGAGGAACATCTCTTAAAAGAAGTCTTTTGATAAACTTAACGGTTTTTTCTTTCTTCATAGTTCCTATGATTTTATTTTTTTCTGCTATAATACCATTTAGATCAGAAATTTCTTTGGTATCTAAACTGATTTTCTGATTCAATAATTCTACTTTTCCATCAAGATCAGTTATTTTAGCATATAAAGTAGCAATTTCAGTTTCGTTGTTTGTATTTGTATCCCTGACTTTTTCGTAGCTAACCAATAGTTCCAGAAGTCTTCCACGGTCTTCTATGCTGATATAAACAGAATTCTCGGACCAGATTTCAACATTGATATTATATTTTTTCAGAGTTTCTACAAGAATTTTATCTCTTTCATCTGGGGTCATAGCCTCGTATTTTTTTAAAATATCTTTATATTTGGTTTCCAAATTATTTTTTTGAATCACTATTTGTTGCAATTTTATGTCTTTTTGTGCAATTAATTTATCTTTTTCCTTGATTTTTGTATCCATAACTTTTTTATCTTTTTTGATTTTTTTGATGTCTTTGTAAAGATCTTTGATCTTTACCCCACTTTGTTTAATTTCAATACTGTACTTGGCGTCGAGAAAATTGATAACTCCAATAAATTTGAAGACTAAAAAAAGACAAAAACCTGCAATCAAAAATGTACCCCAATTTTTTTTAAGTGCTTCTTTCATGTTTTACCTCATAATAATATAATAAATAAAAACTAATAAAAACTTTAGGTTTTTTCAAATTTACAGGTACTATCAAACAGTTCATCCGGAAGTTCTTTTACATAGTCAAATCTAACAAAGTCTTCCATAAATGATTGGTAAAACACTAAACTCAGGTTTGTGAATCTCAATTTCTTCGAATTCGTTATATCAAAAAATACTTCACGAATACAGTCAATCCACTTTCTCAAGTTGGGATTATGTCGTTTAAAGAATTTTTCCTGGAATTCTGCCCCCATTGTTATATTAGCTCTTTTATGAGCTTCGGAATTCATTGACAACACTCGAATTTTTAGTTGGTTAAATCCTCTAACTTCATCAAAATTTTGTTCTAAAAAATCTTCGATGATCTGAATGAATGATGCCGACAATGAAATCGCCATTCCTCTGTAATTCTCAGGAATGTTTTCCAAATAGTAGTCTTGAATCTCCTGAAATTTCTTGATAATGTTATGGTTATCAGTTACAACATTAATATGTTTTGAAATCTTATCAGTGATATCGAAAATTACATCTACCTTTGTGGTTAGTTTCTCTAGTTTTTTGGAGAATCTTTTACCAGAAAGGCTATTGATTGTCGCGGTACCCAGAGCACCAAAACTACCTACAATTGCAACTATAACTACTTCTGATAACATAGAATTCTCCTTTATATCTGTTAGTTATTTCTTTTTGAATAGCTTTTTAATTAGACTCCAAATCCAGACCCAGAACTTTTTAATAGGTTCTGAAATCTTGAAAATCGAAACCAAACTAGCTCCAATTAGAACTCCTAAAATAAAATTAATCATTTGTTTTCTCCTTTAAAGTTTTTACCAGGGTTTTTTATATGCGTTGAATCTCTCTATCACTTTTTTATATGATTCCGGAGTGAACATACCTGTGGGTAATGTTGGAAAACTTTCTTGAAACAACTCATTAAATTTTTTCATTTTATTTCTCCTTTACTTTTTTAATATATTTTCTGACGCCTTTTTAAAAAGATCTTTGACTTCCTTTTCGATTTTTATATCTGCGGTTTTTAGTGCTTCTTGGACTATTTTAGCCACTTGGTTTTTAAGATTTTCTTTTTGAAACTCTGCTTTTTGAGCTACTTTCATATCTTTAGAAAATCTAAGTGTTTCCAATTGTTTAATAACATTTTCAATGTTTGGGTCTTTTGGAAATGGTTTGGAACTGGAATACATTCCAAAATGCAGTTTATCCCCACCAAGAGTGCTTATATATACGGCATTAGCACCATCAAATCCACTACCCATGGTATTCATACGGTAACCATTATTGGGTTCCACTCCTTCTTGAAACAACTCATTAAATTTTTTCATAGTTTACTCCTTTTACTTTTTTAATATATTTCCCGATTCCTTTTTAAAAAGATCTTTGACTTCCTTTTCGATTTTTTCATCACACTTTTTAAGTTCGGTTTGAACTATTTTGGCAATCTGTTCTTTAAGATTTTTTCGTTTAGACGTTGCTTCTTGTGCCAATTTAACATCTTTAGAAAATTCATTTGTTTCCAATTGTCTAATAATATTTTCAATGTTTGGGTCTTTTGGAAATGGTTTGAGACTAGAATACATTCCAATAGATAGTTCTGGCCAACCTAAATTGTTAATATGAACGTGATTGACGCCATCAAATCCACACGACATTGTATTCATACGATAACCATTATTGGGTTCCACGCCTTCTTCAAACAATTTTGATCCTTTCATTTTTATTTTTCCTTATTTTTTATGTTTATTATATGCAGAATCTATTATTTTTTCAGCATTATATTGATTCTCTGGATCATGTGATACATATTCAACCCAATCAAAATTTTTTACAGTGGCACTATTATACAGAGCCCATCTACTTGTTACATATGCCCATTTTCCTTTTATTTGTCCAAACGCTAAATAATTATGATGATGTTCACCTGACATTACATATCTTAAAATCGAAATCAGTTTTTTCTTTTCCTTTGGCATAATGGTAATGTTTTCTTTTTGATTTTCACATAAAAATTCTTTAAAGCTTTTCATTTTATTTCTCCTTACATTTATCTTCTGGACAATGATGCTCTTTGCACCAACGAGGACCTTTACCAGTTAATGCTCTCCACCATTCTTTAATCCCCAGACCTTTCGACTTCATATTTATCCAATACCAAGCACTTAAATCATGTTTTATTGGTTCAGGATTTGGGGTTGGTTCCGGAGGAATGATGGGGATGGGGTCAGGTTCTGGTTTATAAATTGGAGTATTTCCTAACCATGGCATATGTACCCCCTCTTGTTTAGATAAAGCTTCCGCAATTTTTTTAAGTTCATCAAATATGTTTCTTCCATCTGGGTAATCAAGAAATGGACTATCCCAACAAAACCCGAATGCAATATCAACACGATTTGATAATTCTCCATCCAACCCACCCGGTCTTTTCCACCTATGATTTGAAAAAAAGTAATTTATAAATTGAACAAAATAGTATGCGGTGTCTCGATATTTTCCACTACAACCGTCATCACTCAATCTTATCCGTTGTTTAGCTGCTCGAGCAGTTGCAGAATCACCAAAAAACCAAATCAACATTTGTGCGATTGCATCACCAAACTTATAGTTTGGGTGATGCAATCCTTTGAGTACTATTTTACCACAGGATGGGCATATATCGATTTTTCCTAAATCATCTCTTGTTTTCATTAGTGGAATGGGGTTAAATTTGCAATCAAAATTTTCATCCCATCCTTCCCACGCCCCATGGTACTCGAACCATGCCATCCATTTACCACCCTTAAATGGTGGAATTTCTGACGGGATTTCTTCTCCGTAGTTTTTATAAATTGATTCATTAACCTCGACAATAGTTGCTTTCCACTCTGTTTTTCGCGCAGTTTGATTGTAATTCCAGGATTTTCTTGATGGAGCAATATTGTGATTTCTAAACAACGCGTATAAATTATCCCACCATTCACTAGCTCCGAATGCTAGCGGTTCATTAATTCCAAATTCAAAATGTTCTTCGTTTTTGAATAAAGACATCAACATATCAAGATATAGAGGTTCTCCATCTACATATATTGAATTTCCGTTTTGATCTTTGACTTCATTGCCATTTTCATCTATTTTAATTACAGGTTCTGATTTCCACAAGCCAAAAAATCGATCAGTAAAATGATAGAATCCATTATGATTAGTTGCACAAAATGGCCACTGTGCTCCTTGTAGTCTGTTAGCTGTTATTTGACATTCATCAAACATCAATAAACGTATAGTTAATCCTATCTCTTTACAAATATCACTCAATTTTTTTAATGCTGTAAACCATGGAATATAAAGTTTTGTCACATCATATTTACCATCAATGAACTGAAATGGTGAAATTACATCTTCGGGATTATAATGAGACCAATTAATATTATCTTCTGATTTCCATCCTGCCTGAACCAAAAATGTAATTCCTGTTGCTCCACTATTTCTGAGTTTGGTTAATATGTTTTTCGTCTTTTTCTCTTTCAGAGTATGTGTATTTTTATCAATTAATGAGTAATGTTTTGAAAATTGTTCTACTGTAAAAAATCCTAATGCTTCGACTTCCAACCTTACATCGTTGTTAATGTTCATATTGTTATCTCCTTTTCTTCTGTTGGATTTACAGAAGGCAATTCTTTATTTTTGTGATCTCTTAGAATATCACTAAGAGAACCACGAATAACAGCTTTTACAGTTTCAACCAATTCCGCATTTTGTGTATCTGTTTTTGCCCTACTTTGTATATCACAAAGAATTTTATCGATTTCAATTATTCCTCTAGAGGCTACGATCAATTGTTCAATAAGAAGTCCAGTAGCTTTTATAGTTTGAGGAGTACAAGGTTCAGTTCTTAAATCAGTTAAAATCAAATTGATTAAAGTTCGAGACGCCTCTATTGCTGATCTCATTCCCTTTTTTGATTGTTTATAATCTTTTATTAGTAATTCTTCCGATTTTAAATCTGTTTCTGTTAATTCGGTTTCAATCAGAGGAACATCTCGTTCAATTGTTTCTGGGGGTTCTACTGGATTTGTATTAGTTAATAATGAATCCAAAAAATTATTATTCATTTTTCCTCATAATGTATTTATATATTTTGATAAAATTTTTGAATTATAAAATACCATAAAATCCTAGTTTGACTGTTTTGTCATTACCAACTTTGTTCTGAAGTTTTATTGCCCCAGCTTCAAAGTAGACATTATAAGTTGCGGGATTGTCTTTTGTAGATGTCCAATCAGCATCGACAGAAACTGTTGTGAAGGTTGTGCCTTCGAGTTTCCAAATTGCGCTTGTTCCATCTGTAACAGAACAGGTAATAAGTAATCCATATCCACCCGCCCAAGTAACCGAATCTATTTCGTCTGTATCACTATCTATATTGTTTATCATTGTAGAAGAAATAGCGCCTTTATTATCAATTCCTGCGTATTCAACATCGGCAACTTGTAAACTTGCTAATCTCTGAGTTCCAGATCCTAAACTTGTTTCAGTTTTACGATTGATTACAAAATCATATGCTCCAGCTGTACCAGTTTGATTGATTCTATTCTCAATGTTAAATCCTATTTGAATTCCTGAAGAACCAGTCAATTCTCTATTTGTTTCCATTAAAAATTCCCAAGCATTTCCACTAGAGATGTCAGAAAATAATTTGAAACTTCTTCCAGATGTGTACATTGAAGTTCCAATATATACCAAACCGGAACTATTGATATAAAACCTCGGGGTGCTATTTATAATACACTCAAAAACCTTTGACGTTCCTGGGCTTGTTGTATCAGTCATTGAAATTTGAAACCCAGTATCGTCTCCGGAAGTGGCTTTGTTAACTGTATAATCAAATCTATATGCTACTTCATTCCCAGTTGCCCCAATCAAATTTGCATTAGCATGAACTCGGGACAATGGTACAGCAACGCCAAAACCAATATTTCCAGTACTGACCGTTGTTCCGGTGCCATCTAAACCGGTTCCAAAAATTAAATTGCCAATAGATAGTTGATTATCTGCCCCCGTAGATTGAAGATCTAAATTATATCCGATCAATATATTTCTATCTGCCCCAACTGTCGCATTGTCACCGACAGAATACCCAATGAAAATATTATTGTCTCCTATAGTTTCCGGTGTAGCTATATATCCAGATTTATACCCTAAAAATATATTATAGGCGCCCCTAAATCCATAACCGGATTGATATCCATAACCACAGTTATAATTTGAATTATTAACTAAATTATATAGAGATTGATTACCAAAAGCACAATTTCCGGTAATACTTTGCCCAGCAACAACCCCCCGCAATGAATTGTTTCCAATTGCGGCATTGTAATTCCCCCCTGTAAAATTAGCGATTGCTCCATATCCAAGCCCGGTATTGGCAGTTCCGGCTACGTTACTATTTAAAACACTGCTACCAACACATACATTATTAGATCCTGTTGTTAGGGCTGTTCCGGATGAATGCCCTAATGCAACATTTTCACCACCACTAGTAATACTCGCTAATGCCGCCCAGCCAAAGGCGGTTTGTTGTGATTGAATAGTACTAACTAAAGATGGGGCTAAACCAGGAGCAACAGACATATACATAGACCCGGCCGTCATATTGGGTAGTTTGTTATTTTGATAATTTAAATCAGGAGCATCAACCCCGGTATCTGTATACGTGGTTGTAGTATTGTTAGAAATTGTCTTTATTAAATAACAATTTGTATAATCTCCTCCAACATTACTACGGAAAATTCTTCTTCCAACGACTCTTGGATCTGAACTAATTGGCAGATTTGTCAATGAAATTGAAGATCCAGCAGAAATAGTTATTTTTGGTTGATATGTTGCATTTGCATAACACCCAGCATTTCCATATGATGTATAATATGTTACGACATACCAATATTGCCCAGCCAATAGTGTTGTCCCGGCCCCAAGATTTTCTGTGATACCAATGGCATTATGTTCAGTTTGACCGGGATACAAAACTTGAATGAATTGAAGATTGCCGTCAATCGCCAATCTATGGCTTGGCGCTGATGCCATTTCACCAATACCAACTCGTTTTGTTATACCAGTAAAAAATATACGATTTGTACCATCTACAGAAACAATAAAATCTCTTGCTGTTCCACCCCCAGACCCTTTTTCTGTGCCTACAGAAAATTCATTTCCGGACCATCTAAAAAATCCTCGTTCATAATTCGTTGTGGATGTATAAGTATTATAAACTTCAAATGTTTGTGGGTTTGTTGTATTAACCAATTGCAATGTATTAGTTTGTCCTTGGATATATGTACTTTTTAATTGATGTAATCCATTAAAAACATTGAGATGGGAACCAATCTCAATCTGTTTTGATCCATTGATGTAGAATCCGAAATAATTGTTGGCAAATCCTATTCCATTATTACCAGACAACCCAATTTCGCCAAAAATTAACCCAGGTGAGCCATAAAAATTATCGTTGATAATGATATTATTTGTATATATTTTTGGAAAACTTGATAAATTTAAAGATTTTTTAATGCTCAAATTATCAATTTTTCCATCGAAAGTAGTAGTGGGAGTAAATTTGATGTATTTGAAAAAAGACGCAAATCCTCCAGAATTAACATATAAATTATATGTTGTATTTGATGAAAAATTTAAGGTTGAATCTGTTGAATTTTTTATACTCCCCAATAAACTCAATTGTACTGAAATACTTCCGGCAGTTCTACCAGAAATAGTAAATGATACTATGTAAGATGTATTATCAACGAGTGAAATTGAAAAATTATTTTGTAGTTCAGTCGTATTCCCTGGTATATGCCTTAGTGTTCCGGTATCATATACCCATGCCGTACCTATATTTGTTGATGCTCCTTCTGACCAAGGGACACTCGTCCCCGTTGGGTCAATATCAAGATTTCCATTAATTGCAATTTCGACATCTAGTTTGTTACTGATGGTAATATCTGAAAATGTTGGGCTATCAGTAACTGTCAATCCAGCAACCGAAGCTTGGTTTAAAGTTTGCCACGTTTTATCACCGCGATAATATTGAGCCGTTGTTCCGGTACTAATTGTATCTTCTTTTCCACTAAATTGAGTTTGAATTGGAGATGTTACGCCGCTTACGTGGGCCAATTCGGCACTTGTTGTTGCCGATGAAACTAATTTTTTGGTAGCATCACTCACAACCGCCATTGATGCCGTTAAATTATCCAAAGTTACATTTTTTTCATATACATTTGCATTTAACCATAGATTCTGAGATGCTACAACTGGATTAAATTCACCATAAATCATGGCATTTGTTCTACCTGTAGCTTCATTCGTTCTGGCTTGGTTATCAATAAATAATTTGTTTGAGCCAGTTTCAAATGAACCAGCAAAATATCCTACAAAAACATTTTGATCGGAATTATTAATATTTCCTGATCCATAGCCAATTGCCGTATTGTGTTTTCCTGCTATGAGATTAGCTAATGAAGTAGATCCTAACGAAGTGTTATTGTATCCGGATTCCAATAGCCCTAAAGCATTGTATCCTAAACCAACATTTTGATAACCAGTTGTTACTGTTGATAGAGCCCAATATCCAATCCCGACATTTCTATAACCGGTTGTTATACCAACCCACGCGTTGCCAATAAAAACATTTTTGTTCCCCGACGTTTTTTGGGAATAATCTGAATATACTCCAAAACCAATATTGTCATATTCATCAAAAAATATTTTACTCGTCCACGAATTTCCAGTCCAGAAATATATTCTCTGACTTTTATTATATATTCCGGCGGTAACTTCAATATTTCCACCTGAAAGAACTTTCAAAATTGATAATGCAGTTATTGAACCAGTCCAAGAAGATGAGGTTGGAGTAAAAATTAAAACTGCGGTATCTGTGCTTCTAAGTACTAAATAGTAATTACCACTTGTTAATTGGTTAGATTTGTTTGATCCTAAAGTTAACGTAACTCCTCCTGACCCACCAGCCAAAATTGATATTTCAATGATATAATCGGCGCTAGCATCTGGAGTGAATGTGCAAGTTAATGGAACAACACTTCCAGATGTATGTTGCCATCTAGTACCAGTCCAAGTCCAATTTGTTCCAGACCCTAAAGTTTCATTGAATGTAATTAATTCATCACTGAGTTCAGGTTCGGCAACAACTCCTCTAAAAATAACATTATCATCATCATGTATCCCGGTAACAGCTGCCTTATTTAATGTTTGCCAACTCTTATCTCCTCTCCAATACTGAGTAGAAGATCCTGCTGCAATACTCGATTCCTTTCCGTTTAATTGTGGTTGAATATTAGACGAAACCCCACTTAAAAAATCAATTTCTTGAGCAGTTGCCGATGCAGAAACTAATTTTTTGCTTGTATCAGTAACTACTGCTCTTGAAGCTGTTAAGTCACTTAATATAATAGATACAAATTCTGGTGTATCGGTAATTTTTAATCCAATTACATTTTCTTTTGTTACCGTAGTTGAAATTACCTGCCATGTTTTATCTCCACGTAAAAACTGAGTTACTTCACCATTAGGAATTACCGGTTCATAAATTCCACTATGATTATGGGTAGAAAGAGAAAAATCGGAAGCTTCGTAACCATTTAAATATTCAGCATTAAGATTTTCAACTAAATCTGTACTGCTGACGATAAATGGCGGAGTTCCATTTTCGGCATCACTATAAAATTGTAAAGCTCTGATTTGATAATTTCCAGCATCCCAATTATTTGTTAAACCAATAGAACCATCTGATCTAAGAACTCCCGACATTCCAGCAGAACTTTGAAACATATCAACCTGAATTTCTGTTCCTTCTTCAATTTCAAACGAAAACTCATCTTTGTTTTTAATTTCTACTGATATACTGCTCAAGATGTTCTCCTAGTAATGTTCTGGATGATTTGACATCGTCCACGAAGAATGGTTACAAATTTTCCCAAATCTGTTTTCGCTCTAATGTCATAATAAAACGTTCCTGCCGCAATTGTTAAATCAGCTGAGGTTAAAACAATAGCAGAAATTCCATTCGCGGCATCTTGATGAGATGTAACTGTTTTTTTAACAATTGCGGAAGCATCCTCATCATTTTCACTATTTTTTACAGTAAAAAATATTGTCCATCCAACAATTGAATATGGAGATCCTGACTGCGTAAAAACTAAATCTAAGGTTCTATCATCACTACGAATCAACTGAATATCTAGTTCAGGTGTTACCATAAAATCACCTCAACTAGTATTTATAAATTTTTTATGTTAATTGAACCTATTCTAAAATATCTTCCGGTGGCAAGTACTGATAAAACATTTTCGTTGCACTCAAAATATATCCCACTTCTTGGTCACAAAGGGTCCAATCAGGAGGTAATAACTCACTATATGGATCTTCAGAAATTTGTCCACTTTCCCCGAGCCATAATCGATTTCCAATTGTATAATAAATAGTTGGGTCATCTTCCCAATTCCATAGAGAATTGATACCAGAACACAAAACAATACAACAATCACTTATTTTATAATTTTCAGAAACAAAACCATGAGCCATTCTAAAAGTATTATATGGCGGATTATCATTATTATGTGCTATACAATCAGCCAATCGTGCTAACACCAGAGGTTCTCCCGTATTTGGATCTAAATAACTTTTATCCATATATAAATTTATTAGACTACCTTTTGCTAGGTCTTCTGTTGCGGTAGCAACCACGACCCCACGAGTTGCGTATAAATATTGTTGTATACATTGTAGGGCTTGATCAATAGGTTCAAGTAGTTTTGCTAACCACCTAGTCATTACATATTCACTAAAATTTTTATGTTCGAATTTTTGTAGTTTTTTGAATTGTTCTTGATCCGCGCTACTGGAAACATTTAGACCATAAGTTGTAAACAAATCAAAAATTTCTTGTTCTTCAGCTCCTTGGGGATTTAAATGTGGATTTGTTTTATGTTCATCAATTGATTTTTTTAATTCGTTTTTAACTGTAGTAATTAGATTGGGAACATCCAGTCTTCTCAAAGAAATACCGGAGAGAATATTTGAAGACATGTTTGATTTGAATTCCACCCCTTGATTACTATCTAAGTTTTGGTAATCACTGGGATTGAAATCAGTTTGTTCTTCTTCCACTGTATTTTCACATTCAACTAAACATCCAACACACCACTCACCATATTTGCCATTACATTTTTTTCCAATATCTGTATAATCGTTACAATATTTACAAATTACGTAAATTTCAGCTATATCCGAATCAACTGATTCGCCCCCAGCTTCGGTAATTCTACAGAACCATCCCCCACGCGAATATATTACAAAAATATAATCTTCGCTAGTTGCACCATCAATGATGGTTGAGGTTTCTTCATTCAAATCAAAATAATACCACTGATATGTTAATTCAGCTCCAATACTACTCGTGGCTTGAACCGAAAGTGTTTGTTCTTTTCCAAATGGTTGTTCCTCGGTAGGTGTTATTGGTTGTTGTGTAATTGTTATCATAATTTTCTCCTAGATTGAAACATTTATTGTTCTCGACGGAAACTGATGTGGTGACATTAAAATTGGGCAAATACTGAATCCTTGGATACAACCAAAAGTCAATTCTTTGAGAAAAAATGATCCCCTAATGTATCCCATTTTTTGACCGGCTACAATAAAATCACCATGTGGTACAAATAACATATCTCCTGGAGTACCAGCTATTTTTCTTTGATAGGTCCTCGATCCAGTGACTTCAACTTTATAAGTGCCATAAACCTCTGTCTCTTGATTCCCTTTTATGGTTTCTTCAAGATTCTGTTCAATTTTAATAATCCAATGTCCGAGAGGAGTCAATGGCGTTTCATTACTCAAATCATTGACATTATATGTTTTGAGATCGTAGGTAGTTGAATTTTTAGGGGAATATTGAAACTCTTGGGTGTTCTCATTTTCATAGTAAACAGTTTCCAAATCAATTTTTCCTGAATTACTAACAGATTTTAGTTTTGATTCTTGTGTAAATTCTCCTGCATTTGGTATACTAGCTTCTGTTGCGCCAACCCAAGTATAACAATTACCTGCAATATATTCTATTTTGTTTTTTCCTACATAACGTTTTTCATAACCATGAATTTCATCTAAAACATTTTTTATAACTAATTGTCTTTTATTTCCACCAATTGTAACTGTTTTGTTTTCGTGACAATATTGATTTTTGTTTTTTAAAACGTAATCATAGTCATCATGAATAACTTTGCGAACCATTTGACCATTCCAATGTACACTAATCGAAGTTCCCGCTTTATGCCAGACATGAATTCTTTCTTTACCTGGGGTATCATCTAATTCAATGATATGCCCATTTCGTTTTCCATGTCTTTCAGTTTCTATGACTTTATTGTAAGGATATTCAGCAGAATATGGTTCTTGTGGTTCAGTTAATTCATCACCATCAGCCCCAGGAGAAGAAAATCCAGTTGTTATCAATAATGATGCAACTTTGAATTTAACAATTTCACGAACTTTGATCGGAATAATGGTTTCATCTATTTTCTGATTAGAAGCTAATCTGTTAAAATCAGGTTCTCCAATATATTCTGGATATTCTCCTGATGGATCATTAAAACCCACATTAGTATTAGGACCGGCTTGTGGGATTGAAGACAATGACCCAACTACAACCCAACGTTGTAGATCTGTATCTTCGGGTATACAATAAACCCAACTTCCTTGAACGGGCACACCCCAATTTCCTATACCACTTACTGCACTAGTATTAGCAGGCCAGATAAGATGTGCCCAAGGAAGTTCTTCTGTTGGTATACCTTCAATAGGAGATTTCTCTTTTTTGTTGGTATGAATTCCCAAAACTCGGATACGAACTCGTCCTAATTTCAAAGGATCATTGTTGTCTTCGACTACAGCTTTATACAAAATTTGATTTCTCATGAATTTATTTATATTGTCAACAATAACCTTTGTTGATATTCAGGAGCATTTACTTTATTTTTTGTCATTTTAATTCTGGCCGTTAATTCTGTCACTTCAGTTTCGAATTTTCTGATTTTAACTAACATTCGCCAATCATTGTGATTCTTTTTTGTATATCCCCAATATGCCAAACGATCTGAATTTTGTTTGTAATTTCTATAACGATCTTTCAAATAAACAACGTATTCGTTTAGATTTTTGCATTGATTTTCTGCCCAAATAATCCATGCTTTTGGGTTTTCGGTTCTTTTAGGTTCGTTTTTAATTGATTTAAAATTTTTTATTCTATTCATCTATTTTTTCTGGCTTCATAGAATAAAAATGCTATAAATTTATTTGCTTTTTTTCCTGTTTCAGGGTCATATAATCCACCGGTTTCGTGATATAAACACAAACAACGTTCACATTCCTTGTTATGATTAGATTCGCAATCATAATCTCCATTCCACTTGTCATAAGCAATACTACAGGTTGGTAGTTTCTTTTTAAACATCATTTATGTCTAATTTCATGAGGGTAAACAATCCATTTTTGTGTAATATTTATGTAAAAATCTGGAATAATTGATGTTTTATTGTTCATAGGTTTAAAATCAAGTACAGCGACTTTGATTAATTCTCTTTCTACATGACATTCTTCAATTATATCATTTATTAATGCTCGAATCGTGTTTCCTGTATCCAATACATCATCAACAATTAAAATTTTATCTTTAGATTGTATATATTCGTTAAGACGAACCGAATCAGGCATACAAATAATACCATTTAGACGATGTATATGAGTTTTAAGGTATTCGTGTATAATTATTGAAATTGTAGCTCCTCCCCTCCATATTCCACAGATTACGTCGGGACAAAATCCAGAAGTTGAAATCTTTTTTGCTAGCTCCAAAGACTTCTTATAATATTTTTTCGGTGAATAATTATAAGTTTTCATATCGATATTATATTATAATCAATGAAAGAACTTATGGATTTGTTTTCGATTTTATTTTGTAAGTACAGTTATTTTCGTCGCTAAAATAACTATCTTTAACCAAAAGCAAATTTTGGGTGTACCCATTTTGGGCATTGATAACATGTCTAAGTGACCTAACTAAATATTTGCCATATAATTTGTCATGTATTCTGTTAGAAGAATTGATGCTCATAACTTGTATTTCCACTAGTTTCCCCACAGTTAAATCACTATCTCCATTTTTTCCAACAAACATCGAACAATTCTGAATTCCATTGTATCTATTACGATTCTGCAATAAAATTTTTGATTGCTCTTCGATAATATTAGGTAATTCAAACCTGTCTGATATATATGCAGAATGTTCTCCAACAAGTCCTTCTTTGTTAATGTATGAAGATGGTAACAATGTATTTTTTCCCAGGTTCCAAGTTGCTTCATCATAGTATTTTTGCCAGTTAATAGATCTTTTCATCACATTTTTTATACTGTAATCAAAAGTCCATATTGTTGACCCACAAGCTCCTTGTTTGAATTGTTCTATGATATCAACAGTTTTAATCAATTCATGATAATTTACGGCATTTACTGTTAAAGCTCTTCCTATGACTTCATCTAATTTTTGTGTCGAAATATTCAAAACCTTTTCTACTGATTGACTGGAAAATAAAGCTGCTAATGTAACAAAATTGTATCCTTTAGAGTCTTCAAAAAAGAAATACCCACTGTCTTTTGTTTCCACAGAAATACCATGTCGCATCAAAAACTGAATTGATTTAAATGGATTCCAATAGGGAATAACAAATGAAATTATATTTTGAGACACCTCGTTTTTAGCTAAACTAATTTTTAACTGATTTTCTGCAATGTCTTGGGCTATGGTATGAACTGATTTTTTATTGTAAGCTAAACTATATTGTTGTTTATAGTTTTCTAACAAAGGTTTCGAAGCTAAATCCAACCGAACACTACTTATTTTGTGACCGGCGCTATTAACAGTTTCGTCTGGAATCTTTATGACATACAAATCTTTTGAAAACCATCCAAATTCATTTGATGTTCGGAATTTGATTGTTACTTTTTCCCCTCCAATAATTGGAAGCATTTCAACCGTACCCAAAACATCGGGAAATACTAAAATACCCAATGTAACGAAATTGTCAATCTCTTCGATAATTTCTAATACACTAAAAATTCTTGACAAATCAATTGTTTTTCCACTATGGGAATGCAAAATTAATTCATCGATTTCAATACTTTTTGATTGCCCTTGTAGAATCTTCATGATTTTAACTGTTTAATTACTACGGATAAATATTCTGGACGTAAAATCTTAATAGTTCTTCTATCAGAATTTTCATCATGTAAAACTGTGATTAAATTCGAGTAGTAATCTTCGTGGCCTTCAACGGTTCCAAATTGTTCTATAGTCAAAAGTCTCGCATATTCTTCAACTTGTGGAACTGTTAGTATCCAACCAAAAAATGGATCGTAAATTTCATTAAATAATAAAATAATCCACCAATAATCCTGGGTTCCATAATATTTGTATGAAATGTTTTCGGGATTTTCTCCATCGATTACATCATGTACTAAATAGAAAGCCAAATTATCTTTAAATTTTTCTAAAAACTTGTAGCGTCTGAATAAATCAACCAAAAGCTTTTCATTGTATTCTATTTTTGAATTCAAATATGTTTTCATTTGTTTTTCCACTCATTAGGAGCTATTTTGTAATTATTAAAATTTTTATCCTTTCCAGTATACCATATACCATCTATCCAAGTTCCTTTTTCCCAAATTCCACCTCTCCAGGTACCATTTTTCCAAGTTCCGTTTTCCCAAATACCATCTATCCAAGTTCCGTTAAACCAAGTTCCATTATACCAAGTTCCGTTTTTCCACGTTCCGTTTTTCCATATACCAGTTTCCCAAGTTCCGTTTTCCCAAATACCATCTATCCAAGTTCCGCCTTTCCAGGTACCATTTTTCCAAGTTCCCTTTTCCCAAATACCATTTAACCAAAGTCCATCTAACCAAGTTCCATTTTTCCAAATTCCACCTAACCAAGTACCAGTATACCATGTTCCGCCTTTCCACATTCCATCATACCAAGTTCCATTATACCAAATTCCATTATACCAAATTCCACCTCTAAAAATTAAATTATTGAAATCATCAAATTCAATAACAGCGTCTTTTACTTTTATTGATTTGTCTAAAATACCATCAAAAAACCATATTGATTCCTCTGTAAATTTTTTTATTGATTTTATACCATATTTATTCGGATTTTTAATGATATCACTATATTTGTTTCTGTCAATAAAATTAATTATTTTTGGATTATTATCATTATAAAAATCAACTTCAAATGAACCTTCTAATTTTTTATCTTGCTTTTGATTTAACCAATTTTGTATTATTGATTTCATATTAACGGTTATTTTACCGTAACCTTTTTTAGACATAACTAAAAATTGATTTTTTTCATCTTTTGTATTTGTATATGGATAAATTATTATACGACCTAAAGGGTTGTTAATGTTTTTATCATTAGATGTGATTAGATATGCTATCAAAGCATTATTTTTAATATATTTTTCGATATTTTTACCTTGAACTTCAATGCTTTTACCAGTCTTTTTATCTAATTTAGTACAGGATTTCCATTCTCTATCTGTACTCATTCCTGCTATATCGTATGGATGCCTGGATATAACAACCATTAAATCATCATCGGATTTGTTTAGGATTTTGGATGTTTTGTCATTCATTAAGTCGAAAGTCTTTTTCAGTTCCGGATCAAATTTTTGTAATAATTTACCGATCTTGATGAAGTTTTTGTCTGTACCAGTTTTCTTGGCAAGTCCGGATTCCCAATTTTCGATTTCATATCCATTAGCATTCAAAACCTTTTCGATTTTTTTATCCGGACTTTCGTC
>Ga0105099_10000845_pt1 | contig 20343 bp, 13 predicted proteins | sample PPLLak3cmMay2015_2_FD_79138 | JGI IMG/M metagenome (GOLD analysis project Ga0105099, IMG submission 79138) | Freshwater sediment microbial communities from Prairie Pothole Lake near Jamestown, North Dakota, USA - PPLs Lake P8 Core (1) Depth... | ecosystem: Environmental > Aquatic > Freshwater >... | reverse complement strand
GACCCGACAAAAGAAAACTACCATAAATAACAATTATCGCGAAAACCCTTGAAATACAGGGGGTCGTGAATAAAAAGCGTATTGTCTTAATAAAATTATGTCAATTTCATGCAAAATTCAGGTTATTATTTTTTAATAGGTTCCTATAAAATATCAATAGAAAGAAGGAAGGGAGTTGATATGATTTTATTTTTTCAAATTAAAAAAGTTTTTTTAATGGTTATGATTGTTGGAACAATGCAGGTTTTTTCTCAAACAAAGGAACTGAAGATTACCGCGCCCAAACCGTATGATTGCATTGCATTTAGGCATTATCAAAATATAAAGTGGGATGTTCCAGACAGGGTAAAAGGAAAAGTAGAAATTGTGATTTCAAAGGGAGAAAATAAGGTAGTTCTGGTGAAGAAGACCGCGATTGAAACGAAAGAGTGCTCGGTTCTGATTAATGAAAAGAAAATTCTGCCGGGAAGCGATTATTACATAAATATTCGCTCAATTGATTCGGCCTCTTATCTTGGTAGTGTTGGCCCCCTTTTGGTGACACAATATTATGGAGAACCAGAAAAACTGTTTACAGATTTGTCTCTCGGTTGGTCGCCAAGCATTACTATCGACTCAGAAAAAATCAAGTTTGTTAAACGTGATCAGTTGAATAAAATCGGTGTTGCAATTACATCTGTTGAAGATACACGAAAATACAAACAATTAGTCGGTGGTTTATACGAAGATGACGAGCTTGTTTGGAGAAGTGTTGTGTTGACAAAAGATACAGTTGCCACATGGTTTAAGGCTAAACTATCTGATCTGTTAGGAGATCTGGGTGTCTCTGGTTCAGGTAATGCAGGATTTAATGTACAGATTAGTATCCTTACGTTTTTCGTTAAGGAAATGGATAAGTATAACGCCGAAATAGTTGCGCGTGTAGCCATTTTCTCATCCGACGGTACAAAAAAGTGGGAAGGTATCATACGGGGATTTGCTGGCGACTGGGGTACAACGTACATTAAAAGCACCTACCAAAAATGCATTGCTGATAGCTTTCTGAATTTCAGTATATCTCTGTTGGAGAACCTCTCTTTACAGATAGAATAATAATTTCGAGGAGGATTACTATGCTGCGTAGTAGTACAATTTTTTTTGCAATTATTTCAATGCAGGTATGGATGTATGCACAAACACCGGAATCCACAGCAAAAAGCACACTCGACACAACAGTACAGTTAGAACAAAACCGATTGAATGTGGTTAAATTTGATCCTGAAGGGCAGAATTTCGAAAAAAGTGATTCGCTAAACAGTACTTCCGATACAATTGTTACGCTAAAGCAAAACAGATTAAATGTAGTTAAGCTTGATCCGGAAGTGGAAAAGCTTGATAAGAATATTTCGCTCGATACATTGAGAAGAACCGCGGCAGCTGGAACAGGTTCGTATTTCATGGGCGTAGCTTTGAATTATAGTTTGATCGGCATACTTTTTGGCGCAGATCCATCGCATGATGCGTTTGTAGGATTAACTATCGGGGTATTAGGTACCCATGTTTTTAAACTTGTCGGGCCTCCAGTAGCCTGTGTTCAATCGTCAAAAGCTGATGACCTATACAAAAACCGCCTTTCATCTCCAAAAAACAACTCATGGACTTTTTATACGTTAGGCTGGATTTTTGAGGTCGGAGAAATGATTTGCGGCATTACCTCCACTAATAATTCAAGTGAGGGATTAATTATCACCACCGTTTCCTTTGCCGTGGCGCGCGATATTCTTTGGGGTATTGCGTGTATAAGTTCAGTCTCCCATATTAAAAAAGTAAAAAGGCTGGAGAATCAAGGCAATGTATCGCTTTACCCGGTATTTAGTTCCACGGGGCAGGCGGGATTAAGCATTTCCTATCGTTTTTAACGCTGCTGTTTTGGTAAAATTATCCGGCGAGATAAATATTATCTTCAATTGGATGGGTGCATAACGTGAATGATTAGAACGCCTTAAATGTTTTTTAAAGAATCGATATTTTCTTAATTTGTTTTGTACCGTTTATATTAATTCCCGCAGGATTTTTTACAGCTCTTCACCCGTATTTTCTACCCAGAGGGTAAGTTTGTTCCGGAAAGGCTTGTCAATACAAAGCTTACTGATGCGTTTAATAAGGGTCGGAGCATATGCCATTTTTTCAATAAGGAGTGATCGTACAAAGTCCCTGTCTTTGTCTCTGTAAGCGACAAGTTTGCTGGCGCACAAATCGTGAACTTCGACACACCAGCCTGTATTGCCTCTTGTTTCTATTTCATCATAAACGCGAATTACCCTTTTTTCCCAGCCCGCAGGCATGCAAACCGATGCAATGGGCATGCCATGCACATAGAAACCATGCGTCTGGTGGAAGAGCGACAGCTCCCCTAAAGCACCATTAATGATGTCGGTAGTATCGGGGTGATTTTTAGGCTGGACGTCAACTTCGATAGAGGTGCGTACGCTTTCCGGCGCATCGGGGAATTCTCCGAGTATTGCCTGGGAACCGAAAATCCATATCTCCGTGTCATCCGAAACATAGCAGGCAGCTCTGATTGCATGTTCAAGTTGTTTGCGGGTCATGATTTCTCCCAGGGTTATTTAGCAAACGATCCCGCTCCTGCGTAGTTAAGACTGCAAACAGCGGGCAGCTCTGACGCAAGCGGGCCGACCGTTCACCGGAAGAAGTTAAGAAACATGACAGGCGGTGGATGGAATAGGATGCGAGGATGTTTCGCCACTCTACAATATCTCCGGTTGCAGATCCCGGTTTCTGTAAAATCAGACGGTTAACATACTCTTTTGCCCGGTGAATAATCGAAGGGTCTTTTTTAATATGTGTTGCCAGGAAACCGGCCAACTCTCGTAGACGGCTGTCTGTTTCTTGGTGTGACTCGGGTTTGGGCGATGTTTTTGGCGAGGATACACCCGGCCAGGTTGTTACACCGTAAATCGGCACAATCTTTTCTTCGCTAAGATCCGGAGAGTCGGCCTTTGTATACCCTTTAAGCTCAATGGAAACATCATAATCCTTTTCTATAGTTATTAAAACGTCACGAAGCTTTTGTATATAATCATATATAGAGCGTGTTTCATGCATAACGCCGAGTATTAGCGGATCGCCAGTTTTACGTGGTATTTCCTGAATCCAGACAGCTATGGGCGGGGGTTGCTGTATTTCAATAGTATTTTTTATAGAAAGAAACAGCTCTTCGTACCGGCTGGATTCCGTGTAAAAAAGTTTCACGATGGTTTGAACAAGTTTTTCGTTTCTTCGCAGCGCATATTGCTGCCTGCGACCGCCGCCGATTTTTTCAACAAAGCCTGATTCGACCAAGCTGTTGAAAGCTTTTTGTGCGCCGCGAAGCGTCAATCCAGCTCTTTGTGCGGCGTCTGAAGATGATATGGGGCCGTCGAATTCTGTTACAAGCACTCTGAGCAGACGTACGTGCGCTTGTGTTCCTAAAAGTTCATTCAGAGGAAACCGCAGAGAGTTTTGTCCAGAAACAATCGGCCGCATATACTTGTTTGTCCCCTGATCTTGTATGTTTTTTCAAAACGTTCGCAGTTGTTTTGTTTGTGGATTATGAACAGTATTACTGGTACAGGAATTATAGTATCGTTTTGAGAACTATAATTCATATATAAAGATACACATTCCTCCTTTAAAATGCAAGAATTTAATAAATTTATTCTATTATAGTTCTCCGGTTATAAATCCCAAATCCTAAAAATATTAACCTGTTACCTGTGTAGTTACCCCAAATCAAGCTTAGAATAGACTGATTTTACATCGATTCTTTTCTCGCAATTCAGTTAAATAAATCAGGTATAAAAGCAATAGAAAGGGTCAACAAAGTATTACATTATTCGCAGATGAAATCCTGTTTTCCAACCCCAAAAAAATCTTCTTTTTTTCTCTGTTTTTTGCATAATAAGTATAGGAAAAAATCATGGAAAAATGTATTTTTTATTGTACCCGGAAACGTGGTGAAATTGTTGATTTTTTAGCGGAAAACGGCTGTTTTTACCTGCGGAATAAAGCGAATAAAAGAGATGCTGTTTTCGATTCCGCCGGACGGGTAATACATTTACAACAGCATATTTTTTTTCATTCTTAAAAAGCGAGAGGACCGTGCAAACGATGCCAGAAACCCAGTATACTGCTGAAAGTATAAAGATGCTCAAAGGACTCGAGGCGGTACGGAAGCGGCCGGCCATGTATATCGGCAGCACCGGCTCCTACGGCCTTCACCAGCTTGTGTATGAAGTGGTCGACAACTCCATTGACGAGGCGCTGGCCGGGTTCTGCGATACCATCGACGTCACCATTCATAAGGACAACGGGATCACGGTGGTCGATAACGGCAGGGGTATTCCGGTCGATTACCACCACGAAGAGAAAATGTCGGCGCTGCAGCTGGTGCTTACCACCCTGCATTCCGGCGGAAAGTTCGATCATGCGTCGTATAAGATATCCGGCGGGCTTCATGGCGTGGGGGTTTCCTGTGTCAATGCCCTGTCGTCGTATTTGAAGGCCGAGGTTTACCGCGACGGCAATGTCTATTGCATGGAATTTCACCGCGGCGCCCCGGTTGAAGACATCAAGGTTACCGGTGTGACGGATAGAAGGGGAACGAGTATAACCTTCAGGCCGGACCGGGATGTTTTTGAGTCTGTCGAGTATAGTTTCGACATTCTCTCAAAGAGGCTTCGCGAGCTCGCGTTTTTAAACTGCGGCATAAAAATCAGCATCCGTGACGAGCGGGAGGAAGGAAAAAGCCACGATTTCTGTTATCCGGGCGGGCTGGTCTCTTTCATCAAGTTTCTTGATGAAAACAAGACCCCGCTGCATCCCGAGCCGATCTATTTCAAGCACCAGGCCGAGAATATCGAGGTTGAAATCGCGCTCCAGTACAATCTTTCCTATCAGGAGAATATATCTTCTTTTGCAAACAATATCAACACCATTGAAGGTGGAACGCACCTGGCGGGTTTTAAAAAGGGTTTGACCCGCACACTGAATACCTATATCACGAAATATAACCTGCTGAAGAACACCAAGCTGGAGATTATCGGCGACGATCTGCGCGAGGGATTGACCGGCGTGATCAGCGTTAAAATACCGGATCCCCAGTTTGAGGGCCAGACAAAGGCGAAGCTTGGCAATTCCGAGGTCGGCGGGTATGTTGAGTCGTATGTCAACCAGTATCTCGGCGCGTATCTGGAAGAAAATCCGGCGGTGGCGCGGAAAGTCGTCGAGAAATGCATAAACTCGGCGACCGCCCGCGAGGCTGCGCGCAACGCGCGCCAACTTGCGCGCAGAAAGACCGTGCTTGACGGCGGCGGGCTTCCGGGAAAGCTTGCCGACTGCATCGAGAAGGACCCGGAAAAGAGCGAGATATTCATCGTCGAGGGCGAGAGCGCCGGCGGCAGCGCCAAGATGGGACGGGACCGGAAATTCCAGGCGATTCTTCCCCTGAAGGGCAAGATACTGAACGTCGAGAAGGCGCGCATCGACAAGGTTATTTCCCACGAAGAGATCCAGATACTGGTGCAGGCGCTGGGCGCGGGATTCGGCAACATCGACGACGAAAGCTTTGATATACAGAAGCTGCGGTACCACAAAGTCATCATCATGACCGACGCGGATGTCGACGGATCGCACATCCGCACCCTTCTGCTGACCTTTTTCTTCAGGCACATGCCCCGTCTTGTCGAAGAGGGGTATGTGTATATAGCGCAGCCGCCGCTGTACAAAGTAAAGTCCGGGGTCGAGGAGAAATACTGTTTTTCCGATAAAGAGAAGGACGCCCAGATGGATGCGTGGAAGGAGAGAAAAAACACGACGGTACAGCGGTTTAAAGGACTCGGGGAAATGAACCCGGAACAGCTCGCGGATACGACCATGGATCCGTCCAGACGGCTGCTGCTGAAGGTTAAACTGGATGATGTTGTCGAGGCGGACAGGATTTTCACCATGCTCATGGGGGAAGAGGTCCTGCCGCGGAAACTGTTTATCGAGGAGAACGCTTCAAAGGTGCGTAATCTGGATATATAAGAGCGTGTTTAAGAGTCATTAAGAAAGTACCATACAGTGCCCCGACCGTGAGGGAGGGGTTGTATTGGTTATAAAAACCCCTCCCTCACGGTCGGGGCACTGCTTTTTTACTCTTTAAAAGCATTTTTTAAACAAGCTATAGGTGCAGTTACGATTAAAGATTTGAGATTTTTGGATTTGAAATAGTGTTGGGAATGGTGCATACAGGAAGACATCTTCCATAAGACTACCGGTATTCAGGATCGGATAGTAACACGTTCATCGTTCCTTGTAACTATACAACATGTTTAATTATCATAAAGACAGAGAGTAATGGGACAGAGACTGAACATACTTCTTACCAATGACGACGGTTTTTCTTCTTTGGGGATAGCCTGTTTATACCGGGCATTAAAAAGGGAGTTTGAGGTTACCGTTGTCGCGCCAAAGCATGAGCAAAGCGGGGTCGGCCATTCGTTTTCCTATAAAAAGCCGCTTGTTTTTGAAAAAAAGCTGTTTTCCGATACTGATATGGGATATGCGGTCGCCGGAACTCCAGCCGATTGCGTTAAAATCGCATTAGGCCATCTTTTAACCGAAAAACCGGATATTGTGGTGTCCGGTATTAACTTTGGCAGTAATACCGGCGTAGCAGGGTTTTATTCCGGTACAGTGGCTGCTGTGCGCGAAGGGGCTTTCTGGCAGATTCCAGGCATCGCTTTTTCTTTAAGCGAGAGCACACCGTGCTATTTTGCCGAATATGCGGAAATTTCGTGCAATATCATTAAGAATATGTTTGATATGAAAGCAGGGTTAAAGGATACCAGGATTTATTTCAATGTTAATTATCCTCCGTGTCCGCCGGATCGTTGTGCGGGGACGCTGGTAACCCGTCAGAGCCTCTCGTTTTATGATGATACGTATATTCCCAGGACATGCGACAACGGTATTACGGAATACTGGCTTGAGGGGGGTAAAAAGGATGTGGAGCTTCAGAATGAGTTCGATACCCGCGCTGTTGAAAATAACTATATCGCAATTACACCATTACAGATAGACGCTACGGCTTTTGACTGTGTTGCTTCTCTTAAAGGGCTGAAACAGCTTCATTTGAAGGTATAAGGGGTTTTATATGAGTGAGTCGGAAGTGAAGAATTATGTGTTCATAGAAGACGAGATGAAGAAATCGTATCTTGATTATGCCATGAGCATGATAACCGCCCGCGCCCTGCCCGATGTGCGGGACGGGTTGAAACCGGTGCATCGCAGGGTTCTGTACGGCATGAACGAGCTCTCGCTGTATCATGATAAAGCTCCCAAGAAATGCGCGCGGGTTGTCGGGGATGTGATCGGTAAATATCATCCGCACGGGGATGTTGCCGTGTATGATACTCTGGTGCGCCTCGCCCAGGATTTTTCCCTGCGCTACTGCATGGTAAACGGCCAGGGCAACTTCGGCTCCATTGACGGCGATCCACCCGCAGCCATGCGATACACGGAATGCAGGATGACGCGGCTTGCCGAAGAGATGCTGGCGGATCTCGATAAGGAGACGGTTGCGTTCACCCCCAATTACGACGATTCTCTCAAAGAGCCGTCGGTTCTCCCCTCAAAAATCCCCTTTCTGCTTATCAATGGCAGCACGGGAATTGCGGTGGGCATGGCGACCAATATGGCGCCGCACAACCTGGGGGAAGCGGTTGACGCCGTTGTCGCGGTTATCGATAAACCCGATATCAGCTTTGAAGACCTGGTTAAAATCATACCGGGGCCCGATTTCCCGACCGGCGGGGTCATATACGGGAGAGCGGGCATCTGGCAGGCCTATGCAACGGGAAAAGGCAAGGTGATTTTGCGGGCAAAAGCGGAGGTTGAGAAGCTTGCCAATGAGCGCGAACAGATTGTCATCACCGAGATTCCGTATCAGGTCAACAAGTCGATGCTGCTGGAAAAAATAGGCGATCTGGTGCGGCAGAAAGACGTCGAAGGCATATCCTTTATCCGTGACGAATCGGACCGCTCCGGCATGCGGATTGTGATCGGGATCAAAAAAGAAGATTATGGGGATGTCGTGCTGAATCAGCTTTTTAAATATACGGCGCTGCAGAGCTCCTTCGGCATTATCAATCTTGCGCTGGTAAACATGCAGCCCCGCCTTCTGAGCCTGAAGGAGATTATCACCCATTTCATCAACCACCGCCACGAGATTGTTGAGAAAAGGACGCAATTCGACCTTACCAAAGCGCAGGAGCGCGCTCACATCCTTGAAGGGTTGCGCATCGCCATAGACAATATCGATGAGATTGTCGAGCTTATCAAAACATCCTCCTCTCCCGACGAGGCGAAAGAGCGGCTTAAACAGCGGTTCGGCCTTTCGGATGCGCAGACCAGGGCTATACTCGAAATGCGGCTCCAGCGATTGACGGGACTTGAACGGGAGAAGATAGAGGAAGAGTACGCTTCGCTGGTAAAACTTATCGAAGAGCTTACGGCAATTCTTGCAAGCAAAGACAAGCGGATGGAGATCATAAAGGGCGAGCTGCTGGAGATAAAGAAAAAATACAACGACGAACGTCGCACCGAGATCGTCGACTCGGACGAAGCGGCGATGGATATCGATATGGAGGATATGATCGCCGACGAAGACATGGTGATCATCATGACCCACGAAGGCTATATCAAGCGCTGCCCGGTGACGACCTACCGGTCTCAGGGGCGGGGCGGCCGGGGGGTCAAGGGGATGGACTACAAGGAGGACGATTTTGTGGAGACCATGTTCGTCGCGTCGGCGCACTCCTATATTCTCTTTTTTACCAACACAGGGCGGTGCTACTGGCTGAAGGTGTACCGGATACCGGAAGCGGGGCGGTACTCCCGCGGCAGGCCCATCGTGAACCTGCTTGAACTGAAGCAGGGCGAGGAGGTCGCCTCGTTTGTCCCGGTGAAGGAGTTTGACGAGACCCATTTTATCGTTGCGGTCACGCAGCAGGGCGTCATCAACAAGCAGCCGCTGAGTTCATATTCCAACGTGCGAAGGGACGGCATCAACGCGATAAATCTGGATGAGAAAGACCGCCTGATGGAATGCAAGCTGACAAACGGAAACAACGACATTATGATCGGCACGCAGGGCGGTCTTGCGGTCAGGTTTCACGAGAGTGCGATCCGCGAGCTGGGCAGGAACACCCGGGGCGTCCGGGGCATCACGCTGCGCGAGGGGGACGCGGTTGTCGGCATGATCGTGGTTGACGAGTCCCACAAGGTTCTCTCGGTGACCGAAAACGGTTTCGGCAAGCAGACGCCGGTGGCTGACTACCGACGGACCAACCGGGGGGGCATCGGCATCATCAACATCAAGACCTCGGAACGGAACGGCCCCGTGGTTGCGATAAAAGGCCTCAGCGCCGAGAAGGACATCATGGTTATCACGAAAAACGGCATTATCATCCGGTGCGACGGGTCGAAGATCTCCCAGATCGGCAGGAATACCCAGGGCGTGAAGCTCATCAATTGTGACGAGGGTGATTCGGTTATCGGCGTTGCGGTGTGCGACCGGCAGGACGAGGGCGGCATGGAAACCGCGTGCGATTGAGAATGGAAACCGTTTTGTTTTAGGCGGCAGGGGCGGGGCGGGCATGTGCATGTGGGGGTTCTGGCCTGTCGGGGTTCAAAATTTTGAACCCCTATAGGTTTTTATTTTTGCAGGGTCATTACCGCAACCGCAATCATCAGGGTGCTTGCGGTAATTGCCAGTATATCCTTAGTGGTCTCCAGAACCATTTTGAACCGTACATTGCTTTTCGGTATGCGGAACGGGACGACAACGACGTCGCCCGATTCAAGGGCGTCGTTGTTCTTGCGCAAAGCTTTCCGCGTTTCGACGCTGCCGTTCGCCTTGATCACATATACGTCTTTTTTATTCGCGTTATCTTTGTATCCGCCGGCAAGCTGGATATACTGGTTATAGTGCTGGTCGCCGTTGTCCAGAACAAAGGTGGAAGGATTATATACCTCGCCAAGAACGGATACGATACCGGATTTTTTAGGAGCATAAATCACGTCGCCGTCTTCGATCGAGATATCGTTGTAATTTTTTTCGTTTTCGAAATCAATGACGACCCTGCCGTACACTTCCGTTTTGCGCAATTTTTCAAGCAGACCCTGCTGCATGTTGAGAAGCTCAGCCGCCTCGGGTCCGGCGCTTCCTTTGGAGGCTATTTCCGTGGAAATTGCCGCAATATCCGCCTCGAGCCTGTTGACGTACTCCTCGATTCTTTTACGTTCCAGGGCTTTTACCGACTCGCGGGTAAGTATGGCTGCGGGCAGATACGCGCTCTGTTTGAATCCGCCGGCTCGTTTGATGAGCTGCCCCAGGGTCTCTCCCTCCAGCACGACGTACATGCCGGGATAGGTGAATTCGCCGACAAGGGTTATGGTCTGCTGTTCTTCCCAGCCGAGCTTGGTGCGTATGGAGACATGGTCGAATTTTGAGAGCGGGAGGTTGTGTTCAGGATCTCCCTTCATTGCCCCGGAGATTGAAAAGTCGGTTTTCGTGGTTCGTATGTTTTCGCCGTCGTGCGTGCGGTTATAGAGCTCTCCACGGTCAATGCTGGCGTTTTCGCGCAACCCGCCGGCTTCGAGAATGAGGTCTTTTATCTGCATGTTTTCCAGCAGCTTGTAGGAGCCCGGTTTTGTCACCGCGCCGTCAATTGATACAACGCGGTCCGGCTCAAAATAGTCTTTGTTATAGACGATTATATTGTCCAGCGGCTTGAGCTCCAGGTTTTCCGCAGAGGAGCTGTCCTTTAAAACGGCGCCGAGATTAAAGGCCACGATGCGTTCGGCAAAGGAGGGTGGTTCCCTCCTGCGGATGACCGCGTAGTCAAAGTAGGTTTCCGGCTTCAGCTGTTCGGGGGTGTTGATAACGCCGGAGACCCTCATGTTCCGCCCGAATTCAAATTTTCGCGGGAACACGACATTTCCCGACAGGTAGACGGCGTTCTTATCCATCATGACCACCGGGAATATCTTGATTATGTCGCCGTCTTCGATTTCGTATTCCGGGAGTTTTTCCGACGAGGTGATCTCCAGGTCCAGGACGATTTTCTGTTCGTTGTTGATAAAACGCTCCAACTGTATCCGGTTTGTCCATGCTGCGGGAGTAAGTCCCCCGGCAAGCTGTATCATATCCTGCAGGGACGTTTTACCTTTCAGTTCATACAGAGCGCTGCGTCGTACGTTCCCGGTAATGGTCGCCATTTTTTTGACCATGGGAACAAAAACAACGTCGCCGGAATAGAGGCGGGTGTTGCTGAAGTTGTCGCCGGAGAGTAAAAAATCGTAAAAATCGAAGGCTTTTATTGTCCGGTCGTTCCGTTTCAGCACAACGCTGCGCATGGACCCCTGTTTTGAAAATCCGTCGGCAAAGAAGAGCGCGTTGGTGACATTGGTAAGGGCGCTGACCGTATATTGTCCGGGAATACCGACCTCGCCGACAATAAAAATACGGATATCGCTTAAGTCGCCCATGCTCACCGAAGCCTGAACCCCCTCGATACTCTGGATGCGGTCGGAAAGATTTTTCTGCATCACTCTGAAGGGAAGGCCGGCAACCGAGACCGGGCCGATGCGCGGAATATTCACCTGGCCGTTTCTGTCGACCACCAGGCGGAGCTCTTCGTTGATGCGTCCCCAGAGCAGGATTATTATCTCGTCGCCGGAGGAGATCGGGTAGTCGGCGGGGAGCGAGATCTGTTTGTCCGGTGAAAAGGATGTTTTTTTAGATTGTTTGAAAACGGAATGGCCGAAAATTTCGACCTTATTAAGCATGCTGTCCGGGTTTATGATGGTTCCCTTGAGCATATCTTCATACGCGGAGAAGGTCTCTTTTCGGGGTTCCTCTTTTTTAATCGTATCAACGGTTGCGGCTCCCGCGGCTGTTTTCACGGAGTCTTTGAACATCTCCTTGAGCAGGGATGATTGCTGGGCGATCTCCTTTTTTGTCATGTTCTGCTGCAACAGCTTCGTATAGGCCGGGTTTGCCTGGCCGAAAGCGGCTGGCGAAAGCAACAGAAGGGCGGCGACGATCGTACTGGCTCTTTTTTGCAATGGTATCATCCGGATTTCCTTATCAGGTTGTATTTCGGCAGTGATATAGGTACTATATACAAAATAATATATTGCCGGGTATTAACAGAAGGTGAAGGTTCATCTGAAAAATTTCGGTTTAACCATGGTGTTGCTCCCTCTGATCAAACAACCGCGCTCCAGGGTGATGCACCGGTAATGATGCCGCTGGATAAAGTGAAGATCGTGTGTTGCCATGATAACGGTGGTGCCCCAGTTGTTTATTTTTTTCAACAGATCGAAAATCTCGATGGAGACGTTGATATCGAGATTGCCGGTCGGTTCGTCGGCAAGCAGCACGAGCGGATCATTGACTATGGCGCGGGAGATGCAGAGCCGCTGTTGTTCGCCGCCGGAGAGATGGTTGGGCATATAGGCGCATTTATGGGAGAGCCCGGTCTGCGCCAGAACTTCGAATACCTTCCGCTTGATGATTCTCTCTTTTGTGCCAGTGACCCGCATGGCGAACGCGACGTTTTCAAAGACATTGCGGTCGTGCAAAAGGCGGAAATCCTGAAATACAATGCCGAGCTTTCGCCTCAGTTTCGGGATATCGCGTCGCCCCGCTTCCTTCGAGTTGCAGCCGCACACGAACACCTGGCCAGTGGTGGGCCTCTCTTCCATGTAGATGTGCTTGAGCAGGGTTGTTTTTCCGGCGCCGCTGGCCCCGGTCAGAAAGACGAACTCGCCCTTGTCGATGAACAGGTTGATATCGGACAGCGTGTTAAAATGGCCGCCGTAGTTCTTGTTAACGTGCAAAAATTCTATCATGGCAGGGCTCGCTTCTGCACCAGGAAGTGAATGCGCTCCGACCGGGCGGAATATTTTTTTGTGGAAAAGTTGTCCCAGATGCCGGTGACTGAAAAACGGTCGTGGGGCAGAACCGACAGGATCTCGTCGACGGTGAATATTTTCTGATCGTGAAGCTCGCCGTATTTTTCATACAGGGCGCCCGGCGCCGCGGATTTTGCGTAGATGGTGAAGTCGTTGTACTGGATTTTCGTTTTCCGGTCGTAATAGCTGTGACGCAGGTAGGAGGATTCGCCGAAATCCTCCGCGTCCATCATATCGACGAAGTTTTGTTCGGAGTTGGCTTCGGTTGTGATATCGAAGAGAAAATATCCTTCAGGGACAAGGTGCGTGTATACCTCGCCGAAAAGTGAGCGGTACTCGTCGAGGGATTGCAGATAATTGATGCCGTCGTAGAGGAAAATGATCAGGGAGAACACTTTCCGGACCGGTATGTGCCGGGCGTCTGCGCAGAAGACGGGTACGCCTTTGCGGCGGGCCTGCCTGCACATGGCAAAGGAGACGTCGGAGCTGCAGCAGGAATAACCCTGTTTGAGAAGCATGGCACCAAGCGTGCCCGTGCCGGCCCCGAGTTCGAGTATGGCGGGGGCGCCGCCGGGGAAATACCGCTCGGTTATTTTCTTTATCAGGTCAAGCCACAGGGTGTAATTCACATGTGACATTATTCTGTCGTAGAGCGGAGCTAATGCCGAATACATCATATCGTTTTTTCAGACCGGCCTACAGCCGTATGTCGATGAATATCTCTTTTTTCCACTCAGCGACCAGTTCAACCAGTTTCCGCTGCGTATAAAACTGCACGGCGATCTGGGATATCTGGTTCCAGTCTTCGGCAAGCGTCATCGGGCGATTCTTTTTTATCTCGTCTATCCGGTAGAGCGCGATGCTGTTTGACGACCGCAGCGGGGTCGACAGGTTGCCGATATAGAGCGAGTCGAACGAGCCGCGTATCTGGCCATCAAGGGTCGCGGCGGTCTGCCAGTTGATCTGGCCGTCACGGGCTTTGGAGGCTTCGTCGGTGCTGTATTTTTTTACCGCGCCGGTAAAACACTCCCTGGTTTTACAGGCGGATTTGAGGGAGTCGAACAGCGCCATGATTTTCTGAATCTCTTTTTCGGGCGGGGCAATATTCACAAATATCTGGCGTACGTGCATTTTCTGGTCTTTCCGGTCGATGGCGTTAAGTATATGAAACCCCAGGCGCGTTTCAAACGGCTCGCTGATCTCACCCGGTTTTAATGAAAACACCTTTTCCTCGAACGTGAGTTCGCTGAGGGTGCCTTTTGATATATATCCCAGATCGCCGCCGGATGACGCGTTCGGGTCTTCGGAGTGGAGCTGCGCAACTTTAACGAAGTCCTCACCCTTGTCCAGCATCGCTTTTATTGAGGTGATTTTCGAAAATGCCTTCTGGCGCACTTCATCGGACGGGGTGAGGTTTATCACGATTTTTGAGAGGAGTATGCTTTCCCCCAGCTGCGGAAGGGAGTCGCGGTACTGCTGATAGAACTTCTCTATGTCGCTCCGGGTAATTTTGTCGGCAGGGATATATAACTGCTGGACCCGCTGCTTCAGAATCTCCTGACGGATCTGCTGGCGTATCTCTTTTTTGAATTTTGAGAGGGTGATATTCTGCTCTTTTTCCAGCAGTTGCTCAAACTCCTGCATGGAAATGCGGTTTTCCCGGAGGATAAAAGTGATTCTGGTATTGACTTCCCCCTCGATCTCTTCATTCGATACCGTTATATTGGTATCCCGCTCCGCATGAGCGAGAAGCACCTTGCCGTCGACGATATCGTTTAAGAACTTGTGCCGTAAAAGGTCCATTTCGAAGGAGTCGGGCTGTACGCCCAGCTGATTGATCTGCATAAACGTGAACGCTTCGAGCTCGGACGAGAGGATGATGGAGTCTCCCACGACCGCGACAATACAGTCAAGCCGTTCCCGCGCACAAAGGGAAGAAACCGTGACCAGGATACCCGTGACAATCGCATACGCAAAATTTTTCATCGTTGCTCTTTCTGTTGTTTAATGGTCCGTCTGTTCACCGCCGCTTTTTACGGCCGGGGTTGTCTGTGATGAGTCGGCATTTTGGATTTCCGCATCCGGGGCTATCTGCTCAAAGTAAAATTTCAGGTCTGTTTTCTGCCGCAGGGACGCCAGCAGGTTTTCAATATCCTTTTTTTGAGACTCGGATGAAAGGGCGCTTACAATCTCGTCTTGCACCTCTTCAAGAAAGCAGATGTCTCCGGCTTTTTGTTTATCAAGAACCCGGATGATATGCACGCCGTCCGCCAGCTTGATGGGCAGGCTGATTCCGTTCAGCCGGGTGGCGAGGACGACCTCGGCGATCTCCGGAGGCAGGCTTTTAACCGCGACATAGGGTGCGGCGGCGGAATCCTGAACCGGAACGATTGAGAACTGTGCGGCAAGCTCCAAAAAATTGGTCAGGGTAATGATGTTTCTGACATTCCAGCCGGTTTTCAGGTCGCTGACGACTATTTCCATATATTTGACAATATCCGATTCGCGGACATACGATTCTTTGTGCTGATCGTAATAATTTTTGATGGCATCGGGGGTAAATTGCTGGTTATTCATGCCGAACGAGTTCCTGCTTATTATTTCGGAGCTCAACAGGTCCCGTTTCATCTGATCGAGCCGCCGCTGTATCTCCTTTTCCTTGTCGATCTTCTGCCGCGACGCTTCCTGCACCAGCAGTTCGGTATCGATCCATTGCTTGACATAATTGATTCTCTGCTCACGCGAGATGCTGCCGCGGTACTCCGCCGGGATGCTTTTATTTAAATCCTCCAGGGTCAAGACCGAACGGCCTACCTGGGCGATAACAGGACTTTTGGTTTTGGAAAACCAGTCGCACGAGAAACAGATCGCCATCAGCGCGAAAAAAAGAAAGGCTTGTATATGGACGACGCCATTGTGCCGGGATTGCCGATGCATTGAAACCATATATACAGACCCTTTCAAAAAGGTTTTAAAAACCTGATTCCCACATCGTTCGTTTTTGGTGAAGATTGTAATCCCCCTCGGGTAGGGATTCTCTTCTATAATGATATAAAAAGTCAGAGGACAATAGTTCTCTTAAGGCATACGGATTACGACGGTGCTGTTGCGTTTAGTGTAATAAGAAAAAATAAATCATTGTCCGGGGGGGTGGCAGGGTAAAATCCATTTCTCCGCATAATTTTATGGCACGGTGGCTTTAGAGGTTCTCGATGATGTGGTTGATCTCGGCTAAGATAAGAAGCGGTGAACGGGAAATCAGTACGGTTTTCAGGATCACCGGGGTGTCATAAGACACTTCAAATTGCCTGTTCGAGTATGCAATGGCCTTTTTTAAAATTTCGCCCAGTTTTTCTTCCGTGTGATGGAAGGAGATCTGAAGGGAATTGCCGGCGGCAACTTTGATATGAGAGATTGCGGCCTGTCTGGCGAGTATCCGGATTTTCATGCTCATGAGCAGCGCCTGCAGCGGCTGGGGCGCCGGGCCGAACCGGTCGACAAACTCTTTTTCGATGGCCGTGATATCGCCGATATGTTTACAGGCCGAACATTGCTGGTAGAGCAGGACGCGCGTGGTGCCGTCCGCTATGTAATCCGCCGGGATATAGGCGTCCACGCCCAGGTCGAGGGTGATCGAGCGTTCGGTTTCTTCGGGCGCATCCCCGCGTATCCTGCCGATCTCCTCTTTCAGCAGACTGCAGTAGAGCTCGAAACCGATCGAGGCGATGACGCCGTGCTGTTCGGCTCCCAGGATATTTCCCGCGCCCCGGATTTCGAGGTCCCGCATGGCGATCTGGAACCCGGAACCGAGGTCGGTATACTGCTGCAGGGCGCGGAGGCGCTTCAGGGAAGTCTCGCTGATGTGCTTTAAGGATTTCACCAGAAAATAGGCATACGCCTGCTCGGCGGACCTGCCGACCCTGCCGCGGAGCTGATAGAGCTGCGAGAGGCCCAGGTGTTCGGCGTGGTTGACGATAAGGGTGTTTACGTTGGGGATATCGAGGCCGCTTTCGATGATGGCGGTTGATAGAAGAACGTCGTGCTTTCCCGCGACGAACTCCTTCATGATGGTTTCCAGCCGCGTTTCTTCCATCTGGCCGTGGGCGAGCGCAACGCGCGCCCGGGGAACCGCGCGTTCGATGATATCCTGCAGATGCGGCAGGTTTTTGATGCGGTTGTCCACGACATAGACCTGCCCACCCCGCTCCAGTTCGTTTTCGATGGCGCCGTGAACAATCTCGTCGTGCTGTTCCAGAACGTGCGTTTCGATGGGCAGGCGGTTTTTCGGCGGGGTGTTGATTATCGAGAGATCGCGGATCCCGATCAGAGACAGGTGCAGCGTGCGCGGGATCGGCGTTGCGGTCATGGACAGCACGTCGACGCTGAAGCGGTACTGTTTCAGTTTTTCCTTGTGGATGACCCCGAAGCGCTGCTCCTCGTCGATGATTAAAAGTCCGAGGTTATGAAAGGCGATATCCTTCGACAATATACGGTGCGTCCCGATGACGATGTGTATCGCGCCTGTTTGTATGTTTTTTACAATCTCGCGCTGTTCCTTCGAGTTCTGGAACCTGGAAAGCCCCGCGACCCGCAGCGGATAGTTCGCCATTCTCTGGCTGAACGTGGCGAGATGCTGCGCGGCAAGGATGGTTGTCGGCGCAAGCAGGGCCACCTGATACCCGTCCATGGCAGCTTTGAACGCGGCACGCATGGCTATCTCCGTTTTACCGAAACCGACATCGCCGCACACAAGCCGGTCCATGGGTTTTGACGACATCATGTCCTTTTTCACCTGCTCTATCGCGGTGAGCTGGTCGGGGGTCGGTTCGAACATGAAACTCTCTTCAAACTCTTTCTGCCAGACGGAATCGGCAGAAAATTGTATGCCCTCCAGATAGTGACGCCTGGCGTAGAGCCCGACGAGTTTATCCGCCATCTCCCGAAGGGATTCGCGCGCTTTCGCCTTCTGTTTTTCCCAGCGTGCCGTTCCGAGCTTCGAGAGAAGAGGGGCAGAGGCGTCCTTGCCGATATACTTCCGGACCTTGTGAAAATCCTCGATCGGCACATAGACCTTCACGTTGTCCTGATACAGCAGTTCCATGCAATCCTGGTGCGTGCCGGTGGTCTGGATGCGTTTGACACCGCAGAATTTTGCAATGCCGTGATCGATATGAACGACAAAGTCGCCGGGAAGCAGGGTGTCGTAGCTCGTGATGGGGGCGCTTTTTTTGGTTTTTTTCCCCTGGGCAACATAGTGTCCCCGGTTGAACATCTGGCTCTCCGAATAGAGCGCCGTCTGGTGAACCGGATCGACAAACCCGGTTTCCAGGTTGCCGATCGCAATGGTAACGTCGGGGCAATCAGTGCCGATATGTTCGACAAGCCTTTCGGCGTTGGCGCTGTTCTCGCACAGAATGGTTGTCAGATACCCTTCGGCACATTTTTGCTTCAGGTCCGCGACGATCAGGTTGAGGTTGCCGCCAAACGAGGGTTGTTCCTGCAGGGTAAGCCTTTTCACCGGGATGCCCTCTTCCGTCTGCTGGGTATTGATAAACAGGGCGCCGAAGGATGAAAGCTTTTCCCGTACCGTTTCTGCGGGTATGAGGAGCTCTTCCGGTTTCGACACAAACGGCATGAAGATCTCGGGGACCCGGTTCAGGTGATGGGCATAGTTTTCCCGGCACTCTTCGAGCCGCCGCTGCGGATCAAGCAGGTCGTCCCACACGAGTATGGCGTCGCCGGGAAGATAGTCAAGAAACGAGACGAAGGAGGGGTCAAACCAGTGGAGAAACCACTCGATGCCGTCGTAATCGCTCTGCTGTTTCCACAGGTGGTGCAGTTTCTGGAGCCGGACGGGATCTATTGCATTCTGCCGGCAATGCTCTTCGATTCTGACGAGGCCCCGGTCTATCTGCGCATCAGTCAGGCAGAATTCCTTCATGGGGAAGATCTCGGCGGAAGAGAGCATTTTGACCGTGTTCTGCCTGAATACGTCGAATTCCCGGATGGAGTCGATCGTGTCGCCCCAGAACTCCAGTCGTACCGGGTTTTCGGAAAGAAACGGGTAGATGTCGACGATACCGCCGCGTATGGCAAAGGTGCCGATATCTTCGACCAGCGTTTCACGCGTAAAACCGTTGTCGATCAGCCACGCCGCCAGCGTTTCCTGCGGGAGCGCATCGTTTTGGTGCAGTTTGATGATATGGTTGAACAGGTCTTTCGGCGGCGGGATTTTCTGGAGTGCGGCTGCCGGGGTCGTTATATAAATCGCCTTTTTCCCGTTCATCAGGTGTGAGAGCGCGCCGAACCTCTTTTCGACGGTGGGACCGAACGGCGACCGCATGTTGTAGGGAACCCCGTCGCGTGAAGGAAAGAGGACAGTCGACTCTTCGCCGGCCAGCGAGGCGCACTCCCGCGCGAGGGTCTCCGCGCGCCTGTTGTCGGCGGTAAAGACCGCCACCGGGCGGCCGGTGCCGGTAAAAAGGGCGCTGATGAGCATGGCGTCGTAACTTCCCATGCTGCCCTGCAGGCCGACGCGTTCGGTCTGCCTGAAAATATCATTCAGGAAATCAAAGAGTGTTCTGTTTTTTTCAAAAGAGAATCGCTCGACGGCCATGCCCGGTCTTTCGGTGAAGAGAAGAATACAGCGTATATGCTCAAGACGTATAGAGAAAATATATACGCGAAGGTTTTTTGGGAGAAATAATATGAGCCAGGATGGAATCGAACCATCTACCCACGCCTTAAAAGAGCGTTGCTCTACCTAATGAGCTACTGGCCCATGTTACTTTGATAAAAAGCGTTGTTAAATATATATAAATAATAGCGGCGAGGTCAAATAATCAATGTTCGTTTGCGGAAAGAACCGGTGATCCGATCCGGCAGGTCCCGGCATCCGGCGAACGGATTATGACGGGCAGGAAACTAATTTTAACACGCAGATCGCGATTAATACACCGATAATTGCCAGGATAACTATCATTTCAACAAGGGTCATTCCCTTTGCATTTATTTTCATGTATCGATTTCCTCTGCTGGTTCTGTCCGGGCTTTGGCTGCAGCAGCAGCCGCGCAATAAAAATAGTATATTGGAAGCGCCGGCCATCAAAAAAGCGCTGGTTGCTCACGCCGAATTGCGGCAGATGAATTTTGTGGGCAATTCCACAAACCGGATCTCGCGGTCCCTGCCTTCTATTTTGTCAATAATCAGGTTGATGGCGTGGTCGCCCATTTCGAGTTTCGGCTGCCGCACCGTGGTCAGGGTAGGCTCGACAACCTCTGCCGCGGGAAGGTCGTCGAAACCGACAACCGCGAGGTCCGCGGGCACCGCGATGCCGG
>Ga0105099_10000844_pt1 | contig 20366 bp, 20 predicted proteins | sample PPLLak3cmMay2015_2_FD_79138 | JGI IMG/M metagenome (GOLD analysis project Ga0105099, IMG submission 79138) | Freshwater sediment microbial communities from Prairie Pothole Lake near Jamestown, North Dakota, USA - PPLs Lake P8 Core (1) Depth... | ecosystem: Environmental > Aquatic > Freshwater >... | reverse complement strand
TATCGGTCAATGTGCCTGTCTTATCATTACATAGTATGTCGATGCTGCCGAAGTTAGGTATTGAATTCAGCTTCTTCACAAGCACTCCTTTCCTAGACATTATCTGCGAACCTCGGGCCATCGCGACAGACATTATCATCGGCAGGAGCTCAGGAGTCAACCCGACCGCAATCGCGATCGCGAATAAGAATGACTCGAATATCGTGTGTTTAGCAAGAGAGTTGAATAGAAATATGAACAGCACCAGGAAGACAGTTATCTTCATAACAAGGAAGCTGAAGTCGCTTATGCCTTTCTCGAAATCGGTCTTTACCGGAGCTCCAGCAAGCTTTGTCGCTATCCTGCCGAACTCGGTGTCCTTCCCGGTCTTTATCACGACTGCTCTGGCAGAGCCGCTGACGACGCTCGTGCCCATGAAAATGATGTTCTTCAACTCAGTCATCGCGAGGTTTGCGGATGATAGAGCACGCTCATTCTTGCCGACAGGATAAGACTCACCAGTGATCGATGACTGGTTTATGAAAAGATGATTCGACTCGATTATGCGCGCATCGGCAGGGATCAAGTCACCCGCACTCAAAAGTATCACGTCACCAACGCAAAGTTCGGACATCTTCACCTCTCTCTCATGCCCGTCCCTAAGGACAGTGGCGGTCGTCCTCACCGACTCCTTGAGCCTCTTGAGAGCCATGCCTGCATTGTATTCCTGGAAGAAGTCCAAAAGAACACCTAGCAAGACCACGATGCAGATTATCACAGCATCTATCTGCTCTCCCAAGAAAATAGAGACGCCTGCAGCAATCAGCAATATGAGTATCAGGGGGTTTGTGAAGTGGGAAAGCAAGTCACGCAGCAACCCGAACCTCCTCTTCTCAGATATGGTGTTAGGACCCAGCTGCACCAGGCGCGATTTAGCTACCCTTTCAGACAGGCCACCTTTAGATGAAGCTAATTCCTTCAGAACAGAGTCTACAGCCAAGGCTGCGTATTCACCTACTTTTTTAACGGATCTTCCCATCCAGGACAGGATAAGCACGACCCATTTAAAAACCTTTTTTAAATAAACCCTGTTTAAATCCTATCTGACTGCCATAAATGTCACACCATATTATGATTAATCCTGATTTTTTTTATAAATGAAGACTGCTTACTTATCCTCACTATGACATATTCGTCTTGTTGCGGAAAAGAGAAATACAGTATTGAGACTGACAAAAGAGAAAGCGCAGATTGCACTCAGAACTACGCCAATAATAGTCCGAGAAACAACTATAATTACACCTCAGGAAGCGGCTCGGACACTTCTACGCAATACATGAGAACACCTACTGCTGGCAAGTACACCCCAGTAAGACTGATGTAAAATGGACTACTCAAATTGCTTCAGACAGCCTACACGAGATTACAGTCCTCTAGCTTCGCAGGGCCTCGATAATGCTGTAAACAAGTTCTACATAAACATAGGAAGCGTGAATGTCAATAATGGGATACAGCACTCAATCGCAGCAGAGCGGCTTGGAGATGTCAACGTGTACAATCAGACGATAGACAACAGGATAGGGGTACAGCACAGGAATTACATCGTCAATCTCGACAACAGAAAGATCGAATTCATATCACCTTATACAGGGCTTCTTGCAAAACAGAAGTATCTTGAAAAAGGAAGCAGCTATCTCCTGCCTGCACCAGCCGGAACTGATGCCGCCGGGTCTCAACCAGAATATCAGAGCATGATAACGACGGGGCTCCTCAAACCAAGAAGGCCTCCGACACAATTCGTAGAGGCTGCATATGAGATAAAGGGACTCGTAACAGATACATTCGAGAAACTCACAGGACAGCAATTTCCTGACGACATACTTGTCAGTGTGTGTGACGAAGAGGAGATGAAGAGGATACACGAACAGAACGGCGGCAAGTGGAACAGAGGGATAATGGGTTTTGCAATCAACAGGCAGCCAGACACAAGCGCGATATTCATAAAACAGAATGACCTCGATGCGTTGATGCTCACTGTAGGCCATGAGATAGGCCATGTGCTAAGCAACAGGATAAAAGATGACATAAGTGAAGAGGCAAAAGCATTCGCTTTCGAGCTTGCATGGGCAAAGACCATAGTCGAGAATGACATCGGCGGACTCGCTGCGAATTTCAATGTCAATTTCATGCCTGCAGAGAACGGCCTCCATGACAGGGCATTCGCATTCGTGCAAAAAGAGGTCAAGATGGGCAAAGAGGCATTAAGGCTTTTCTTTGAGCTCGCGAAAGGAGTCATAACCGTAAATAATTTATATCCCACCAGCACATAAAGCGTGTGGAGACAAAACAGCAGCTGACAAAGAGATTCATAACCGGCCTTGTCCTGATAATAATATCACTAGTTCTTGGCAAACTCGTGCTTATCCCTGTCATCATATTCCCAGGAAGCAATACCTGGCGGATCAGCATGATTGCAGTCTATGCGATATCCTGGCTAATGATAATACCTGGAATCTACCTCGCCGGTATCGAAGGGTATAGGCTTGTGAAACACAAATACAAGGAATACAAGCATAAAACAATACATCATGTAAAAGAGAAAAGCAGGAATGCAGCGCAAAAGACAGTAAAAGTCCTAAGAATGCCTGTCAAAAGCTCTAAACAACTATTGAACCGGGTCAATAATAACTGACTTTTCTGTCTCAGAAACCACCTTTACGGCCTCAAAGTATTTATAAACAAAAGAACCCTAATAAGTGAGGTCGATAGTATATTGTCATAATCATACCAGACAGGAGGAAAACAAAATGGCACTCAAAGAAGTCAACCAGGAAAAAAAGCATGAAGGCAATGGCGCAAGCAAGGATGAACAGGTAGGATTCCACAAAGGAGCCCTAGCGACACTCGCAAAAGAGAGGGAAGAGATGATCAAGATACTGAGCATCGTCGAACAGCTCATGCAGATGCACGTCTCCGCTCTAAAAGAGCTCGGCGTAGACCTTGAGAAGATAGCAAAACAGCAGTCTGAAAACGCCAAAGCGAAAGTGCCTCTTGAGAAACACCTCAAGTGAACGATAGACAAACAATATTTTAAATTTTTTAAATAAATTTTCAGGAGGGTGTTTCTACAGCAGAAAAATATGCACCAGATCGCAGACTAAAATGGAATACAACAGAGAAACGAATCAGGAAGACATCTCAAGCAGGATGAAGGGAGAGATAGATGCAGAACTGCAGATACCATTAAAAGAAGTCTCACAAAGATTGGCGCGGGAACTGAGCGATACAGCATACCAGTCATGCGCTGATTCTGAGTTTCCCACGAGAAAGCAGGCTATCTGGTACTTTGAAGAGAATTTCATGAAAAGAGAGCTTAGGAGAGTTAAGGGCAACATAACACAATATGTGCGGGACGCATTCGGAGCAGATGATGAGAAAGAATTGAACAACCTGAGGAGAAATGTATACCGAAAGATCGAAAGGTATGGACTCGGAGAACTCATCGACAACGCAAGGCCCTGGAGACAGACGCCTCTTGAAGAACGCGTAGCTGACATACATACCATCTCGCCGGAACGCGTCGCAAGCTCGATGATAGCTGCGCTTTCAGAATACAAAGGAACATTGCACCCGGATATCTATGAAAATCTGGCCTCAAAGATAAATGAGAAATCCTACTTAATATCAAGAAAGATATCAGACTATCTTCCTACACCCGCAAGGAAGCTTGACAGACTAATAACACAGACAGAAGGGATACGCAGTTACAAGGAAGCGAAGAGCGTCTTTGAACGGGAAGTGGTGTATGGTGCGCTCGAAGCAGCAGACTTCGACAAGAAAAAAGCAGCCAAGTATCTTGGAGACTCGCTTAGGACCCTCAACAGGAAGATCGAAGAGCTCGGGATAGGAACCAAGAAGAAAGAAGATCCAAAAACCGCGGCCAAACCTGACATAAAAACTGATGAAAAAGTCCAGCTATCTGAGACAGAGCGGTTCAATGAGCTCGTGAAGGAGTACAACGCAAGACGGGAAGAAGAGAGAAAGAGAAAAAAGCAAGAGCCAATCAACTAGGTCAGACAACAGCGCTAACTTAGCGATCTGAGCGGTTGACACCGCGCTCGCATCGATTATTTATCTGCTTATCTTCGCCCAACTGCAGGTTAACCACCATTTTATTTTTCAGCTCGCTAGGCGGTGTCAACAATCATGTTGATATCACCCAGCTTAACAAAAATATTTAAATAGACAGTTGCATATGTGCTTAAGATAAGAGGTGCAATACATGCTCAAGACAAAAAAGCCTGTGAAAAATGCTGAAAACAGGACTGAGATGCTGAAATACATCCAACTCGCGATCAATACAGAAAAAAGAGGAATAAAGTTCTACACAGAAGCGAAGAAGAATATAAATGACTATAATATGAGCAGGCTCATGGACGTGCTCCTTGCCCAGGAACATATCCATCTGAGATTCTTCACACAGCTATACAACGCAGAGAAGAGCAAAGGGATGGATGCCGCTGCAAAAGTCGCTGCAAGATACAAGAGGCAGGCGCCTATGAGAAATCCGCTTTTCGGCAAGAAACAGTTCCACGAATTGACCAAGCTCAAGTCCACAATACATGAACTATTCAAGAAAGCGATAGACTTCGAAGAGAAAGGCTACGACCTCTATATGGACTTAGCGAAGAAAGTCAAGAACGAGAAGATAAGCACTTTCCTAAAGATGGTCGCAGCAGAAGAACTCCTTCATGAGGAATTCATCAAGATGCACCAGGAATCAGTATACAACGACGGATACTGGTTCGGGATGGAGCATGTGAGGCTGCAGAGCTAATCTTTCCTATTTGTGGACAACATTGTCACATCTTATTCTAGTACTGCCTATAAAATGATATAAACTCTCCGGACATAATAACACACAGGCAGCAGATGAGCTGCACTAATGTCACAAGGTGATGAAGAGATGTATGGAGATTTCACAGCAAATATACCTAGAACATATCCTGGCGCAGGACAGAGAGATACTGCTAAGGATAGAAGACCGCAAGCTACACTGCTAGATATGCACCCCAAGCAGGACTACCTGTTCTACAAGCCATTCTTCTTTGACCCGGGACCGACCAAAGCACCCGCAGGAAACATAGAATCAAAGTTAGCATATGGTAGCCAAATCCCGCGGATGCCACAGACAGATACACGTTATGCACAATTCCCTGCAACAGATAAGATGCAGCGATACGAAAACCCGCTGAAGAAGGACGGAAAATCGCAAGGCCAGCAGATAAACCTGATGTACATCGCAGAAGACGGGACAAAGTACCAGATGAGCATAATGGCACAGCCGCAGAACAGGGAAAAGGCAGTCTATACACTGCTTTGTGGGCTATATGGCATGATGATGGCAGACAGCCAGATAGGAAATGCAAAGGAGTATGGAAAACAAGACATTAAAACAAGCTATAACTAGTTTAGACTGTCCAATGCCGCAGTTTATCTATGTTACCTGACAGTAGTAAAATATGGAAAATTATATAAATCAGGTATAGAGAACAATATATAGAATGCTACCTGAAAGGAACCGCAAGCTGCCGACAAGCGAAGAACTGTCGGCAATGACTGAACTGAAAGAAATATCGATAGAGCCGAATGCAACACCTTTCGTGATAGACCGCTGCACAGACATCTATGGCGCTCCAGATGTCCTTAAGTTAGAGGTCACGCATGAAAAAAAGACCGCAGAATACACTGAATTTCTAAACAGAGGAGATGAATCATTCAATATAGACCAAGATCTTGTTGATAGGGTCATATCAAATCTTGATTCCTTGAAAGAGGCAGAACTCACAGTCATCGAGATGCACAACATCATAGGAGAGTACATCGAAAACCAGAAAGAAGCAGTAAGAGAGATAGCCAGATACATCTCGGTAAAAATGGAGTATGAGACGCAGAGAAACAATCCAGGCATAATAGAGAAGATAATATCAAAATATGTCACAGACCTCAACAATACCGTCGTGATGACTGAAAAGAAAGACGTAGACCGCAGATGGAAAGACGACCCCCTGATAACTGTCCGTATGAACAAGATGTACAATCTCATACCCGCACTAATCACCAGCGTGCAATACACTATCCAGAGGTATGATAAGTTCAACAGGAGCATAAAAGATATAGTCAACAACCTTGCAGACAATATAAGAGACAGCATGAACAAGGCATCTCCAGAAGAATTCTTCAGAGTGTATGAAAATGTGACAGGAGAAAAATGCCCAAAAGCAGACAACCATAATTCCAAAGAGGACATCATAGGCAAGGCAGTCTATTCTTTCATCCGGAACCCATCCCCATTCGAAGATGTGTCCATAACTGAGATATTCAGGGCAAAAAACTTCATCAGGAAACTCAAGGATATAAGGGATGCGATGGAATGCAAGTATTATATGAAAAGGGAAGAGAATGCTGAAGAGATGACCGAACCATTGCCGCTGGAAAAGATACTAAATGTATGATAAAAATTCTTAAAACAGAATTATTGACTGTCTATTTACTAAAAATATTTAAATTCCTTCTGGTAAGTGCATGATTATCATCAAACACAGTAAAGAAGGTGATTCTGATAACAGAACAGATAACTATAAAATTAAACAAGAAGCTGTTCGGGCCAGTGCTTGAAAGCCTGAGGAAGTTCGGGGGGGAAGGGATAACTGAAAGCGACAGCGACCTCGTTGGCAAATCATTATTCTTCGCGTATGACTTTGTATACGACAAGAAACCAGAATGCAATAACAGGACACTCCTACAACTCTGCCTTGAAAGGCTAGGCCCTGAAGGGCAGGCAGAACAGCTATTGGCATTCCTGAACAAGTACCACAAATTCAAGAAAAAAGCGGGAAATAGATGATGTTCAGCTAAGAGTATAAATGCTAAAAGAAGTCCCTCTGACAGAGACCGTCTTTGAAGGCTTTATCGTCAGCGGCCTGAAAATGTTGTCTGCCAACACAAGAGTGCCTTTGAATCCGCCCACCAATTTCTTCTCAAGCTTATAGAAATAATTGTCAGGATTCATGAAGATGAAATCATAGCCTGACAGGTCCTCCTCAAGATAATCTGCATTCTTCAATCCATATTTTAGACCTGACCTCTTACGCATCTCGACTGCAGAACTATGGAGCGACGCATCCGCCTCAATCCCGTCTGCAGACGTGAACAAGGAAGCGACAGCCACGACAACGCCGTCACCGGAGCCAAGATCAACAAAACTCTTGAATCCTTTCAGATTCAATCTATTGAACAGCTCAAAGACCTGCTCAGGGTTTGACATCGCCCAATAGCCCACTTTTGTCTTCCGCTGAGATCTCCTTTCAAGAAAAAGCTTGCCCCTGCGCTTCGAATAAAGTTCACATATCTTTGCCAGTTCCTTCTGCATGAGAAGAACAAATAAAAATGCGGCTTATTAATTTTGTTATTTAACTTTGAAAAAACGACGTTGCTGATGAATGCCACGCTCGCACGGATTCTTATTTCGATACAGTTTGCCCAACTGCATTTTTTGTCAGTTGTTAATTTCGCAGCTCGCTAGGTGGCATTCATACAACTAAATATTGGTGGCAGCGGTGTCAAAGATGCTAGAACTCACTTCGTCGCTATAAGCTCCCTTACGTGGTGGATGAAAACTTCTGCCTCTTTCCTGTACCGGTCATAATGGTCTCCGGAGACTTTAGATACCTCGCCAGACATGAGCATCTTACCGACGTTCATGAACTCTCCAACTATAGAAAGATGATGCTTGTTGACCAGACCTTTAGGCAATAGGTCTGTCTTCAGGAGGTGCAATATGTGTTCAGGAGTTTCAGGAACGACACCATAATGCAGCAATGCTGCGTGAGACGCATCGACAACTGCCCAATATAGGTCAATCACTGCCTGCTTCATGTTCCACTCTGCATTCGCTATAGACATCGGACCTTTTGCAGAATATATCCAGACAATCTCTTTAGTTGGAGATATCCTCTTAGAGTCAAGCATCTTCTTTGCCATGCCAAAGCAGCCTGAATCAAAGATTGCAGTACCATCCCTAAGCATGTTTATGAGTATCGGGTCCCCCTTCAGTGAGTAATCCCAGAACTTCGTCAAAGGCATCGTCGTTATATGAAGCCTCTTAGATATCCTTGAAGCGGTCTTTTCAGTGACTATCCTATAAGCAGTTATGACCTCGGGAGTGACGACGTTTATCATGTCATCAAATATTATCAGGATGTCTATGTCGCTGCCGAAAAGCGCCTCTTCACGCAGGGACATCTTGCCAGACCTAAAGCCTCCTCTCACGGCAGAGCCGAACCAAACGACAGACTTGACAAGGTTTCCAAGTTCAGACCTTATGCCGCTTGAGAAACGACAGACTATATCCTCTATCTCACCTGGCTTTGCGACATATTCCTTTTCATTGACCCTGATGTTCATGATTGTACCTCTTTTTCAGCGAATATCAAACCATTCTTAACGATTACTCTCCGCCGTCGCCATGTCGCTCGCATAACATGGCTGTCTTGATGCACATACCGAGTTCACGCAATCTGATTTTAATCCCGCCAGCTCGCAGGACAATGGCGACGGCGGAGCTAGTTCGGTTATCATTCCAACGGCACCCCGCTCCAAAAGACCCAGTCATCGCTGGGCCTGTATTCTCCTACGACATAAGGAGGAGGATTGACGTGGCCGAAATAAGAGTCAGCGACATCAGACCACCTGGTCCGACCTGCTGGCGAAAAATAGCTGTCTGCGATGTCTGCACCGAATGCCCGCCATGTCTGGAGGAGTATCCTGCCCCTGCCGAACTGCTCTTCCTCGTGACCCTCTGAAACGACAAAACCTGAAAAGCCATGAGATTTGAGATAATCCACCGCTTCTACAACAGGCAATATTCCCTGACCTGCTGGAAGATGCCCGTGAGCGCCTGATGCTGAATCTACCGCCTGCACGCTGCCTATCACGCCTTCCTTCTGCATCTTAGCAACCATCTCCATGTACCAATTCTTGAACCTTGAAAGCCTATGCTCTTCTGTCTCCTGAGGATGATCCTTCTTGAAATGCTGAAGCCACATGCCTAAGTGAGATGTATCAAAGCAACCTTTTATGTGATCTTCAGAAAGCTTCTTCGCCTCATCCGATGACATGCCCTGCTCTTTTACCAGACGGTCAGCCATCGCTTTCCTTGAAGATTTTATCAGATCTATGAACTCATCAGGATGGCCACCGTAGCCTGTAGGCCAACCTATCTCAGGACCTATATGTATCGGCCTCTTGACGTGGCTGTTCTGCTTTGTCTCCTGAAGCGCAAATACACCTGCCTCTGAATAAGACTCTATCGCTTTCTCTCTTGCGACTTTCCTAAGGGATTTCACACGCTCCATCGTATGCTCAAACTCTTTTGCCTGAGCGTCAGCAGCAGCAGAAGCCTCGTGTATGTGCTTCAGCGAATGCTCAAGACGATCTATCTGGCCCTTTATTATCTCAGTAGGCAATTTATTATCCCCCTGCACAAATGGCACGTGCTGCAGTACAGGATCCTGCTGCATTATCTTCCAGCGGTCCTCCTCGGGCATGTTCGTCTCTACCTTCTCATAATACTCTTTCGCCTTCTTCAGCGCTTCAAGCTGCTTTATATGATCAGTGTACTGCTGAGTATAATACAAAGAGCTGCCTCTTGCCTGGATCCACCGATTCTCCATCTGAAGACGGAAGGCGTACTCTGCAGGGTCCTGGTCCATGCCGAAACGGCTCTTCAGCTCTTCAGCGCGTTTAACTATGTCATTCCAACCGACCTGCCTGATCTCGAAGTTCTTGTTCTTCTCGCTCCATGTCGGGACCCTCCTGAGAAGGTCTTCTTTGACTCTTGGGTCTATCCAACGGCCATCCATATCAATCCAGTCGCCCTTCTTTATCTTGACCTCATTACCACGCAGGTCTTTTCCATACACTTCCTCTTTTGCCTCTTTAAAGACAGGCTCGAAGAAATCTGATGAATGACGGACTTCCTGCAATATCTGACCTGTCCTCGGGTCTACAAGGTATTCTGTAGCGAACTGCTCCTCTTTATCATAAGCTTCAAACTTGCCTGCCCATTTCCCGCTCTTGTTCCAGGGCGCATCAGTTATGTTCCTCATGAACTCCTGCGACCAGAGGTCTACCCCTCCGCCACCTGCGACGTCACCTACGAATTTTATCGCATCCTTTACTTCCTGAAGATCATTCTGCCTCTTCTGTTCAGATATGTTCCCGTGCTGAGGATCGAAACCTGAAAGGTTAGTTATTGAAGACGTCGGCATCTCGACACCTTCGATACTCACATTGTTCGCCCTGCTGAGCTCACGTATCGCTTCCCTCACATCTGCGCCATATGCCTTCGGCCTTCCGCCAAGGGCGCTGTATGAAGACTGGTTGAAAACGAGCTGGATCTTACTAGTGCCCTGCCTTATCGCAGACTCGACATTCTGCACAATGTTCCCGCCGGTGACCGGATCCTTCTCTACCACAGTTATACCAAGCTCATTTATGGGCATTATCGGCTTCTCAAGCCTAGGCTTCTCGCTAGCAGTCTCGTGATATTCCCTGTCCATTGGCGTATAATACGGCCCTGTTGAAAATTCCATCTGTGCGTTTTACTTAGCGTGCTCCTTCACGAACTCATCCATCTCTTTTATGAAAAAATCAGCATCAGCGAGAAGCTCGTCGAACTCCCTACCCGACACACCGAATATCTCCTTATGCATGATGCGTTTAGCGATGTTGTAGAATTTATCTACGATATCACCGCAGCGTTTGTGCACAAGATTCCTCTTGACCAGATCACGTTTTATGGTTTCTGCAAGATCTTTAGGAGATGGAGGAGTTATGCCTGCTATCATAACAGCAGCATGCGCTGAATCTATGACTGCCCAATAAAGGTCAAGCACTGCCCTATCCACGCGGCCACCAGAACTCTTGACAGAATTTTCTGCCTTCACAAAATAGACACGCACACTTTCCTTCGAAGGGCGTATCTTCCCTGTCACCAAAAGCTCCTGGCAAGGCAAGAAGAAACCGTTATCGTAAACAACAAGAGAGTCCCTCATCAGTCCGACTATCGAATCATCCTTCGATTTAAGGCCGGACCAGACAGCAGACGCGAGCACAACATCACAATTCAACATGATAGATGAAGAATAGGCATACTCTGAAGCAGCGACCTTGACATCAGCTACCTGGGGCGCCACAACAATGCTGTTGAAATCATCGATTATGAAGACAGCATCAACCGCACCTTTCGACGATACAGTCTTCTTTATGACAGCTGACGCTATCAGCGGGCCATACTTATCCTTGACCTTCAAAGATACAGCTTCGGCTTCCTTGATCCTTGCCTCGTCAAGCATGGCAAAGTTATGCACTGGCTTTTTTTTCAGCATTTCTTCCATCATTCACACCTTGAAAAACAAAATTGATACAACCATACACAATCCATATCTCTCCATCATGGCCCCTTGTTGAGCCAGTTCATCTTGTAGCCCATCGACCTCAAAAGCCGCATCGAAGACACGACCTCTTCCACCAGAGCCTGCGAAGGCGCAGAGTAAAATTCCTGATTCGGGACTTTTTGCATGTCCTGACGCACCAGGTCATATGCTCTCCTCGCATCATCATATACCTCAAGGAACTCTGCCTTTGAAGGCTCGCTCGTCTTAGTGTACCAATGCTGTATCTCATCTATCTTATCCCTCGGCAGGAGAGCCTCTATCCTCTTGCCATACTCCTGACCTTCTATCGCTCTTGCTTTTTTCAGCTTTTCCGCAGATACCTCATCTACTTCCTTGACCTGCCTGAAAAGCTTGTCGATGTTGACATCAGCATTCTTAGGAACTTCTATCTCTTTTAGCATCTCATCGAGCTTGAGCTCCTTTATCGACTGCTCAAGCACTTTCTTTGACTCTTCTTCCTGCTTCTTCCTCTTGTCCTCAAGCTCTTTTAACTTCTTTATACGTTCCTGCGGGGGAAGCTTCTTTATGTCCTCGATTTCCTTTTCGTCTGGCATTTTAGCAACACAATCCTGGTGATAAAATCATTTCAGGCACGTCAACTTGATTGCCAAAGCCGCGCTCGCACCGATTCTTTTTCCTATGCTTTTTGCCTATTTCAAATGCTGCGGCATTTGTAATCCCACAAGCCGAGCTTGTGTCAACTGCATTTTTCACACGCTTCTTGACTATGTAGCTCGCTGGGCGGCTTTGATAATAATAACATTACCACGTGACCATCCTATGTGCTTTCTTGAAGTTCTTGTAAGTGTTCCAAAGAGTGCCTGCCATGGCGCCTGAAGCCTTCTTCTTATCCTTCTCCATGACCCAATCAGAAGGCTTCTCCTTATCTTTAGGGGTGCTGACCGCAGGTATCATCGACGTGAATATCTCCTTGAAACCGCCGAACAATGCGACAAAAGGCTCTGCAGCACCGAGCATCGGCTCAAACTTCTTGCGCTTCTCTGCCTTCTCATCTTCCTCTTTCTTCTTCTTGTCTTCCCTGAATTCTTCGCCCTCGCCCTTCAGGTACTTCCGGAGGTCATCACCAAGCGCATCTATCGCAGCCTTAAGTGAGCTGTCTATATCGCTTATGAACTCTAGCTTCTCTTTCTCCCTGGCTTCAAGGAATGCAGTATACTGCTCCTCTGTCCAAGCATATCCTCTCATGACTATCTCTGAACGGCCTATATGCACAGGACCTTTATGCTGATAACCATCCTGATGGAAATCCATGTGCGGCTGGGTCCTGAATAAGATATCGAGCACCACCACAGCACGATGATACGAACCCTCTTTCCTGCTGAAGACGACCTCTATCTCTGTGACGCTGCCTTCGAAGCTTCCGATGAGGTCCTCGCTCTCTGTCTTCTGCATGTTCTGCGAGAGCCTGCTGACATTCTTCATGTAGGGCTTCACCCAGTCTATGTAAAGCTGTATCGCCTCGTAATGCTGGCGCAGGAATTTGACTGTGAAACGCTTCCTTGCATCAAGCTCTTTCATCGTCGTCTCTTTCCATACGATGTAGGACTTGAGTTTCCTCTTCAATACATCTTTCACCTTATCATTGAAAACGAGCCTATTGACGTAATCATCGACCTCTTCATTCCTCATCGCAGGCGCTGCGAAGAAAAGGTCAGGAAGAACCGTGTAACCTAACGTGCCTGCAAGACCGTAGACAGAACCTGGCGACTTGACACCACCATCCTTGAGATCGACCCAATATCCTTTCAGGACAATCTCTGCTGCGTGGCTTATCTTACGCTGAGATACACCGCTCTTTGAAGTTATCTCCTTCTCACTTTCTTCATACATCTTGAGACGTTCATCGAGGATCCTCAGTTCACGAACTATCTGGAACAGCTCTTTTGTGAGCTTGCCTATGGTCGCCAAATAATTTGAGACCTGGCCTTGCTGTATCGAAAGCCTCTGCTGGGTCTGGCCCCAGAATGCGGACTGCTCTGAAGCTGTGAATATGTCAGTTATCTTCTTGACATCATGCAGGCCCCAATCTTCCCTTAAACTTGCAAGGAGCCAATAATATATCTCCTCGATAGACTGGTTGAATGTCTGGTAGACTATCTTCATCTTCCTGTCAGGCTTAGGGAAGTTAGGAACGACCACTTTCTCACCCTGGCCTCTAGATAGCTCTATCTTATCACAACCTTTGAAAATTTCCTTGTATGGATCTTTGCTGAAGTCTACCATTTTTTCTTAGGCGCGCTCCTCGTCTCAAACCTTTTAAATACAGGCGAAGTTTGTTTATAAATCTTATTGTGATTATCATGACGATTGTGTGACATTTCCGCCTTCTCGATTTTATGCTTATACAGCACAACAACAAAACCTACCTGGTCGACCAATTCTGAACCAGTCTTCAAAGCGAGATCTTTTGCTGCCGCCCTCTTGTCGACCGCATCCAAGAAAGATTCCAGCAGCTTCACCTTCACGAGTTCCCGCTTATCGATAAGCTTCTTGATGTGCAACACCAAGTTAGCAGTGAGACCGTTCTTCCCTATCCTGACAAGCGGCTCGAGCAGCCTTGCCCGATTCTTCAATTTCTTTATCTGCATATCACTAAGCATCTTCTACGACCTCACACGCGCCGGATGACCACACCCGACATTTTTCATATCAATAAGATCTGCGATGTGACGGTACTTAAGCATCGTCGACTCGAGATTATTAGACTCAAACTCAGGCAGCATAGATGAGACCATGTCCCCGCCAAGGAAATGCGGCAATATGACATAATCTGCACCGCTCTTGTAAAGCTCTAGCGCCTGGTCTATCTTATGCGCAGTCACAATCGTCGGCACATATTTATTTATGGACTTCACACGCTGCAAGAGCAGCATGTTATCCTCAAATGAATTCGCAGTCGATATCACTATCTTGGCATTCTTCACATCTATCCTTTCAGTGACTTCGGGGTCGCATATATCCCCATAGATGCAGGATACGCCCATGTTCTTAAGACGCTCTATCACATCAGGATTGAAGTCGACGACCAACACATCCCTATTCTGTGACCTGAATGAATTGAGGATACTATAACCTATCCTGTCATAACCGCAGAGAAGGACATCACATGAAGACCTGCCCATGCCCGTATGCGATTCATGCATAGAGAAACCAAAGATCTTGAGCAGCCTATACATATGATGGTACAGTTTCCGCTCATACTTCATGAAATAAGATGTCGATGCCATGGTCAATATCGCAAGAAGTATCGTCAGCGTCAGAGCACTATCAGGTATCACTCCCAGCATCATGCCCTGCATCACGATTATCAAGGAGAATTCAGATATCTGCCCCAAGGATATCGCAGTCAGGAATGAATTTCTCGGCGTGTGGCCCAAAAGCCAGACTGAACTGAATATCACCAACGGTTTTATGACCAATGTCAAAATGAGCAATGCGATGAGTATGGGAACCATAGAATAACCTATGCTGCCTTCCAGCTGAAGGCCAAGTGAAGTGAAGAACAATATCGCAAAAAAATCCCTGAGCGGCCTTATCTTGCCGACTATCTCTATATTGTAAGGCAGATTCGCCAAGAGGACCCCTGCTATGAACGCACCGATACTCATGGAGAGCCCAAGAGAATTGAACACCAAAGCAAAAAGGAAACATATGCTCAGAGATACGCCGAGCAGGACCTCTCCTGATTTCGCTGCGAATTCAAATACCCTCGGAAGGATAAACCTGCTCAGGAGTATACCTGCAACCACCACAAGCAGCAGCTTAAGCATGAGGACAGATGTCATGTCGGTCTTATCCGACAATGACGCAAGATAAGACAATGCGATGATCGCAAGAATATCCTGGACTACAAGTATACCTATTATCAGCCTTCCATGGATCGTGTTTATCTCAAGATTATCTGAAAGTATCTTTATCACGACCATAGTGCTACTGAAAGCTATGACCATACCCAGGTATGTCGCTTCAAGCCTGCTGAATCCGAGAAGCTTCGTCACGATATAGCCTGCGAAGAATATGAATGCTACCTGTATCGTTCCTACGACAGAAGAGACGAAACCTATATCCTTGAGCTTCTTAAACTCCATCTCAAGACCGACCATGAAGAGCAGGAATGCTATCCCTATCTCGCTGAGCTTAGATATCATGTCCTGATTCGTGACTATGCCGACCAGTTTACCTATGATTATACCTGATATTATGTACGCCGGAACCAATGGCTGCTTGGTCAGCCTGGCAAGATATATACCTGCCCCTGCAAATATTATCAAGAGGCCGATCTCAAAGAACAGGTCCACTTAGACCCACCTTTCGAGATCCTTGGAATTTTGATATGTCTTCATCTTTGATTCATCTCTCATGCAGCTTCAGAAGTATATTGCCCTGATTATCGAGTTCAAGCTTTATCTTAGAACCTTTCTTCCAGCCCTTAGCATCGATCAATGCCTTAGGCAGAGTTATCTTGTACTGCTTGTTGTTGTCAAACTGTAGCTTTACCACAAAGATCACTCAAAGTTGCTGTTCCATATAAAAAAAATTGAGAGGCAGCGAGCTTCACTAGTTGTAGTAGCGAACAACCCAGCAAAACATTGGGGGGTGAACAAAGTTGCCTTCGTCATTCCTACGCTGCCTCATGTCTAACCTCTTTTTTCCCCGTGCTGTACCAGGACAGGAACCGTGGGGACCACGGCTTAGGTCACCGAGTACAATATGTATAATTCAATACCTTTTTTGATATATCTTTTGAGGTATTAAATTATGTGTAGATATATGTATATTTACTATTTAAATGTTTCGGTCTTATGTCTAGAAGAAACTAAAAATGCATTATAAACGCTTTAAAACCTTTTTAAACCAAGAATGACATAAAAAGCTTGATGAAAGAAAATCACTTATTGAACAGGCGTTTAGTCTTTGACTTGACATCGGGCCAGACAGTAGAAATCTTGTCAGCCTTAAGCACAACAACACCTAATGCTATCAGCAGGATCCCCTGAAGGATGGGCAAGAAAAGACCTGCAATGCCTACTAAGATAAGCAAAACTCCTAATGCGTACTGTAAAGATTTCAGGATTCCGCTCATTGCTTCACATCCATGCTTCCACTCGGAAGTATTTTTATTATCTCATCGAGGTCTCCACCGATCTTCTTCTTCACAAGACGCGCAATGTCTGACGGCTTCTTTTCGCCCTGGACAATCTGGACATACACCTTGCAATTCTTCTTCACCGCAGATATAGGGGCGCACATGACTTTGCCATCTTCCATAAGTCCTATCGCGCAGTTTGGATTAGGATTCATGTAATTCGTCTTCCCCCTTATCACGAATGCTCCCTTAGGGAGATACTCTCCGCTGTTTGCCTCCTTTGTGACCTGCTCTGGCTTAACCCAGAAAGTCGGCGTCGTTATAAGACCCATCTTCCAGGCCCTAGAGAAACATAGAGTGGCATCGGCGACTTCCTGCATCGTCGCCTCTCCGACCGGTTTCCCTTCTGCCTTTATGACAAAAAAAGGCGAACCTGCCATGTCTGTGTGGAAAAGGATATCATCCTTACCTGTGTGTTTCTTGACGACGATCTCATTCGTTGTTGAATCCCTTCCGCCTATTATGAGAAACCCTTCTGAAGAGAAGAACCACCTGAACTTCTCATACCACTCACGTTTGACTGCGACTGCTGATTCTCTTTTCTCTTTTTCCTGATTTATCTTATCAAGACTATCATCCTTCTCTTTCTTCACTTCCTCAAGCTTCACTAGAGAGACTGATAATGCTTTTCTTGCCCCCTCAAGCTTCTTCCTGGATAGCTTCGCCTTCTCAAAATACAATTGAGCGTTCTGCTCGACAGACTTGTTCACGGCAAGGGTTATTTTCATTAGAGCGAAGATAGAATAGGAGTATAAAAAAGTAGCGTTAATTACTACGCCACCACCACAGACCCGCGAGCCTTAGAAAACAGATTCTGATATTGCTAAACTCGGTGAACTATCTGATTGAAGAAGCTGTTGCGAGCGTCGTGGTGGTGGCGCTCACTAAGTGTCTTATCAAGCTGTTGACACCACGCTCGCATCGATATTTTATCCGATCATTTTCGCCCAACTGCAGGTTAACCGCTTCATTTCTTGTAGCTCGCTAGGTGGTGTCAACAATTTCTGTAGTGGTGGCGATGTTTGATTGCCTAGAACTGCTTAACCCATCATCCCCTGGGCGAGAGTTATGGCGAAGAATGCTATCGTCATGAGTATCAATGAGTGCTTCACTCCTGATTTCATGTCGCCTTCGGCGAGCTTTCCCAACACTACACCTGCGAACCCTGCCTGGATAAGCGAAAGCATCAGGAATACGCCTCTTATCGAAGTCAGCCAGGCACCGAAAGTCCCTATGAATGCACCGACTGAAGAATAGTCTATATCGATAGGACGGATAGCTCCGCTAAGGGAAGAACTCGACAATGCAAGGCTTCCTCCCTGAGAGACGCTCTCGAGGTTCTTCGACTCTATATCTGAAATGTAAGGGATAAGCAGGTTCTGGATGACTACCATGACACCCAAGAAAACAATGAATATGACATAGCTCTGGACCAGCTGAGAATGTATGCTCGTCCTCCTCTCCATCTTTATCTTCTTGATCTCTATGACTGATGTCGTCACTGTCTCCAATACGTCCTCTATGTTGCCTCCAGATATCTCTGCCTCTATCACTGTCGCGATGCTCCTCTTGATTACGCCATTCTTCGTCTCATTGGCAAAATTCAAGAAAGCCTTATGGACTGGTATCGCCCACTCCACCTGGTTCGCAAGCTTCACGACATAAGGGGTCAAAGCACCATAGTCTGTCTTAGATACGTATATTATAGCTTTACTCACCGGCATGCCGGACTTCACTGCGCCAACAAGGTTCCTCACAAACTCGGGGAACATCGACTCAAGCTCCTTCTGCTTCCTGGAATTGACGAAGAAATCTATCCAGAACTGGCTCCAACCGATGCTCACAGCTATTACTATCAGAGGTATGAACCAGGCAGTCCTTAGGAACAAGAGCATGTCTATCGCTATGAAGACCATACCGAAAACCATCGATATTACATGCCTTTTCTCTAACACCAGATCCATTCTTTACCTCATATCTCCGGCTGCGTCATCTCAAGGAACGCAAGGAATGCCACGTTCATGAAAGGGATCGCCACATAAGTGCCGAGCACTATGACAAAATTGACATTCATACCTCCTATCTTTCCTCCCAAAAGGCTGACCATAGATAATGCAGCCACGAAGAAAAGAGGGGCAGCGATAAGTATCCCTGTATAGATATCCGAATAAGTTGCTATAGTCTCTGTATATTTCTGACGCTCAACCTTATAGTTCAGCATCGCCTCTTCAGCCTTCTGCGAGAAGTAGGACTTTATGTCCCCTCCTGTCTGTGTAGTAGATACCATGCCTTCCAGGAAATCCTTGAACTGGAAAGACGGACTTGTCGCAGCGACTGATTTCAACGCTGTCAATATATCATAACCGAAAATATCGACGTAATTCACTATCTTCTCTATCTCTGCAGAGACTTCTCCATACTCTTTAGATTCTGAGATCAGCTTGAACATCCTCACCGGCGCGACTCCTGATGATGAGACCGCAGCCATGTGGTTTATGGCGAAAGGCAGGTTCGTGTTTATCGAACGTCGCCTCTGCTTGAGTTTAGAATAAGGATATGCATAGAAACCTGCGAAAGCCACAAGGCCCATGAGGAAAGACATCATGAAAGTCCTCATCATCACCTGGCTCAATGGCAATGCCGTCGATATGAAGAAGAAAAAGAATATCACAAAACCCAGTATCGAGCTTGAGAGTATGCCTAACACCATCATGTTGACGTACGTATTTGAGAGAACCTTTATGTTCGCAAGCCTCAATGCATGGTATAGGTCCTTGAAAAAATCAGGGAACTGGTCAAGGAGGAAAAGGCTCAACTGCTTTATCGCGATGTTTGCGACTGCACCGAAAAAAGAAGGCTGGTATATCTTCAGGGCTTTTCGCTTGCCAAGTATAGATCTTATCCTCTTCGCCTCTTTAGTCAAGGCTGTCGCAGTTATCTTCTCTATCTGGGCAGTTATCTCGGGCTTTGCCTTCCTCCTAAGAGTCTCAAGCTGCAACGTAGACAGTGGTATCGCACCACCCTTATCTGTGAACTCCACCTCTCTTTTCCTTGAAAGCAGATTCTGGATGAAACCTATGCCGAAGATGTTCCCGCCCATCGAGACTACCGGTTTCTCTTCTATGACTATCTTAGGCCCTTGAGTCTCCTCTTCTTCATCTTTAGTGACTGGGAGCGAAGGCAGCTCTTCTTTCCACAAGAATGCAAACCAGGATTTTTTCTTGAAGACACCTGGGTGCACTGCACCAGGCTTCTTCACCCCTCCTGCAGGTTTCGCAGCTGGTTTAGCTATCGGCTTAGCAAGAACGTGTTTAACAGGACTCTTCAAAGCTTTTCCTGCGGGTACCTCTCCATGATGAGCTTCTGCTTTTATTTCAGCAAGCTCTTCTTCGACTTCTTTCTTGACCCGGAGATGCTTGAAGAAATAAGTGACTTTATCAAAGACAGATGGCTTGACCTCGACAAGCTTGATATCAGACAGTCCATCGAGATGCTCTCCAGCCTCTCCTTCTGGAGCGGAGATCTCTATCTTAAGCAATCCCTCTTCTTCGACAGGTCTCTCTTCTTCAGGTCGGACTTCTTCTAAAACCGGGACGATGACCTCCTCTACCTCGACAGGCCTCTTGATGGGCTTCTGCTCTACAATCTTGACTTCGACGGGCTTTGGCGGCCTAGGAACAAGACCTATCTTCAAGTACTCT
>Ga0105099_10000843_pt1 | contig 20368 bp, 21 predicted proteins | sample PPLLak3cmMay2015_2_FD_79138 | JGI IMG/M metagenome (GOLD analysis project Ga0105099, IMG submission 79138) | Freshwater sediment microbial communities from Prairie Pothole Lake near Jamestown, North Dakota, USA - PPLs Lake P8 Core (1) Depth... | ecosystem: Environmental > Aquatic > Freshwater >... | reverse complement strand
TCCAGGCAATCACGTCGAAGCGTCATGGCGGAACGCCTCACTGGAGCGTCATTGTAGTGATGGGCTTGATGGTTGTTGCCTTTGGCGTGGATGGCTCCAACTCATACCTTTACCTGATTAAACAGACCTACCCCGGCTTGCTGGAACAGGTTCCCAACCTTTACATTCCCAACAATACCCTGCGCCTGCTGACCGGTACCGGCATGGGATTGGGGATGGCCACCGCCCTTTTCCCGGCCTTTATGCAGACGGTCTGGCGCGAGTGGAAGAAGGAACCTGCCCTGACGCCGCTCAAGGCCCTGATCCTGGTCGCGATCGCCCTCGTGCTGGATCTGCTGATCCTGACCGAGAGCCCGGTTGTGCTCTACCCGGTGGCCTTCCTGAGCACAGGCGGCATCCTGCTCCTGCTGACCATGGTTTACACGATCGTTTGGATCACCCTGATGGGACAGGATAATATGTTCGATAACATCAAGCAGATGTGGCTGCCGCTGCTGGCTGGCTTAACCCTGGCTTTCATCCAGGTTTTTGCCATCGACATGCTGCGGCTGTGGCTCACCGGAACCTGGGGAGGCTTTCCCCTTGGCTGACTTGAACGGAGGTTGATTTATGGAATTACTCACCGGTATTCTCTCCGCTTTTGGGCTTTCGGCCAGTGCCGGCCTGAATGCCTACATCCCCTTGCTGGTTGTCGGCGTGGTTGCCCATTACACCGACTGGATCAAACTCGAAGCCCCCTGGGATACATTGTCCAACCCGTGGGTGTTGATCGTGGTCGGCATGCTGCTCATCATCGAGATGCTGGCCGATAAGATCCCGGCAGTCAACCACATCAACGACATCATCCAAACCGTCATCCGCCCGGCGGCGGGAGCGGTGGTCTTTGCAGCCAGCGCCCAGGTGATTACTGATGTTCACCCGGTGCTGGCGTTGATCTGCGGCCTGCTGGTGGCCGGGAGCGTGCATGCCGTCAAGGCCGGGGCGGTCCGTCCGGCGGTAACAGCTACCACTGGCGGAACGGCCAATGTGCCAGTCAGCATCCTCGAAGATGTCGTTGCGACCGTCATGTCCATCCTGGCGATCATCCTGCCCATCCTGGTGGGAGTCTTCATCTGCCTGTTCGTGGCGCTCATCATTTGGTGGCTGTGGAGGCGTGCCAAGAGGGACAAGACGGTGTAAAATAGGAAATATCCAATCACTTCTTCGAAGGAGTAGCCGTGATCCAATACCCTGCATCCTACCCAACCCCAACCCAGGGCGACCTGGTGCGTGAATTCGCCTTTCCCATTTACCAAAGCCGGGGATGGCTGAAACTGATCGGCATCCTGTCCATCATCGGCGGCGTGGCGCAGGCCCTGACCATCGTAGGCATCCTGTTTGCCTGGCTGCCGATCTGGATGGGTGTGCTGCTGATGCAGGCCGCTTCCGGCGCCCAGAATGCCCAGTTGACGGGGCAGAAGTACGAGTTGATCCGCTCGCTTGGCAGCCTGAAAACCTTCTTTGTGCTGAACGGTGTTTTGATTTTATTGGGTATCATCTTTAGCTTGCTGGCTGTATGTGTTACCGTTATCCTGCCGTTGGTGGGCTTGACCCTGATTCCACCTGAATATCTAAATCCGTATTACTATTACCCCTAAGAAAGTCACATCAAAAAGGAGAATAAACATGCAACAAAATCCCTACTCTGCACCCCGCAACAGCACTACTGCCATCATAAGTCTGGTGAGTGGTATCTTGGGCTGGACTCTCTTGCCCTTCCTCGGCTCGATCGTGGCCATCATCACAGGTCACATGGCCAAGAGCGAGATTAAGCGGAGCGCCGGAACCATCGGCGGCAATGGTATGGCCACAGCTGGCCTGATCTTGGGCTATGTATCCATTGTTCTCGGTCTCTGTACCATATGTGTTGTGTTTGTGATTCTGCCACTCCTGGGGATTGGCCTGTCCATCCCCTTTATGAACAGTGGTTACTAGCACCCTATACGAATAGAATCCATGGCTGAACCGAATCTTGTAGATTCCCCCGAGTTGCCATCCCTGCCGCCTGCTCCACCCAGGCGCAGTAATAACACTGTCATGTATGTTATTGCGGCTATCGTTATCCTGTGTTGCTGTTGCTTTGGCAGCATCGGATTGATCATTGCCTTTTGGCAGCCAATCCTGTATGAACTCGGCCTCGCCTGAGGATGAATTTCTTATCCTGCTCGATGAATTAATTCACAAAGGAGAATGCAATATGACCGACAATCTTGAACCCCTTCCGATGGGTGAAGAACTACCCCCTCCCCCCAAGAAGAAGAACACCGGCCTGATCATTGGCATCGTGGTGGCAGTGGTGCTCTGCTGCTGCTGCATTGCTGCGATTATCTTGGGTGTTTCCTTCTGGCCCCAGATTCAATATAGTCTGGGTTTCTAATAAGTGCCTCAAATCCCCGCTTGCAACCGCGAGCGGGGATTTTTATTTGAATTTCTGTATCTTCTCAAAAAGAAGGGGAAAGGTGGGAGGTGTGCGGGCTGGGGAGCAGCCCGCAAACCCCCCAACCCCCCATTTTATTGAGATGTTACGAATTTCTGCTTGAAAAAATCCCGCAATCCAGCCAAACCGGCGCGGGCTTGCAGGCGTGTATTTTCATCCAATTCCAGCACATCGAACTCATCTTCATCCAATATCTGTTGTTGCCCATCGGGGGTTACCCACAGGTCGAGCGCCAGGTCCACATATGAAACCTGGCCATCTGTAATGATGGCTGGTTTTCCAATATTGCAATAATATCCTTTTAGTTGTCCATCGTCACGGTCGTAGATCTCGAAGATGTTATGCCAGCGGTCACCGTAGAACGTCTCAACGAACCGGTCCCCCTGTTTGAGCGTGATCCCCATGAAAGGCGTATCCGGTCGGTTGAAATATGCTTCCAGCACCACCGCGTTCTGCTCGCGGCGGATGATCTGGCCTTTATATTGCCAGGTTACCTTGCCATCCAGATCCAGTTTACATACAGTAACCTCCGTCACTTGTCCTCCGGCAGGCATTCCACTTCGGCGAAACTGACCCGCACATCCTGCCCGACCGTCACCTCCATCGGCAGGTGGATATAGACGCCGTTTTCCAGCGTCACCCGGTAATACTCCTTTTGGAAAACGACATCCTTCACGCGGCTGACCAGGCAATCCTGCCCTTCCCCAAGCCGGGCGCTGCCCGGGCGGATCAAGAGCGATACGGACTGCCCCGCCGCGTGCCCATGCCCGCAGGCCGGATCCAACACCCCGGCCGCCGTCTCTACCCGTCCATCCGGGCGGACTATCCCATCCAGCACATTGCCCAGTCCCAGAAAGCGCGCCGCCCAAGCTGAGGCCGGGTGACCCGTTACTTCGGCGGGGGTGCCTTGTTGAGTGATCTTGCCATCGTGGATTAACAGGATTTTGTCCGCCAGTGCAAAAGCTTCCTCCTGGTCATGGGTAACATAGATTGCAGGAACACCGGAATCATGCAGGATCAACCGCAGTTCAGCCATCAGTTGCTCGCGCAGCGTGCGGTCCAGCGCGCCGAGCGGCTCATCGAACATCAACAGGCGCGGCCTTGGGGCCAGGGTCCGCGCCAGGGCAACGCGCTGCTGCTCTCCGCCCGAGAGATCAGTTACGCGGCGGCCAGAAAGGGATGACAGATTCACCTGATCCAGCGATTCAGCAACGCGATGGCGTATCTCACTTCCCGGGATGCTTTGCATCTTCAAACCAAAGGCGACATTCGCGGCCACGCTCAAGTGTGGGAAGAGGGCGTAATCCTGGAACATCAGGCCAAAATTGCGTTGATGTGCAGGCGTGCCAACAAGATTCTCTCCCTTCCAACGGATCTCCCCCATTTCAGGTTCCTCCAGCCCGGCAATGATCCGCAGCAGGGTCGATTTGCCACTCCCCGAAGCCCCCAGCAGGCAGATGGTTTCGCCGGGATGGATGGTGAAGGAAATACCTTGCAATAAAGGAGCACCTTCATAAGATTTGTGGATGTTCTCAACTTCCAGCATAAGGTTTTAGAATTCTCCTGTTCCCGGCAATCTCAAGCGCTCGATCAGCAGGATGCTCAAGATTGTCAGGAACATCAAAATGGTTGCCATCGCCATCGCCTGGCCATAATTCAACCCGCCTGGCTGGGAAAGGAAGCGGTAGATCGCCATCGGGATGGTTGGGAATTCCGGGCGCGAAACCAGCATGGTAGCCCCGAATTCACCCAGCGAAACCGTAAAGGCGAAGACGGCCCCGCTCAGCGTGGCGCGTGCGACGATCGGCCAGTCGACTGCAAACCAGGCCCGCAGCGGCGAAGCTCCCAGGACCGTGGCCGCCTGCCGCAAACGGTCGGGGATGGATGCCAGGGCTGGCTGCAGCGTGCGGATGACGAATGGCAGGGCGATCAGGGTGTGCGCCAGGGGAACCATGAGCGGCGAGGTCAGCATCCGCCCGAAGGAGATGATGAACCCCAGGCCCAATGTTACAGCCGAAGCGCCGAGGGGCAGCATCAGGAACGGGTCCAGGAAGCGTTCCAGGGAGCCGGGACGCTTGAGCGCCATCGCAACCGGGAAGGCCAGCGCCAGGGAAAGCACCACGGTCAGCCCGGCGTATGCCAGGGAATTGACCACAGCCCGGATGGGGGGGATGTAGAAAATGGAACCCTGCCGGTTGATGAACAATTCCTGGTAATAAGCAGCCGTCAGGCCGGATTGAACTTCGCCGCGCTCGGCGCGCGCCGCTTCCAGCCGGGATACCGAGCGCATGGGGATGGCGATGAGTGGAAAAACGAAAAACGTAACCAGTAACACGGTCATCCCTGCCTTGAAAATGCGCTCAGGGAATTTTTTTGCACGGCGGAGATTGACCTGCGCCGGGCGCGGGGCAGCACTCACCACATTACGAACTACCACGCGGCTGTAGATGATCGAGAACGCCAGCGTGCAGAGCAACTGGATGAGCGACAGGAGCGCCGCCAGCGGCAGGTTGAGCAAATGCAGCGCCTGGATGTAAATCTCGACTTCCAGGGTGGTGAACTGTGAGCCGCCCAGCAGCAGGATCACGCCGAAACTGGTGAAATCGAACAGGAAGACCAGCAGCGCCGCCGCCAGGATCGACGGACGCACGAGCGGCAAGGTGACGTTCCAGAATACCCGCCGCGGACTTGCGCCCAGGCAACGGGCAGCCTGTTCCAGGCGCGGGTCGAGGTGGGTCTGGGCATTGCCTACCAGCCGGATGACGATGGTGGTGTTGTAGAAAACATGCGCCATGAGGATGGCTCCCAGAGTCCCCACAAGAAGGAGGGGGGGATCCTCCAACCGGAACCAGCGCATCAAGGCCAGGTTGAGCCAGCCACGCGGACCCAGCAGGGCGTTGAACCCGGCAGCCACCACCACGGTCGGCAGCATGAACGGGATGGCGGTCAGCGTCCGCAGCAGGGATTTGCCCCTGAACTCGAAACGGGCAAAGAGATAAGCAGCCGGCAGGCCGAGCAGCAGGGTGAGAAGCGTGGACAGGAATGCCTGATAAAAAGTAAACCGCAAAGTGGAAAAAGCAATGCGGATATTCCCTTCCGTGAAGGATTCGACATTCAGGCTGAGGCCCAGGATGCGAGCGAGGGGGTAGAAGAAAAGAAACCCCAGGAATAACGAAGCAGGCAGCCATAAAAAGATTCGACGATTCAGCGAGTCAGCGATTCTACGATTCAGTGATTCAGCGATCCGGCGATGCAGCGATTCAGCGATTTGCCGACTCTGTGGCTCGCTGATTCGCTGATTCGCTGATTCGCTGACTCGTTGATTCTTCGTTTTCCTGAACCGGATTGTCACTTCACCACCACATCAATCCACGCCTGGATCCACTTCTCGCGGTTGGCGGTAATCTCATCGGGCGATACGGTCGCGGCCTGGGCGGGGATCTGGGCGAACTGCACGAATTCCGCTGGCAGGCCGGCATTCGGATTGACCGGGTAAACGAACATCTGCAACGGCATATCTTCCTGGAACTGCACATCCAGAATGAAATCGATGAACTTTTCCGCCAGGGAACGGTTGCTGGTTCCGGCCAGGATGCCGGCGAACTCGATTTGCCGGAAGCAGGTATCCGGTCCGATGATGGATGCGGTGGGCGCTTCGCTCAAGGGCTGTTCGGCGTAGATCACTTCCGCTGCCGGGCTGGACCCATACGAGACGACCATCGGCTGCGACCCCTGTCCCGACGAGGCGCTGAAGTTGGTGTAATAGGCGGTCTCCCAGCCATCCACCACCACGAGACCGTTGGTGCGCAGGGCTTGCCAGTAGTCCAGGTAACCAGGATCGCCGAAGTGGGCGATAGTTGCCAGCAGGAAGGCCAGGCCGGGCGAGGATGTGGACGGGTTTTCGACCACCAGCAGGCCGTTGTACGCCGGTTCGAGCAGATCTTCGAGGCTGGCCGGGACCGGCAGGCTGTGCGCCGCGAACCAGGCCTTATCGTAGTTGATGCAAACATCCCCGTAATCCACGGGCAACAGTCGATAAGCTGGGTCCAGTTGGAATTCACCCGGGATATTTGCCAGCAGGGGGGATTGGTACGGCTCGAAGATGCTGGCTTCCAGGGCGCGCGAGAGGAAGGTGTTATCGACGCCATAGAGGATGTCTGCCAAGGGCGCATCCCTGGACAGGATAGCCTTGTTGAGCATTTCCCCTGCATCCCCGCCGCGCAGGAAGATGATATCTACATCATTGGCTTGCTCGAAGGAGGCGATCACTCCTTCGCTGATGGCAAATGAATCATGGGTCATGATGGTCAGGGTTTCCGGCCCCTGGGGCGCGCAGGCTGCCAGGCCAAGCGACAGGCAAAAAACGAAAGCGGAAAAATGTTTCATCAGGTTCTCCTTATCTTGCCGAACGGCGATGAACGCACAACAATAATCCTGATCCGATGCTGACAGTTGCGGTCCCGGCGAGTATTTCGTTGCTGATGCCGCGCGTCTTGTGGGGGTGGAGCGTTTCGCCATCCAGCGCCCATTTCAATCCGGTGGTGGTGACTCCCACTGCCGTGCCTCCCCACGGCAGGAGCGAGACGGTATCCCCTGCTGTCCCATGGATCGTGGCATGCTTCCGAATGAACCAGGCTTCCTCCACGCCGTCATCCAGGCGGATATCGAGATACTGCCAGGCAGGATCGGTCAGCAACGCCAGGTTCCCCAGGGTCTGGTCGAGGCGGCCGCCCAGCGCGGCAATGATCCGGATGGATGTGCATCCCTGTTGGATGGCATATTCCAGAGCCAGTTCCAGGTCGGTTTCGTTTTTGTCGCGCGGATATCCCATTATGCCGGCCCCCTGCTGTTTCGCCATCATCTTTGCTTCTGCCGTTATGGAATCCAGGTCGCCGATGATGACCTGCGGCTTCAACCCCAGGGAGAAGGCATGCCGAGAACCGCCATCCGCAGCGATCAGCAGATCATCTGTGTCGATCCACTCCAGCACTGCCTGCGGCGCGGGCAACTCGCCGTTGGCAAAAATAACCGCACGCTTCCCTTGCATAAAAAACCATCCTCCCGGCGGAGGATGGTTGGTTGCTGGTGATGGTCCCTCCGCCGGCATGATCCGGATCAGGTGTTGCGGGTCGAGCGTCTTACGCTCCTCTCAGCCTGTTCCACAGGCTCCCCGTTCGTTTGTGATGTGAGTATATCAGAGAGCAGGATGATGTCAAGGAAGGGATGGGCTTATCCCAATATCTCCCTTGCCCGGGCAATATCCTTCGTAATCTGGGCCACCAGGGCTTCCACGGAAGGGAATTTCATCTCATCCCGCAGGCGCGAAACGAATTCCAGTTTGACTTCTTCCCCGTAGAGTTCCCGGTCGAAATCCAGGATATAGGCTTCGACATTTTCGCGCAGTTCGTTCGACTTGAACGTGGGACGGACACCCACATTGGTTACCGCCCGGTGCTTCTGCCCGTCCACCCAGGCCCAACAGGCATAGACGCCGTTGGCCGGCAGGAGTTTATCCTCCGGGATTTCGATATTGGCAGTGGGAATGTTGATCTTGCGTCCGCGCCCATCCCCATGAACAACTGGGCCACGTATTTCGTAGAAACGCCCCATATCCGCGGCAGTTTCAACCACCTGGCCGCTTGTTATGAGTTGGCGAATGCGGGTGGATGAGATGATCTCACCGCTAATCGACAAAGCTGGCAGAATCTCTACATCGTACCCTATTTCACGCCCGATCTCAGCCAGGCGCGCCCCATCCCCTTCCCGCCCGCGTCCGAGGGCGAAATCGTATCCCACCAGCAGCCTGCGTAATCCGATCCTACGGTGAACATACTGCATAAAGGCTTTGGCCGTCTGTGCCGCCAGTTCACGGGTGAATGGATGAATAACGACTGTGTCCACACCCAATACTTCTAATATTTCTGCCCGTTCGATGGGTGTTGTCAGTTGTTTGAAGCTAGTCTGCCTGCCCAGTACCACAGCCGGGTGCGGGGAAAATGTCAATACAACGGCTGGCAGGCCTATCCCGTGGGCACCGCTCACCAGCCGCCGGATGATCTCCTGGTGACCACGATGGACGCCATCAAAGACACCGATGGTCAACCAGGATTCTGGCAGTGTAATATCATCGAGGGAATTGTAGAGCATATATTTGTAAGGGCGCAGGTACCTGCGCCCCTACTTTACGAGAAGAAAACTTTCTTCGGCTGCCACTCCGGGGAGCCATCCTCGCCAGTGATGAGATCCATAATGGCGATCAACTCTCCCGCCATGCTGACGCCGCGCACCAGGCCAGGCTTGGTATCCGGGGCTGCCTTGACGCGGTGACCATGCTTGACTTCCTCAACATCATCCGGGTTGAGTTCGATGGCAGGCCATTCGCCCAGTGCCTCGGCCGCCGGGATCAGGTACTGGTACCAGTTGCCAGCCTGGAAGGCTTCCTGCAACTTGCGCAAGGGAACAGCATCCCGCAGGCTGAAGCGGCCACTCTTGGTACGGCGCAGGCCAACCAGGTATGCACCACAACCCAATTTCTCGCCCAAGTCATTTGCCAGCGAGCGGACGTACGTGCCGGATGAGCAATGTACATCAATGACCGCTTCGGGCGGTGCCCATTCCAGTACATCCAGGTGGTAAACCTGGATCTTTCGAGGTTCCAACTCAACCTCCTCGCCCTGGCGGGCCATATCGTAAGCCCTGCGACCTTTGACCTTGACCGCCGAATATGGTGGGGGAGTCTGCTCGATCTCACCGATGAACTGCTTGAGGGTGGTCTCGAACAGTTCTTCGCTGATATCCATCGGCGCAGTTGCAGCCGGGCGTGTGAAACGCCCATCAGCATCGAAGGTGTCTGTGGTGGCACCCAGCCGGATGATGGCCTGGTAGCGTTTGTCTGAAGCTGAGACGAACTCGCTCAGACGCACCGCCGGGCCGATCAGGATGACGAGCACACCCGATGCACGCGGGTCGAGCGTACCGGTATGGCCGGCGCGCCGAATGCCAGTTCCCATGCGGATGGCCTGCACTACGTCATGCGACGTCATCCCAACCGGCTTATCCACAACCAGGATTCCCGAGATGGCATTCTTGATATCTTGACTTTCCATGAGCTTACTAACCTCCTGAAAATAACCATGAAGTACCGGCGTTCAGCCAGCCTTCCGGATTAATATCTATTTTAACCATATTTTAGAAAACAGTCTAATGAACATTTCCTGTATCATCTCAATAACTTGGGGGGCGGGGAGTGTGTGGGCGGCAAAGCCGCCCACACACTCCCCATCTTCCCCTATTTATTGAGAAGTTACCATTTCCTACATATTTCCTAACTGAGTACTTAGCATACGGTGTGTAACTTCCAGCACACGTTCCTGGACCTCTGAGAGACTCCCGCCTACTTCTGCGCCCGCTGCCGCCTTATGGCCGCCACCGCCAAACTGCACGGCGATCCTGGATACATCGATCTGTGGCCTGGATGCGCGCCAGGAAATCTTTACGGTGCCGTTTTTTTGCTCCACGAACATCATCGTGATGTCGCTCTCATCAATGGCAGAAACCACATTGATCAGGTCGGCGTCATCGTTACCGCCGTATCCAGTAGCTTTGCGAGCTTCCAGCGTCAGGGTTGCCCAGACAATCCCATCCGCCCTTTGCAGGCTGGATAATCCAACACCCCAATAGCGGGCGGCCGGGAATGTCCGGCGGACAAGGGAACGATAGTAGATATCATCGATATTCGCGCCAAGTTCGATCAACTCAGCAGCCTGCCGAAGGCATTCCGGTGCAGTGTTGGATGTACGGAAACCGAGCGTGTCGGTGATCAGGCCGGTCAATAGGTTGGAAGCGATCGCGGGTGTGATTACCATTCCCCAGGCGCGCATGTGTCGCATCAGGACCGAGGCAGTCGCAACCGCGTCGGTCTCGATCAGGTTGATGATCCCGAACGCCTCGTTGGTGACATGGTGGTCGATGACGATGTCCGGGCGGGCAAAAGCCGCCAGGGCATCCCCCGTGCGTTGGAAGTCGGAACAATCCACGGAGATGGTCGTATCCGGCTGACCCTCATGGGTTGTCTTGACCTGTTCACTCCCCGGCAGGAAGCGGAAACTGGCCGGGACTCCATCACTGAGCACCATCTGGACAGTCTTCCCTTGATCCTGCAAGGCCAGCCCAAGGGCCAGCAGGGAGCCGATCGCATCCCCATCCGGGCGGACATGCGAGGCGATCAGGATGTGGTGCGCGGAGCGCAACCGTTCGTCGATGGCAGCTTCCATCTTATCCGTGTTTCTTGGGCTCATCTTTCAGGGAAGCCAGCAATTTTTCGATTTGGTCGGCATTTTCCGGGGTTGGGTCCCAGTGGAAGCGCAACCGGGGAAAGACACGCAGTTCTATCCTCGCGGCGAGTTCACGGCGCAGGTAGCCGCTGGCGCTCTCCAGGCCAGCCAGGATTTCAGCTGACCGTGCCACCCCTTCCACCGCGGAAACATAAATATTGGCAAAGGCCAGTTCCCGATCCACGGTCACGTCGGTTATGAAGATCTGGTGCAAGCGTGGGTCGTTAATCTCCCGGATGAGCATGTCCGAGAGTTCCTGGCGGATGCGGTCCGCAATGCGTTGCAGGCGTACTTTGGATGGCATAACTTATTTCCGTTCGGATCTAATCAGCGGCCTTCTTCTCAAGGATGTAGCACTCGATCAGATCACCGCTTTCGATATCGTTGAAATTCCTGAAATGGATACCACACTCGAATCCCTGGCGCACCTCACGTACATCTTCCTTCTCGTGTTTGAGGGATGCAATCTCCCCTTCATAAACGATATCCTGGCCACGGAGGAGACGGATCTTTCCATTCCGGCGGATCTCCCCCTCGCGCACCCGGCAGCCGGCAACCTTGCCAACCTTCGAGATCGGGAAGATCGCCAGCACTTCGGCCTTGCCGATCACCATTTCGGTAAACTCAGGCGCCAGCATACCTTTGAGAGCTTTTTCCACATCTTCGGTAAGGCGGTAGATAATATCATACAAGCGGAGGGATACACCCTCGGTCTCCGCCAGGCGGCGGGCGGGAACTTCTGCCTGCACGCTGAAACCGACAATGATTGCATCCGAAGCAGCAGCCAGCATTACATCATTTTCACCGATATTGCCCGTCTCTGCATACAGGATGTTCACTTTTATGTCACCCTTGCTCAAATCGTTCAGTGAGTTGACGATGGGTTCCAGCGATCCTTGCACATCCGCCTTGACGATCATGCGCAGTTCCTTGATATCACCGCGCTGATAGCTGGCAAAAAGATCTTCCAGCGAAATCTTTTTCTTTTGACCGGCTTGTTGTTTGGTGGCTTGCGTACGTTCCAGGATGATCGCACGTGCTTCCTTCTCCGAATCGACCACCTGGAACAGATCTCCGGCAGCCGGAACATCATTGAGACCCATGACAGAAACTGGTACCGACGGGCCGGCTTTCTGGACTTTGTTGCCGCGATGGTCGAACAAGGCTCGCAGGCGGCCATAAGAGTTCCCGGCTACGACAATATCGCCGGTGCTCAGTGTCCCGTTCTGAACGAGCAGGGTGGCTACTGTGCCCTTGGATTTATCCAATTCCGCTTCGATCACAGTTCCAATTACATGACCTTTGGGGTTGGCGCGAATATCGGTATTCTCTGCTACCAGCAGGATGGCCTCCAGCAGATCGTCAATACCCTGCTTTTGTTTGGCGGAAACCGGCACCACAATCGTATTGCCGTCCCAGTCATCCGGGATGAGATCCTGTTCGGCCAACTGGTTCTTGACGCGGTCAACATTCGCATTGCTTTTATCGATTTTATTCAAGGCAACCAGCATGGGCACGCGGGCAGCCTTGGCATGGGCGATGGCCTCTTTTGTCTGCGGCATGACGCCATCATCAGCGGCCACCACCAGGACAACGATATCTGCACCCTGGGCACCGCGCGCACGCATGGCGGTAAATGCCGCGTGGCCGGGTGTATCCAGGAAGGTTATCACTTTATTCTTGTGTTCAATCTGATAGGCACCGATGTGCTGGGTGATCCCCCCAACCTCACCGGCAGCCACATCTGCGTGGCGAATGGCATCCAGCAGGGAGGTTTTACCGTGATCCACATGACCTAGGATGGTCACAACCGGCGGACGGTGGACGAGCGCATCATCTGCCTCGTCAGCGATTACCTTGCGCCAGAGCGGGATTTCCCCAACTTCTTTTTCCTGGGGTGCTTCCTGGGTTTCGAGGCTGGCATCGAAACCCATTTCGGCAGCAACGATGGCGGCTGTATCATAATCGATCTGTTGGTTGATGCTGGCCATTACGCCGTTCGTCATCAGGTTCTTGATCAGCTGAATAGGGCTGATCTCCATGTGCTGCGCTAGTTCGCGCACGGATAAGGATGCGGGGATGATGATTTTTTTGTGCCCGTTATCGCTCATATGGCACCTCCTTGTGAATATTTCTCAACAGGTCTCGCCGGGGAAAGCGAGACGGTTCTGGACGCTGGGCTTGCCTGTCGAGCGATGGAACCGGGATTCTGATCAGCCCATAGATCCCCGATTACGGATTGGCTCCGGCATTTTTATCCTCATCCGGGAGTCTATCCATGTAAATGTGGAGTGACTCCAGGTCGGCAGGCTTTAGTTGTACTTTCAGGGCATGGGCGAGTGCCCCTTTCAAGCCCTTTTCCCAGCAGGAACGCTGGTCGTGAAGGTAAGCCCCGCGTCCGGCCAGTTTGCCGGTCGGATCTATCTGAACGCCATCCGGCCGGCGCACCAGGCGGATCAGCGACCGTTTGGGCAATACAGAACGGCAGCCCACACAGGTCCGCTGAGGAATATGTTTCGGTCGTTTTACAGATTTTCCAGACACCGGTTCTGCACTTCTATTTTGAACGGGTTACCATTCTTCCCATGTCTCATCGCCACGTTTGTGTTTCTTGTGGGCAATGGTTTCATCCAGGTCAGGATCGTATTCCAGTTCTGTGAACTTCTTCTTGCCTTTCTTCTTCTTGCCAGGCTTGCCCTTGTCAGTGCCTTCTTCTTCCTCTTCTTCCACTTCTGGAATAACCGGTTGTAACATGTCAGGCCGCATGGCAAAGATCTCTTCGAGTGGTTTCTCTTCTACATCTTCAGAAAGTGGCTCTCTAACAACTTCTGCTTCGGGTTCAGTTGGCTTTTCAGCCGGTGCAGGCTCGGCAACAACCTCAGGCTCGACTGCAACATCAACCTGTTCTTCGGCGGGTACAACAGCCTCTACCTCAACCGGGATTTCCTCTGTAACTACAACCTCTGCAACGCTTGGTTCGGGTTCCGGATAGGAAACAACTGCCAACACGCCTTCTATCGCTTGCATTGCTTTTGGCCCAATACCAGGCAGGCCGAGTACGGCATCCGGGTTCAATTTCATCGCCATCATCAGGGCACCGACCGTGCGATATTCGGCCTCGGTCAGGATGGCATAGACATGGTCGGGGAGACCGAGGGTATCGATATCGGCTTCGAACGCGGCTTCCGGGATGCCCGCGCGTGCGTCCGCGATGCGTCCTTCTTCTGCTTCTTTCTCAGCTTTCTTCTTCTCCACCGTGCGCCGTTCCACGCGGTCTACGAAACCTGTCAGAGATAGCAACTCTTCACCAGCAATATTCAGCCCTTCAGCCTTCTTTGCCAGTACCGCTTCGATATTCGGGATATTGGCCGCTTCGAGTTCTACCAATGATGCCAGGGTAGGATCTTTCTGCAGCTTGACGATCGCGTCAGAAGCTGCCTCGGTCAGGCTCTTGATGTCGATGCGCCAACTGGTCAACTTGGCAGCCAAACGGGCATTCTGGCCGTCGCGCCCAATGGCCAGGCTCAGTTGATCCTCGCTGACTACCACGGTGGCTGTTCTTGCAGCTTCATCCAGGTAAACACCGGAAACCCTGGCCGGGCTGATGGCCTTCGAAATATAGATGATCGGGTCAGGGCTCCATTCGATGATGTCGATCTTTTCATCGTGCAGTTCCTTGACAATGGCCTGGATGCGCACGCCTTTGATCCCCACACAGGCTCCCACCGGATCCACGCCGGGCTGGGTGGCCGATACCGCCACTTTGGCGCGGTGGCCCGGTTCACGTGCGATGGCACGGATTTCTACGATGCCATGATAGATTTCTGGCACTTCATTTTCCAGCAGGCGGCGCAGGAAGTTGCGGTGGGCACGAGAGAGGATGATCTGCGGTCCCCGGGAACTATCTTTGACTTCCAGCACAAGGGCGCGGATGCGGTCGTGGACGCGCGGACGCTCGGATGGGATCTTCTGGTTGTTGGGCATGATCCCTTCAGCCTTCATATCCAGGCCAATGGTTATCCCCTGGATATTGTTGGTGGCCTGCACAACGCCGCTGACGATCTCGCCAACCTGGCGCTCGAAGTACTGGGCTTGCGCATCCCGTTCAGCCTCCCGGATGCGCTGCTGGATCACCTGGCGGGCTGTTTGGGCCGCGACACGCCCAAAATCCTTGGGTGTGGTTTCAACGATGACCATGTCACCCAGTTCAGCATTGGGGTTGACTTTGCGAGCATCTTCCAGGATAACCTCGGTGCGCTCATCCTGCACATCCTCCACCACTTCCTTTTCGGCGAAGATGGCTACCTTGCCGGTTTCGGGGTCAACAGTGGCTGCAACGTGCTGGGCAGTGGAAGCATTGACGGCGCGGCGGTAGGCTGACACCATGGCTGATTCCAAGGCTCCCAGGATGATCTCCTTGGGTAATTGTTTTTCTTCCAAGACTTCGTTGAAAGCCAGGGCAAACTCGTTTTTCATGCCTGATCGTTCTCCTAAATATTTTCCTTTAGGCTTGCATAGTTCAGGACGGTTGGGGGTGTGGTGGGCGGGTGAAAACCGCCCACCACACCCCCAAATCCACCCTAATAGTGTGATTCACTTCCTATTACAAGCAGAAAAGTGGGGGGCGCCCACTTCTCAGTGCTTGCGGTATTGAACTTCGAACGGCGCGGATTCTAGCACACATGCGGCTGGGATGCAAGGTTCCGCGACGCGGGGAGTATAATTTTCCAGTCGATAGCCCGGTTCTTTTCAGGAGGAACTATGAAAGTCATTCTGGATTTTTCTGTAATCCCGCTGGGTGTGGGGCTTTCACTTTCGAAATACGTGGCGGCCTGCGAACGCATCCTGCAAGAAAAAGGATTGAAATATCAGCTTCATGCCAACGGCACGAACGTTGAAGGCGAATGGGATGAAGTCTTCGCGGCGGTCAAGCAATGCCATGAAACACTGCACGAGATGGGCGTCCCGCGCATATCCACGGTCATCAAGGTTGGCACGCGCACGGATAAAGTGCAAACGATGGAAGACAAAGTAGCAAGCGTTCGGTCGAAACTAAAAAAATGATAATGGATAGAAAGGGCAACGATGCAAAGCATCGTCGCCAGATTATTTCTTCAACACAATGGTTCCTTGAAGTCGTAGATTCCATCCCGTACAGCCCACTTCCGGCCGCATCCATTGCAGGCGAGATGCGCACCTGTCGCCTCCAGTGGGGAATGTCCGCAGGCCGGGCATTTGAAGATTGACAACGGATCGCTGGATTTTTGGGATGGGGGCCTGTCACCTTCCACAATAGACTTGACAAAGACACTGGGACTTAATTGCCACAATGCCCCGGTCGGTTGAACCAGTCCATCCACCGCCGCCAGGAATTTGGCCGGGATGAGCCGCTTCAATAAACCAACCCGGAAATGGGAAACGGTGCGTTTGGATTGGATGACAAATCCCAGTTCTTTCAGCCAGCCTAAAACGGCCTTGGGATGGAAATCGAAGTTCAGTTCGATGTATTCGACCGGTTCCAGCGTGAACGGGCTCCACTCCTGGCGGCGCAGCAGGTAACGCAGAATGGCCTTGATGTTCTGCTTGTTGGCAAACTCCAGGATGAAGGTCGCCCCCGGCTGCAGGGTATCGCGTACCTGCCGGAGGGCGCGTTGTGGCTCGACCATGTGGTGCAGGGTGCGGATCATCGTGGCCGCATCGAAGACACCATCCACGAAGGGCAGGCGGTAGATATCTGCAGCAACGTAGGTGTAGCGGGGTGACCTTCCCAGGCGTGCCTGGGCTTGCTGCAATTGCGTGCTGGAATAATCCAGCAGGATGATGTGCTCGAAGCCGTGGTAGCGGGGAGTATTCCGGCCCGCGCCCGCGCCAAGTTCCAGCATCCGCCGGCCCTGCCGGGGCAGCATGTGTTTCAGCGCAATGGCCTCGGCGGCATCCTCGTAGGCCCGTCCGCCACGTTCCCAGAAGGATTCCTGGTAATCGGAGCCTTCGTAACTGCAAACGGGCGGCGTGGGGTTTTCAGGCAACGTCATAGCCTCGCCCAAAGGCGCGGTAGGTGAAGCCGAGCAATTTCATGTACGCCGGGTCATAGATATTGCGCCCGTCGAAGATGACCGGTTGTTTCATCAGCCCCTTGACGCGTTCCAGATCCAACTGCTTGAATTCATTCCACTCGGTGACCACCACCAGAGCATCGCAGCCTGCGGCCATCTGGTAGGGATCCTCGAACAATTCAACTGCCGGCAGCAGCGTGCGGGCGTTTTCCAGCGCGATTGGGTCATAGGCGCGGACGGTTGCACCCCCTTTGGTCAGCTCCTGGGCAATCTCAATCGAAGGGGCTTCACGCATATCGTCGGTGTTGGGCTTGAAAGCCAGGCCCAGCAGGCCAATGACTTTACCGTGCAATCCACCCAACATGCCTTCCAGGTGTTGAACAACCATCTTGCGGCGATCGTAATTGATATCCATGACGGCGTTGAGCAGTTGCGGATGCCGTCCCTTCTCGGCAGCCATGAAAGCCAGTGCCTTGACATCCTTGGGAAAGCACGAGCCGCCCCACCCGAGACCGGCATCCAGGAACAATGGGCCGATGCGTTTATCATAGCCCATCCCGGCCGCCACTTCCTTGACATCCGCACCCAGCGCCTCGCAGATGTTGGCAATTTCATTGATGAACGAGATCTTGGTAGCCAGGAAGGCGTTAGAAGCATATTTGATCATTTCTGCTGTACGCAAGTCCGTGATCAGGATGGGAGCGCGCAACGGCAGGTGCAACTGGGCAACTTTTTCTGCGGCATCGCGATCCAGCGATCCCAGGACGGTGCGGTGCGGGCTCATGAAATCACTGATCGCCGCGCCTTCCCGCAGGAACTCCGGGCAGGAGACGACCGAGAACGGGATTGGCTTTGGCTGGGCATCCTTCACAATATCGGCTACCCAGTCCCCGGTTCCGACCGGCACGGTGGACTTGTTGATGATGATGAGCGGTTTTTCCATGACCTCTGCAACCGAGCGCGCTGCCGAGGCCACATATTGCAGATCCGCCTCCCCATTGACGCCCGAAGGCGTTCCGACCGCGATGAACACATATTCCGCATCCTTGATTGCCTCCGGATAGGAAGTGGTAAAGGACAGCCGGCCCGCCTTCACGTTCCGCTCGACGAGTTCCTCCAGGCCGGGTTCGTAGATGGGCAGGATGCCCTTCTTGAGATTCTCGATGCGCTGCTGGTTGACATCCAGGGCTACCACGCGGTTCCCCAGATCGGAGAAGCATGCGCCGGTAACCAAGCCAACGTAACCAACTCCAATGACACAGATCTGTTTCATAGTAATATATCCTCACAAATTCTTCGAAGGTATCATCTCAATACTTGGGGAGCGGGGGGTGTGTAGGCAGCGAAGCCACCCGCACACCCCCCATCCTCCCCCAGTTACTAAGAAGTTAATTCGAAAGTATGGGCTGAATCATACCATAGAGAATAAAAGGCGATCTGGTTCTCTGGGAATCGCCGGAGTAGGGAGGAAATTGGGGGTATGGGGCGGGCAAAGCCCGCCCCATACCCCCATATCTTTCCATCCATCACGGCAACTACCAGAGAGCCCAATTCCCAAGCCTTCTGGAAACATGTGGTATATTGCGGAGTGAGGTTCCATGCGTTTACTTTTTTATGCCGATGGGCGTTCACCGATTGCCGTCAATTGGCTCCGTTACTGGATACAGCGGGGGGATGAAGTCCACCTGGTCTCATCTTTTCCTTGTGAGACATTGCCGGGTTTATCTTCATTCAGTATTGTACCGGTGGCATTTTCCGAAGCAAAACCGGTGAGCGTATCGGTTGATCGGCGAAGAGGATTTCTATGGGGGGCAGGGACCTTGCGCCTGCGGCTGATCATCCGCCAATGGCTTGGGCCACTTACGTTGCAAAAGTCAGCAAGAGGATTGGGCGAAATCGTTAGGCGCGTCCAACCGCACCTGGTGCATGCGTTGCGAATCCCTTATGAGGGGATGACCGCTGCAGCGGCCGGGTTGGATGTGCCGTTGGTCATTTCCATTTGGGGCAACGATTTCACGCTCCATGCGCGTTCTTCTCCCCTGATGGCATACTGGACACGCAGGGCAGTCATATCATGCCAGGCTCTGCACACCGATTGCCGGCGTGACCTGCGCATTGCCCGGCAATGGGGTTTCAGGGAGGGCAAGCCCGGGCTGGTCATCCCTGGCAATGGAGGCATTGACACACAGGCCTTCCACCTGCCAGAGAAGCCTGTCGATGCGCCGGTGGTCATCAACCCGCGCGGTTTTCGCAGTTACGTGCGTAATGATTCTTTCTTTGAAGCCATTCCTCTGGTTTTGAAGGATCAACCGGCTGCGCGCTTCCTGTGTTCTTCCATGGCAGGCGACCCCAAAGCGGAAGCATGGGTCAGGAAACTGGATATCGGTCATGCCGTGGATCTGCTCGCGCCGCGCCCGCATGATGAGATGGGAGAACTGTTCCGTTCGGCGGCGGTGATGGTCTCGCCCAGCACTCATGATGGGACACCGAACACCTTACTGGAGTGCATGGCCTGCGGCTGTTTCCCGATCGTTGGGGATGTGGAATCCCTGCGGGAATGGATCACGCCGGGATTCAACGGCTTGATCGTGGATGCTGGCGATCCGCAAGCGCTGGCCGATGCAATCCTGAACGCGCTGGAAAACAATAATCTGCGCGCTCAGGCTGCACGGAAGAATTCCCGTATCATTGCCGAACGCGCAGATTATTCTATTTGTATGGCGCAGGCCGAAGCCTTTTACCGCCAGGTGATCAAGATGTGATTCCTACTGGCGGCCTGCCCGCAAGGTTTCCAGGCGTTCCTGGAGTTCGATCCGTTTGGTGCTGGCTGCCTGCCGGATTTCGTCAGCAAAAGTCTCGGCACGCTGGCGGATTTGGCCCCGCAATTCATCACCGGATTCGGGCGTGAACAGCAACGCCAGTGTTGCGCCTACCAGTCCGCCAAGTATGACGCCGACAAAAAAACTTAATGTTTTCCTCATGAGATTCTCCTTGATCTGTCTACATAATCCATCTCAGGTATTGTAAATCAACATCTTCATTATAGGGCAAAATTCGCCCCTGGGGAAGACCTGTCAAGTCAAAAGATAATGTTACCGAACATAGTCCGCCTCCTTGAGCATGGTTTCGAAGATATTCACTGTTTCCGAGCGATCCAGGATCGGTAAGGACAGGAGTTGGGCGATCGACTGGTCGATCTGTCGCCGGAGTGCCAGGGGGTTTGTTTGAGCACGGAGCCTTTCCAAACGAAGACGCACTTCACTTTCCAGGATGTTTTTGTCTTTTATCCGGTCGAAGGGTGTTCTGGCTTGGTCGAACTTACGCCGAACCTGCTGGGGTGATACATACTCCTTTTGCTGCAAGCGCAGCACCGGCTGGAAGAGGTTGTGATAGAGCCACAACTGTTGATACAGTTCCCGCAGGAGGCTGAGGTGAGCCTGGGTATCGAAGCGTCCATGCCCAACATAGGCCCGTACCAGGCTCTGGTTGTTCTCTTCCACAAAGCG
>Ga0105099_10000842_pt1 | contig 20372 bp, 21 predicted proteins | sample PPLLak3cmMay2015_2_FD_79138 | JGI IMG/M metagenome (GOLD analysis project Ga0105099, IMG submission 79138) | Freshwater sediment microbial communities from Prairie Pothole Lake near Jamestown, North Dakota, USA - PPLs Lake P8 Core (1) Depth... | ecosystem: Environmental > Aquatic > Freshwater >... | reverse complement strand
GGGCCTGCCCAATTGGGACCGGCCCTCCAATGCCTGCCTGGCCTCGCGCCTTCCTTATCATGAACCTATTACGCAGGAAAAGTTACTTATGATTGAGCAGGCCGAAAGCGTGCTCAGGGAACTCGGTCTGACCCAATGCCGCGTCAGGCACCACGGTCCCTTGGCCCGCATAGAAATTTTGGAAAACGATTTCGAAAAAATCCTGTTGCCTGCCGTCCGCAACCGGGTTTCGGAACAATTCCGTTGCATCGGTTATCATTATGTGACCCTCGACCTGGGGGGCTTTATTTCCGGCAGTTTAAACAGAGTCCTTAATCCGGAGTAGCCTATGGGAGCCGAATCGGGACTCGACCGTTGAATGTCCCGTTCCAAGGTTTGAGACGCGCAAACAATATCATATCAATTTTTTTGAACCATGTGACTTATTTGTGATACTTTATGGAATATAATAAAGAGTAATAAAAAATTCAGGGAGGGCTATTATGAAAAAAACACTTGCGATCACCGTTGTCCTCGTCTCGCTTTTCACGGTTTGCGGCCCTGCCCTGGCGCAGGAAGTACCCATAGAACCGCTGACAAAACCGATCCATCCCAAACTCATCAATATCGCCGGAACCTGGAACTACACCCTGTCTGCCCAGGCCGTAACCGGCATGTGCCCGCCGGGCCCGGCTGCCTCCGGAACCTGCGTCATCACGAAAAGCAAAACCGGTTATACGCTGGTCTTGAAAACCGGCAGCAGATGCGAACCCAAGGCCGTGTGCCGCTTTACCGGGTCGTTGGCTAAAAACGATCTTTTACTTTCGAATACGGCCACGGTCGACGACGAGGGTGGGACCGCCACCACGGCCTGGGTGCTCACTGTATTCACCAATCAACATTTGAGCGGCAAAGGCAGCTCCCGTTATCTCCACCCCGAAGGCTTTGAATGCCAATGGAGTTACAGTATCAACTTATACCGCAAAGCCAAACCGTAAAGCCGGGAAAAGCGAAAAGACCCGCCGGTTTTCGGCTAAACAAAGATCGAGAAAGGAACCCCATGAAAAAATCATTGATTTTCGGCATAGCCTTTTTATGGCTGACTGGCTCTGTTTGGGCCGCGCCGTATGTTTTCTCCTATATCTTGAAACCGGGCAATCAATGGACCGCGACCGTTACGTCCCAAACCGAAATCCGCTCCCAGGACCAAAAGGAGCTCATCCGCAGCAAAACCCTCATCGAATACCGGGTGCTGCAGGGCATCGACCCGGCTTGGTTTATGGTCGCGGCGCGGGTCCGCTCCCGCACCGATTATACCGGCCGCAGTCCGCAAACCGATGTGAATTTGTATCAAACCCTATTCCAGGCCGACATGCATGTGAGCGGCGATCTCCGCAATGTGGCCTATCAAATGGGCACCAGCTCCCTGCATCCGCCGGCTTTCAGCCGAACCGCACCCGGCCTGTCAACCCAGGAAACCGGACCCTTTTATGATTTCATGGAACAATGGCAGGAGATGGTTTTCTGGTTTCCGGTCTTTCCGAATACCGAATTAAAACCGGGGCACTCCTTTGAAATAACTCAAAAGCGGTTTATGACCGATTCGGACAACCAATGGCAGACCCGGGGCCTGGTCAAGCAGATCCTTACCTTGGAATCCGTGCAAAATGGGTTGGCCGTTTTCAGCGTACAAGACCGATCCGCGGGCATAACCGACGCCGGTTTTGGGAGCAATACCGGCACCAGGAGCTTGACCAAGGCCCAAGCGGTGTTTGATTTGCGTCAGGGGATGTGGGTGGAATGGACCAGTAAATATCGCGGCCAGGAGCGGATCAACCCGGGCAAATCCGGATCGGCCGTTGTCCGCGAAATAATGAATATAACCAAATACGAAATCAGAAAGCAGTAGCCGAAAAATAGAGGACTGTTTTTCGGCTGTTATATTCACGCTCCCGTCTTGTGCGACAAAAAACCGTTCTTTTTCACGCCCAGATTATACTTTAACTCTTTCTCTTGCCTTTGTTTTTCAGCGCGAAGCGCGTATGAGCCGAAAAATAGTCCTCTATTTTTCGGCTTTGCGTAACGGATGATCCGGCGGCAGCATTGCTAAAATCTCTTTTTGTAACTCTTCCGCGTCATTTTTCGATCGATATTGCGATCGCGTCTTTTCGTTTAAATGCCTCTGCCCCCGAATATCCGAGTTCTGCAAATGATCGGCCCAACCTCTTAATTGCTTCGAGCAACTCTCTGCAATTAATTTCAAATTTGAAATTTGCGATTTGAAATTCCCAAAGCCCAGCCGGCGTTCGAGACAACAAAGCATGGACCGGACTTCCCCGGCCGAGCCGCGCGCGATATAAAGAAAAGCCAAAAGCTCGTTGGTCGTACCGCGCTCAAACCCTTCAGCAATGTTATTGGAAACCGAAAGCGCGGCCCGCTCGATTTGATCGCGCAAACTGCGGCTGCCGGGAAAGTCCCGGTTTTCGGTCATGGTATAAACCTCATCCGCCAAACGGATCGCTTCCTGCCAAACCGGCAGATCTTCAAAACGGGCATAGGTCATGATACCCTCCGCATTGAAAATGATTGATGCAGCCAATCGGTTGTTACCGAAATAAGCCGATGGCCCATATTAAATTTTTAAAGGACTTGGATCTGAGAAAAGCAAATCATCGGCAGCTTATATCTTGCGACCGCGTTCATCAAGATAAAAAATAATGGAAAAAATTCAAGAAATCGGGTAATATTTTATCCTAATAAAAGATTATACCCAATGGAGCGCCGGTTAATCTTTTTCATATCGGATCACGCCCTTTTGTCTCGTCATCCCGGCATGATTTTAGCCGGGGTCCAGGACTAAGAACCGCCGGCTGCCGGCTCAATGATGATTTTTTTCAACAAAATCATGCCCTGCCGGAATGACGATATAAAACCAATTTTAACTGTAGCATTAACAATATACCCTTTTTTCCTTGATCTAATTCGCGCACGAAAGGAATCCGTATGGATCTACCGGCCTTACTCAAAAAACTTTCCAATGCCCAAGGCATCGCCGGTCATGAAGAACCGATTTGCGAGATGATCGTTAAGGAACTGAAGCCCTTTGTGGACGAGATTCGGGTCGACAAACTCGGCAATGTGATCGGGCTCAAGCACGGCTGCGGCCCGGAACCGCGCCGCAGCATCATGTTGGCCGCGCACATGGACGAAATCGGGCTCATGGTTTCGGGCATTGAAAAAGGTTTTTTACGATTGGCCAAAATCGGCGGCATCGACACGCGGATCCTGCCGGGTCAGCTCATCCTGGTGCACGGCCGCAAAGACTTACCCGGCGTCATCGGTTTCCGGCCGCCGCATGTTCTGCCGGCGGATACACGCAATAAAGTCGTGCCCCTGGAAGATCTTCTGGCCGATGTGGGTTTGCCCGCCGCTCAGGTCGAGAAATGGGTGCGCGTAGGCGACGTGATCAGCTTCCGCTCCGAAGCCGTTGATCTGAAAAATGAGATTCTGGCCGGTAAGGCTTTTGACAATCGTTCCTCGGTGGCAGCCATGATTTTTTGCATGGAAGCACTGACCCGGCTGCGGCCCCAGTGGAACGTGTTGGCTGTAGCCACCATCCAGGAAGAGACCCGTCTTTTGGGCGCGGCGGTCAGCGCTTATGCATTGAACCCGGATGCAGCCGTGGCCATTGACGTAACCTTTGCCACCCAATTCAGCGTATCGGAAAATCAGGCTTGCGAATTAGGCAAAGGCCCGTCGATCGCCGTCGGCCCGAATATGCACCCGCGCTTGACCCAGCGCCTGATCGATACGGCCAAACGCCTGGAAATACCTTATCAGTTTGAAGTCTCCGCCGGTTCCAGCGGCACCGATGCCTGGGCCATCCAGGTGGCCCGCGAAGGGATTCCGAGCGCCGTGATCGGCGTTCCGATCCGTTATATGCATACGCCGGTGGAAACCCTGTCCGTGCCGGATGTGGAACGCACCGGCCGTCTGCTGGCCGAATTTGTCTGCGGGCTGGATGAGGATTTTGTAAAGGCTTTGACTTATGAAGCTTGAGGCTCAGATTAAATCTTCTCTGCGATCTTTGCGGTAAAAACATGAAAGTCGGACTCACCGCCGAGGGCGCAAAGGGGCACGGAAAAAAAATAGTTTCAGTTGTTTTTTTCACCTTTGCGATCCTTTGCGTCCTCTGCGGTAAAAAAGGAGTTAAAATGTTTCTTGAACAACTTTCCAATGCTCCCGGTGTCTCCGGAAACGAAGAAGCCGTACGTAAAATAATCCTGGATGCGATCGCTCCGCACGTAGACCAATGCCGCGTGGATACCCTGGGCAATGTGTTGGCCGTCAAATCGGCCCGGCGCGCCAAACCGCGCTTTAAAGTCATGGTGGCGGCCCACATGGATGAAATCGGTTTTATCGTCACCGGCCACGATCAGAACGGCGGCCTCCGTTTTCAAGCAGTCGGCGGTATCGACAACCGCATTTTGCCGGGCAAACGGGTCCGGATCGGACCGGACCTGATCCCGGGTGTCATCGGCGCCAAACCGATTCATCTCTTGGAAGAAGAGGAATCATCCCGGGTGGTCAAAGCCGACGCCATGGTTATCGACATCGGAGTCGCTTCCAAAAATGAAGCGCTAAAAGCGGTCCCCACCGGTCAGTACGCCCATTTTGCCACCCGTTTTCAGCGCTTGGGCCCTACGGCAACCGGCAAAGCTTTTGACGATCGCGCCGGTTGCGCCGTTTTGATCGAACTGCTTAAAGGCGCCCCCTTTGATTTCGACTTGCATGCCGCCTTTACGGTTCAGGAAGAAGTGGGCCTGCGCGGCGCCCAGGTCGCGGCTTTCGCCATTGCCCCTGATTGCGCTTTTATCCTGGAAGGTACGATTTGCGATGACGGCCCTAAAGATAAAGATATCAGTCCGACTACCCGACTCGGCCGCGGCCCCGCCCTCACCATTATGGACCGTTCGGTGCTGGTCAACCGCTCTTTAGTGGACCATCTGATCGCCGCGGCCGAGTCGGCCCGTATCCCCTATCAATTCAAACAACCCGGCTTGGGCGGAACCGACGCCGGCGCGACCAGCCGTAGTAAAGCCGGAGTCCCCAGTGTCGTCATGGCCATCCCTTGCCGTTATATTCATTCGCCGGTTTCCATGCTGTCGCTAAACGATTTCCGGAACACCCTCAAGTTGTTGCGCGCCGGCTTGACCGGCTTGAAGCCGGAGACGATTAAAACGTAAGAACGTATGAACGTATGAATGTGAGAAAGAGAGAAAGTGTAAAAGCGAAGGGCTGGAGACCGATGACTGATGTATTTCCGGCTTCTGACTTCCGGTTTTTAGGCTCACAGCCTACAGCCTTCCGCCTAAATACCTACGCATAGAGGAGGAAAACGTGAAAGAACTGATCAAGAAACTGACCGAGGCCTATGGGCCTTCAGGTTATGAACAGCAGATCCGCAAACTCATCCAAACGGAAATCGCCGGTCTCGCGGACAAAATAACCGTCAACCGCCTGGGCAGCCTGATCGCGTTCCGGCCCGGAACCGCCGGCGGCGCCCGCAAAAAAATCATGCTGGCCGCGCACATGGACGAGATCGGCGTCATGGTCACCCATGTGGACAAAAACGGATTTTCTCGCTTTGCCCCGATCGGCGGTATCAACCCGATCGCCTTGATGGGCGGGCGCGTCGTATTCGAAAACGCAACCGTCGGCGTAATCGGAGTTGAAAATCGCGAAGACCGCGGCAAAGCCCCCACCTTGGAACAACTTTATATCGATGTAGGCGCCAAAGACCCGGCTTCCTGTAAAGTTAAAGTGGGCGACGCAGCCGGGTTCACGCGGCCTTTTGAAGATCTCGGGGTGCGACTGGTCGCCAAATCCATGGACGACCGTATCGGTTGCGTCATTCTGATCGAAACCCTACGCCGACTCAAAAAATCGCCCCATGATATTTATTTTGTGTTTAGTGTGCAGGAAGAGATGACCGGCGCCGGCGCTCAGACCTCTGCTTATGAACTGGCCCCCGACATGGCTTTGGCCGTGGACGTGACCGGCATCGGCGATACGCCCGAAGCCGTCAAAATGGCCGTAGCCCTGGGCAAGGGTCCGGCCGTCAAGGTGAAGGACAGCGGCATGCTGGCCCACCGCGGCGTCAAAGAACTCATGATCGAACGCGCCCAAGAGCAACGCATCCCCTATCAATTGGAAGTACTTGTCGGCGGTTCGACCGATGCCCGCCATATCCAGCTCACCCGCGCCGGCGTGCCTTCCGGTTGCCTATCCGTCCCTTGCCGCTATATCCACACGCCGTCGGAAATGGTGGATTTTGACGACGTGCAGAACGGGATTAAGCTGCTCTTGGCGATTCTGGCCAAACCGATTGCTATATGAAATTAAATTGGCCCCGATCGGGGCCAATTTAATTTCATCCTAGATGTGATAAAACAGAGAGTGGTTTTTATTTGCCCGGAGCCGCGGGCGCCGGTGTGCTGGGCGCGGCCGGAGCCGGGGCACTGGGTGTCGCCGGAGCACTCGGGGCCGCCGCATTCGGCGCGGGCGCGGGGGTTGCATTGGTTTCGGGCGCCGGAGTCGGCGCCGGAGCGGCCGCTATTGGGGCTGCTTCAAGATAATTTTTGATTTTTGCTTCTTTCTTTAAATTATCCAGAAAATCCTTGACCGCCTGGCCGCCTTTTTCATTGGTGAGCTGTTCCTTAATGGAAGGGGAAACCTGTTCAAAAGGGGTCATCCCGGCCGCTTTTTTGTCGGCAACCGTCAGAATATGAAAACCGTATGAGGTCTTAAATACCGGGCTGACTTGATTCAGCGGCGCTGAAAAAGCGACTTTTTCGAATTCCGGAACCACTTGTCCGCGGGAGATATAATCCAAATCTCCGCCCCGCTCCTTGCTCGGGCAATCGGAGTATTTTTTGGCCGCATCCGCGAAAGCGATTTTCTTGCTCACGATATCCTTGCGGATTCCTTCCAGCTTGGCTTTGGAAGCGGCGGCGCATTTGGCGTCTTTGCATCCGATCAGGACATGGCTGACCTTGACCTGTTCCGGCGCATTGAAATAGGCCTTGTTCTTTTCATAAAAATCTTTCATTTCCTGATCACTGATCACGATCTTCTCGATGACCTGGGTGCGGATCAACTGGGTGATGGTCATTTGTTCCTGCAGGCGTTGCTTCAAGGTCGCTTCGGTCAGGCCGTTATCCGTCAGGGCTTTCTGAAAATCCGGCTCGGTCGGAAAAGACTTTTTGGTGTTCTCCAATCTCTTGGCGATGTCCTCTTCCTTGGCCGTGATATTGTTTTTCTTGACTTGCTGCAGCAACAGCTGGCGCTCGATCAGACCGTCGACGATTTTTTTGCGGTAATCGTATTTCTGCTGCTCCGTAAGGGGCGGCCTTCCGGGTTGCTCGGCCTGTTTGAGGCTCATGGCGACTTCATTTTCGAAAAAAGGCCGGTCAATGCCTTCGCCGTTGACCGTCGCGATATATTTCTTACCGTCGTTGTTGCAGGCCGCGGCCAGCATCAGGATGAGGGTTAAAAACGGGATTAATTTTCTCATGATTTTCTCCTTAGAATTTTTTTAAGCATTATGGAAGGGGGTATATTCTCTTCTGCCTGAAGCTTATAATGGGATTTTAGGGACCTGTCAATGTTAAAGATAACGGCAAGCATGAAACTAATTGAAATCATTAAATAAATATGATCTGTTTTTTAATATAATTTTAGTTCGGGAATCAACCGTTTTCTTGATCTCAAGGTCGGTTTTGTCATTATCCAGGCGGCCAGGATTCAGATATTAATCGTCTCATAATAATATACACATTACTATCGCAATGAGGCTTCAGCAGCTCTTTTTCAGACGGCAACTTCCTAAAGCGAAGAAGGTTATCGCAAGATCGGCAAGCGCGACACCCATTTTTACAGGTACCTGAATGATATTTGCTGATTCCAAAAAAATTTAATGATAACAGCGCTTGCCGTTACTGCCCCAATGCCCTTAGTTGCCGTCTGAAAAAGAGCTGCTGAAGCCGAAATCATACATGAATACTATTTTGAGACCGTTAATAACCTGAGAATAAGGTTCGGATCAGGGGAATGTCCACAGTAAAAGGCGGCACCGGATGATTGTTTAGCCCCCCTCCGCGCATTACTATGGATAGGCTTATAATCACACCATTAAGATCTCAAATCTCATGGCTGGATTCTTCCCGCTGACTTCTGGCTTCTGACTACCTGAGCAGTCCCTATCCAAAAATCAAGGCGCCGAAAAAAGCCGGTTGGTGAAAATCGGGCGTCGGCGTCTGCACCGGGCTCCAGCACCCATAATGAGGCCGGTCGGCCCGATCGCCGCATTTGTAAAAATTCCCTTTTGCCTGCCGCGGCAAAGCGAACGGCCGGCCATACAAGTCACCATAAAAAGAAAAAGGGATTTTCAACACGATTTGCCAGTTGTTTTTTGCAGCCGGGTCGCCGCCCACCTCGTTCCGCGAAGCCCATATCTCCAATCCCTTTACTTCCCCTGCCGTCAATGAGCGTCGGTTCCGGCGCCCGGCGCCGACTTGGGCTAAAAGCACCCCGGCTGCATTGACCTCCAGATTCACATAATCGTTTGAATCTTCCGGAAAAGGATTGAAAAAAAACTCCACGCAACTGTCTTCATAAACCGGAGCCTGAAAACGCTTATGACGCACCCGGGGTTTTTCTTCAAAAACCCTGAATCCAATGTAACAAAAAAGATCCGAATACCCGCCGCGGATTTCGGTTTTAGGACCATATGCGGCGCTCCAGGGATAGCAATCGATTTGGACGGCGCCAATCGTTGCCATTTCCGCGGCAAATTCCTGCGGCGGCATATCCGCTTTCAAATGGGTGAGTCGGTATTGCGGTGAAAACACTCCGTCTTTGTCAATCATTTGTTGGTCCCGATTAGGCGCCTAGTGTATTGCTAATTTAATTGTTAACGATAAGGTACCGTCATTCCGGCAAGTCATGATTTTGCAGAGCAAAATTATCATTTAGCCGGAATCCAAGGCTCAAACATCCTGGACCCCGGCTAACATGCTGCCCCGGGGTGACGAAAGAAAGGGGCACGATACTCCTTATAATTAACTGAACAGCGTACTAGCCCTTAAACGTCGGCAAATATCGAATGCCGAACACCGAATTTTGAATCATGAAGGTTAAAACCGAATCATATCCTTGGTTTTGACTTCGACATTCATTATTCGTTATTCAAAATTCGAAATTCTCTTTTACCTTTTTCAGCGGCTTATCAAACATATCCGATAAAAGCATCTATCATTCTTCACTCGCAATCAGGCATACAGCCGGCCCACATCCAGCACCGTGATATAGAGCATAAAGCCGATCAACAGGAACCAAGTAGCCGTGGCGAGCGGCACTTGCCGGCGTAAAAACCGCGGAAATATTTTTTAGCTTCGGACCGAAGCCGAGCGAAAAAATCCGGATCGGAATACCCACCCGCCAAGCCGCCAAAAAATGGCCGAGTTCATGCACGAAAATCACGACTCCAATGATGACGATCGTCAGTATATAACTCATGAATTCTCTCCGTTTTCAGCAAACTCATTTTTGGGGATCTCTAAAAATTCAGCTATCGGCTACAAGCCCTTAATAGTTGGCCAAATGTGAACGGCAAACTTCTTAAAAGGCGAATTTTTAAAGATCCCGTTATCTTGAATCTGATAATCTGTAATCTTGAATCAATTTTTTTAATCCTTCATCCTTCCGCATTCATCCTTTTTGAAAATCTCTTCTACAACCTCAGCCAGATTGTTTTTTACCCGATGGGCTTTGTCGAATCGCCCGTTTCCGGTCAAACCCCGCGGTACGACCATGCAACGCAATCCGGCCGCGACAGCTGCCAAAAGTCCTCTTTCCGAATCTTCCACCGCCAGACACTCATCCGGCTTTAACCCTGACTTCTCAATTGCTTTCAAATAAGGGTCCGGATCGGGTTTGGCCTTTTCGTAATCTTCGATGGTCAGGCAAAAAATAAAATAAGGCAGGATTCCGGTCCGGCTGTGAATGATCTCGAAATGATCCCGCCGCGAGCTCGTGACAATGCCCATCAATGCTTTTCCGTAAAGGCGTTTCAGGGCCGCTTCAACGCCCGCGATCAGGATCGGTTCGCTTTGCACCAACTCCGTATAAATGCGGTTTCGTTCCCGGCGCAGGCTTTCGACTTCCTGCGCAGAGCAACCCTTTTGCTCGAGCAAGAACCAGGCCCCGGTCCCCCGTCTTAAAAGATATTCGACATACATCTCCTCGGTCAGCACGATGCCTTTACGGTCGAAAACTTCGCGGGTCGCCTTAAAATAAAGGTGCTCTGTTTCCACCAGCACCCCGTCATTGTCGAAAAAAACCGCTTTTAGCATTGAAAATACTCCATCCGCGGCGAATGACGGAATATTTTTGCAAACGAATCCGATTTTTCTTTTCTCATTTCGATCTTTTCTTTTCTCATTTCGATCTTTTCTTTTGTCATTTCGACCGCAGGGAGAAATCGTACAAAAAATTCATATCCAACCATGAATTTTACATCTTGCGCTATATCTTTTCGCCTTAAATTTTTGTTCGTGTATTCCCGCCTCCCGAAGAACTTGTCCGGCGGACAGGTCGTGTGTTTCGTGATTAAACTGATCCCATGACCGCCTTGAGCGCATCATAAGAAATAATATCATTGATCTCTTCCACAAACCGGATGCGCTCCGATGCTCCGCTCGCTAAAGAACCCCGCAATAGAATAGATAAAAAATCATGGTCTTCCGCGCCCCGGCAGGTGGAAAGCACGCACCATTCGGCGCAAAAACCCGTGATAATCACGGTGTCGACACCCTGACTCCGCAGCATTTCCGATAGCGGTGTTTTTGTGAAAGCGTTTCCATAGGTTTTGACAATCCGTTTGTCGGTCGGCTGAAGTTTGATGTCCTCATGAGTCGGGAACCCGGCTGATCCGGGCACGAGCCCGTCCTCGGTGTTCTGATGTTCGATAACGATAATCGGCAGGTTTTTCTGTCTGAAAAGCGCAAGGGCCGCGTTGATGTACTCTATGGCCTGATGAAAAGACTGGGCGGTTTGCCCGCCGCGGTCATAAAACTTTTTTTGCATGTCGATGATTAAAAGGGCCGATTTCATGACAGGGTCTCCTTTTTAAAATTTATTTATTGCAAAAGATCTGAGGAGATAAGTACATGGATTGGCTGTTTTTGTCAAATTGAAAAAAAAGCCTCGCACAGAGCGCTGACAGCTTTTTCCCGCTCAGGTCGAGCGGGAAAAAATTCCGTCTTGTCTGTCTTTCGTCTGCCTTCCGTCTGCGGTTAAATGCTCTTCCTCCGAATTCCGGTCTGCCGCACCCTTTCCCTTCGCCGTAAGGGTTCAAAATTTTGAACCCTTACAAGGGAAGGTCGGTTGGCCCAAATTAGGATTCGGTCGAGGTCACGGCCTCTGCCGATCCATTGGAACCGTTTGGCTTGCGCTTGGCCTGACTCTGCGCCAGAGTCCTTTTACCCCACCGGGAATAAAGCCCGGCGCCCAACCCGGCCAGGCTGACACCGATGAAGATAATCGCGCCGATCACTCGGAAGATCATGGCCGCGGTTGAAAAGGCGACGCCGGGCAGATTGATCAGATCGCCCAAGAGGGAAGGGCTTTGCACCAGCACAAGACCCACAAAGATTTGCAGCATGGCGGAGCGTTCGCCCAAGAGCTTGCGCCCCAACGCCCGGCTGAAAGCGATATAACCCATCAGGCAGGTCACCAGCAGAGCCAGAAACAAGAACGGCAGAAAAAGGATGCCGATACAAGTGACGATAAAAGCCAATGGCAACAGGATCGGCGCCGCCATGCCCACCAGGGCCGAGCGGGGAAAGTCGCCGGTCAAATGTTCTTCTATCCTTCCCAATTGGCGCGGCATAAACACGGTCATGAGCAGCGCCATGAACAGCATAAAGAGCAAGAAAACAACTCCTGAAACCAGATGCAGCACCCGGCCCAAAAAAGTCTCTTCCAAATTAAAATGATCCCGATGTTTAAATCCCTTGAAATTTTTCAGAAAACCTAAAGGGAACCCGGATACATTCACTTTCTTGCCCCGGACATAGGCCGCCGGATCGATTTGGGCTTTGCCGCCCACATTGACCGCATCGCCCCGCACCGTCGCCTTGGGCCCAAGCACCAGGTCACCGCCCACGCAGACCGCATCGCCTCTGACCCGGCCGAAAACGGTCAAATTGCCGCCCACCACCACGGCGTCGCCGTTGATCGTTTCATTTTCCTGAATAACCCGGTCCTGGCCGATGCTGACGACTTCTTCTTCACCTCGATTGCGTTCGTCTTTTTCTTCATCATCTTCGTTTTTAAAATCGTTGTCTTCTTCTTTTTTACTCTCTTCAGCGGGACCGGTTTTATTCTGGGCCAACTGCAGCCCGGTTAAATCCGCGGCAACACCTTGAGCGGTCCAAAAGCCGGAAGCCGGTTGATGGACATTCACCGATAGGGCTTCGGCCGTAAAGGGCATGTAAAAGAAAGCCGCTAGCATGAGCCCCATCGCGGAAAAAATCGTTTTCTTGGTTATGCTTTGCATCATAAGACCTCCTTAAAATGAAAAAATCATTGTCCGGACTTTTGATCGCCGGAACTTTAAGATGAAAGACAAGGACAACGTGATAGCCAAAGCGATCGCTACTTCGGCATAGAACGTGCCCCAGCCTGATGAAGACCATGGGGGAATCGCCTTGATGAGGGTCCAAAAGGTCGCGGCCAGGGCGGAAACCGTTTGCAACAAACCGCTGATCAATGCCCAAAATTCCGTAAAACCAGTGAACAGGCCCGCAAGCATCCTGTTGGGGTCTGATTGCGCTGTCTCAAACCAACCGCGCACCATAAGCATGGAGGTTGATAAAATCACCAGAGTCATGATCCAGGAGAGAAGCCGGTGTTGCCGACGCTGCATTTGTTTGGCCAAAACCGCCTTTTTAACCGTATCCGCAACAAAACCGGAGCCCGGCTTGGGAACAGGCAACGAAACCAGCAAATCCAGACTAATTTGAAATGCCCTGAATTCGGTCCGGCAATTCCGGCATTGGGCCAGATGTTGCTCAAATCCTGCCCTTTTCTCGCCCCAAAGGGTTCCGTCCAGGACCGTCTGCATCAGCTCTTTTGTTTGAATACATTCCTTGCTCATCTAAATACCCTCGTTTAAAAATACGAATGGCTGCAGCTTTTGTTGCAAAAGCTCCCGGCCGCGGTGAATCCGTGCTTTGACCGTTCCGAGCGGTAAATCCAAAGCCCCGGAAATCTCTTCATAACTCAAATCCTCCACATGATACATGATAAGCGCGGATCGATATAAAACCGGAACAGAGGCCAGGGCTTGATTGACCGCCTTTTGCACCTCGTTCTTTTGCATCAAATCTTCGGCATTGGGCTTGTTATCCTCGATTTGGATCTCTTTTTCACCCTCCTCTTTTTTGATCAAGGGGATCGTTGGAACGGTTTTTTTCTTAAGCGCATCCAGGCAGTGGTTATGGGCAATGCGGAAAAGAAAGGGGTCGATGGGTCTAGATAGGTCAAAGCGGTCCAGGGCCAGATAAAATTTTATAAAAATTTCCTGAGCCAGGTCTTCGGCCCCGGACCCGGTCATGCGATGACAATAACCGATAAGGCGCTGCTGATAAAAATGGACCAACTCGCCAAAAGCAGCCTCGTCGCCCCCACAGGCGCGTTTGATTAAATTGGATGAATCCGGGACTGTTTCACGGGCCTGCATGCGTTCGGTTTCCGCCCTTTTGGGAAAAATGGACCAACATGATGAATACGAAACCCGGTCAAAAAGGTTGCACGATTTATTTTAACCCCAACGTTGCATATTTTCTTATGGTAGGCGCAGGCTTCAGCCTGCGTTTTGCGCAACCCAAAGGTTGCGACTACCCCGGCGATAGAACGCACATAGGTGACATTTATCGTAACTGCCAATTGTAAATTCAACAGCCATTTTAAAAATATTTTTTATGTTCAACCCCTTTTTTAACGCAACAATAAGGTTAACGGCACGACAGCCGGTGCGGCCTTCGAGTTCAACAAGATAAAATCATACCGCGCTTCCCGGTCTTTTGCATGCTTATTTTTTTCTTGCATCACTATAGTCCCTGTTTTATAGTTCACGAATCACCTCTCAAGTTTCAATTACACGATTGTCAAAATTTTTTATCATAAGCTTTTTTCTGAATGGAGACGCATATGACCGATCAAAAGGGTTTTACCCTGATTGAATTGATGATCGTTATTTCCATTATCGGCATTTTAGCTGCTATTGCCATCCCGCAATTTTCAGCTTACCGTGCCAGGGCCTGCCACAGCGAAGCCTTTGAATTGGCCGATGATGTCAGAAAAAACATTAAAGAATACTATGAACATACCGGCCTGTTCCCGAAAAATAATGAGCAAGCCGGAGTGGCGGCTCCTGAGTTAATAAAAGGTAAATATGTCGACCGCATCGAAGTCGTTGGCGGCGTTATTCATGTCTATTTTAACAAAGAGACGTTTGAAAAATACGGCAAGAAGGAAAGGGTGCTGCAACCGGCCATTATCAAAGATAACCCCACCGGCCCGATCATCTGGTTTTTGGATGCGGAAATAGAAAAAATCTCTCCGGACCTGATTAAGATCGGGAAAAGTCATCAAACACCTAAATAAATTATACTTATGAATAAATTTCTTATGATCTTTTTTTGGGGAACACATGGCGTTCAACGCAGCATAGAACGCTTGCTGGTCATTCTGATCATCGGTATCCTGGCGACGATTTTGTTTCATACCTACATCCCACTGGTTCAAAGGGCCAGGGTCCTGAATGGACTCTCGTTTGGGCTTGAACAATTCAAACGCGAGATCGCATACCACTGGGCTCTTTACGGCCAATGGCCCGCGGATGCAACCGGAATGGAAGTTTTTAGCTCCGACTCGACTTCGTTCATCAAAGACTTGCCCAACCGTATTAAAAAAGCGGAAGTCGAAAACGGCGCCATTCATGTGTTTTTCAAAGGCACCCTGGCGGGTCATGTGCTGACCTGCCGGCCGGCCGTGTTAAAAAAAAATACAACCGGCTCTATCATCTGGGTCTGCGGCGCGGTCCAGCCCGGTCCCACGGCCTGGGACTGGATCGGCCCGGACCGCACAAATATCGACAATAATTATATACCGAAAAACTTACGGTATTATTAACCGCCATACCCTGGAGAACTATCATGCTGTTTCAAAGAACCTTGTTGTTGAAAGAAAGCGGATTATTCTATCGCCAAATGGCCTATCTGCTCGCATCCGGCGCCACGCTTCCGGAAGCGTTGACCATCCTTCATGATGAATCTGACGACCTCAAAATCAGAAACATAACTGACTCCATTCAAGCCAAACTCACCCGGGGCGACTCCATTTCCCAAAGCTTGAGCGACTATCCCCAGGTTTTTAACCCGACACTCGCTTATCTCTTGTCAACGGATCAAGAAAATAAAAAAACTTCCGAGTTTTTATACCAATATGCGGACGAACTCGAACGCATGGACAGCATCAAACTGCGGCTGTTGCAAACCCTGGCTTATCCGTGCAAAGTACTTGCCTTCGCAGCATTGGTAATGTTTTTTCTCATGATTTTTGTTGTTCCGGTTTTTCAAGAATTCTTTCAGGACTCAGGGCTTCCTCCTCCGACTCGCTTTGTTTTAACGATCAGCATAATGGCAAGAGACTATTGGTTCGTCGTTCTTCCGGGATTAATCGGTCTTTTCCTATTGATAACCAAGTCAAAAAAATTTTTATATAAAATCGGATCTCGGCTACCCGGCCTCCGGGCCCTGCTTAATGACTTCTCGGTTTATTCCTTTTCAAAAAATCTTTCCATCCTGATTCCCTTGAATCGGCCTTTACCTGAAACCATCGAACAGGCTGCCCGCATGGTTCGGGACCAAGCCTATGCCGAACGGATTATCCGCGCTTCCCAAAACATACAAAACATGGAGCAGTTCAAAGAACAAGCCCGCAAAAACAAAATTCTACCCGGTTTATTTTGCAGTGTTCTCGCTATCGGCAACCGAACGCAGTCCTTGGACAAATTATTGGCGGAAATGGCCCGATTCTTTGAAAACAGAATAACCAAACGAATCGAAATCGTTACCAATTTTTTGGAAGCTTTCACTATTATTTTTATCGGAATGGTGGTCGGCTTCATGGTGATAGCTTTATATCTACCGATTTTTAAATTAACCAGCTTTGTCGGCTGATCAGAGAGATGCTGATGGAACGCGAGGGAGAAAACATGAATAACCGAACACAAGGCTTTACCCTGATTGAACTCATGATCGTTATCGCCATTATCGGCATATTGACCACCATGGCTCTGCCGTCCTATCAGGACCGGGTTATTCGCGCCCAAGTCCAGGAAGCGTTTAACCTGGCGGAAATGGCCCAGGAAAACATCGCTGCTTTTTATAAAGCTAAAAACAAAATGCCCCGGAACAACGCCGAGGCCGGTCTGCCTGCTCCTGAAAAAATCATCGGGAATTATGTCACCCGCGTACAAGTGATCGATGGGGCCATCGACGTCACCCTGGGAAACCGCGTCAATAAACACGCCCTGGGTAAAACCGTCACGATTCGTCCCGCCATTGTCAAAGGCGAACCGAAAGTGCCGATTGCTTGGGTCTTTGGCTATGCTTCGGTACCGCAAGGCATGCAGGTGCTCGGTAAAAACAATACCGACCTCTTGGCCCGTTTGCTCCCGGTCAATTGCCGGTATTAGAAAATCAGGCAGATAGACTATAGGGGTTTAGGCTATAGGAAAAACGTCATACAAAACCTGTTGTCGCCTGGCCTGCAGCCGTCGGTCTGACCGCCTACTCCGGCAGTGTCAAAGGGCCTTGCCGATCAGGCGACGCATCAATTTTATAAACAAAAAACGGCAAGATCAGGATACCGCGATATTTTAAATCAAAGCAGCCTGCGTCATCTGCTTTTCAACACCCCGATGACCCAGATAATCCCTTACAAAAACGATCTTGTCGTTTTTGATTCGAAAGAGACAGACCGATAAAAGCCGCAATGGTGCCCTATCAATGAGACGCTCTCCGAACCGGCCGGTGTAATAACCGCTGCCGTCAAACTCCGCCATAGCCGTATTCTCACCTTCAGTCAAAGCTGTGATTCGAAATTGCCAATCCTCAAATTTTCTCATTTTATCCTGTTCGCGGTTAATCAGGCAGAGAGGGCACAATCGAATGAAACCTTTCCCGGCAGTAGGGGCGGGTTTAAAACCCGCCCCTACAAAAACCTTGTACCCTATGGCATCGATTGCAACGCCCGAAGACCGCCCGAGTCATTACTCCCGTTAATCCAGTGTCTCGTGGGATTAATATTGCCCAAAATTTCAGAATCTCATTGGAAACAAATCGCCGATACTCTGCTTCTTATTTTGTCACTTTACAAACCGGCGGTTTTCCGCCCCGCACACCCGACCAATCGCCGCCTAATCTGCCGTTTTCATACCAAAGCCCTCTAAGCTCCCCCTTTGTCGAAAGAACCATAATACCGATTCCTGCGTGTTTGTCTTGTTCCTGAAGCCAATCGAAATGCATGACCCGGCCGTTTAGAGTACCGGAAAGACTGCCGCCGGCATAATCGTAGCAACCTATAATTCGAGCACCGTCCTGCTCGATCTTTAGGGCACCATAATTGGTTTGATAAACGCCGGTTACAGTCATTTGCGGTGCAGGACCGACCGGCAGACCGAACGCTTCGATCCCTATGATTTCGGTATATTCGGAGTTGCCCCAATTAGAGTTCACCGTAAATTTAAGCCACTGCACCGTTACCGGAGCAGCAAGTTTGACTTCCCTGCGATTACCCAACGCTGCTTCAAATTTCGTCAATTCCGTATAACCGTCGAGAGCCGATTGGTTTGACCCAAAAACCGTTATTCCTTTGGATGAGATACCGGGATATCCGGTTTCTTTAACGCCACTGTTATCAACGGCCACCCTGTCGATGGCATACGGCTGCGACAACTCGAATATAATTGTATGCGGGAAAGACACGCCCTTGGCGCTGCACCAACTATAACGCCTGGAACCGTCAATTAGATTTAAAGCCTTCCAGGTTTGTGTGCAGGCACTGCTCACCGAAACAATCACGGTGCCGTTTGAAAGCCCTAAAAGATTGGTTTTAGCGCTTTCGGCTTGACCGGCGGGCGTTGTGGTCCCTATACTCGTTTTTTGAGGACTCTTAAAACCTTTGCGGCCTCGATTGCCGTTTCCGACAAATATAGCGCCGATAATTATGGCGAACACAATCACTACAAATCCCCATTCCAATTTTGAAAAACGATGGCGCATAAATACTCCTATATGTAAGTTATTCAAGAATATCGAGTTCACGATTTTAAAGCAACAGTACAGGATATCTCAAAAATCAAAAAAATTAACCGTGCTGCTATTTAAAATGCCGGAAATAGCTCATTCGTTTTCTTAAAATAGCATTTTTTGAGATATCCTCTAATCATTACGCCTATACCTATAATGAATTCGTTTTATAAGCGGTTTTCAGCATCGTTAAAAAACTTCCGGCCGCCAGGGAAAGATAACGACCTTCTTTATAGATAGCCCCCATTTTTATCGGATGCTTATCGGAAAAATCTTTGATTTTCATGGCAACCAATCTTTGCTCAAATACTTCTTTTTTAACCGCCACTTCCGGAACGATCGAAATGCCGGAATTGATCGACACGAAATTTTTCACCACCTCAATCGAACTCAGTTCCATAGCAATAGATAAAGTCACTCCGGCCGCCTGGCAAGCCTCATCCAGGATCCGGCGTGAAGAACATTTTTGATCCAACAGAACACAGGTATACGCCTCCAGGTCTTTTAAATAGATTGTTTTCCTGCCGGCCAGAGGGTGCTGCGGGTGGCAGATCAGCACATCCGCACGATAAAACAGAGGAACGGTGACCAAGGGCGGCTTAAGATATTTCAGAGTGGAAATCCCCAAATCGACCTGATTGTCCATAACCAGATCTATGGTTTTCAAGGATGTCGCATTGCGCACTATAATTTCGATACCGGGGTATTTGGTCTGAAAAGACTGAATCAGCCGTGGTAAGCGATAGCAAGCGGTCGTATCCGAGGTGCAGATCGTTAACCGGCCCATGGCCATTTTTTTAAGATCAATCAATTCTTGCCCTGCTTGTTCCAGCAAAGCCTTTATTTGAGCCGTATAGCGCATTAAAATTTCACCGGCTTCGGTTAGTTCAATTCGTTTCGTCGAACGCTGAAAAAGTTTTTGCCCGATGGTTTCTTCCAGTCTGGCAACCTGAATGCTCACCGCTGATTGCGTCCGGAATATTTTTTCAGCTGCTTTGGAAAAGCTTAGGGTTTGGGCTACGGCTTGAAATGCATTTAACTGTTCGAAGCTGATTTCCATATATAAGCCTCATGAATAAATACTATCATTATAATTCATTTGACTAATATATCGTGATTCATTAAGGTCTGTCAATTTTTATTCATGCTGTCTGTTTTTTCGACAAAAGGAGACGCTTATGAAAAGGATATTAAAAGAACCGAGCTACAGCCTGAAAGATTTTAGAATCTTACCGGCCTTCACCCCTGAAACCTGCAAGCCTCAGGATGTTTCGCTGCAAACCCGCCTATGCCGCCGTGGGGATGATTTTATCCATTTGTCTCTTCCGTTCCTCAGCGCTGCCATGCATTCAGTTACCGGCGTGGAAATGGCCACCGCCCTAAGCACTTTGGGAGGAGTCGGTGTTTTACCCTTGCTGTCGTCAATAGAGGAGCAGTGTCACATGCTCAGAGCGGTGAAACAACATAAAGCCGGCTTTCAGACCGATCTCATCACCTTTGCGCCGGACCAGAAAGTCAGAGCATTGCAGCAAGTCATGGCACAGACATCCTATTCAATTTTTCCGGTGACGGATTCAGGCCGCTTTCACGGTAAGTTGCTGGGCGTGATAACCGACAAGGATTTTGATGCCCGCTACGATCTTGAAACGGATATCCAAGCGCGTATGAAAACGGTTTTACAGGTCGGCATCGAGGTTGAGGATCTCAAAGAAGCAAATCAATTAATGATAAAATATGGCCGTGGATTTTTACCGATTGTGTCCCGCGAAGGAACGCTGCAGTCCGTGGTTTTTAAAAAGGATTTGGATAGGCACATTCAATATCCCGAAACGACCGTAGATGCCCGGAAACGGCATTGCATTGGGGCGGCTATATCCACCCACCCTGCGGATCGCGAAAGGATCTCAACGCTTGTGCAGAATGAAGTGGATTTTCTGGTTATCGATTCCG
>Ga0105099_10000841_pt1 | contig 20396 bp, 22 predicted proteins | sample PPLLak3cmMay2015_2_FD_79138 | JGI IMG/M metagenome (GOLD analysis project Ga0105099, IMG submission 79138) | Freshwater sediment microbial communities from Prairie Pothole Lake near Jamestown, North Dakota, USA - PPLs Lake P8 Core (1) Depth... | ecosystem: Environmental > Aquatic > Freshwater >... | reverse complement strand
TAAAGAAAACAATATGGGTCTTTTGTTGCATAATCATAAAGGTCATAAAACTTTTCCTCATCTATTGATAAGTCTAACATTTTGTATATGTGTTCAAGTTTTTCACGAGTCATTGAACGAAAGCATAAGAAATATGATAATTGTTTAAGTGCTTGTGGTGGGAGATCCAAAAGGTATTGCGATGATATGTAGATCGTGCTTTTGATATGACGACTTTTTTTCAATAATGCTAGCAGGCTTGGATTTTTCAACTCATTTGAGATATCGTCCAGAAGAAAGATATGTTCTGGTGCTTTTTTCTTTGGTTTGTATTCTTTTTTTGTTTTTTCACTTTCTGGACTTTCAAAACAAACCTTTGTTGTAGGCACAACTACTGCTTCTTTTTTTTCTTCAACAACTGGATTTGATAAATCTGTTACGATTTCATCGAGGAGATTTGTTTTCCCTTCCATCATTGAATCAAAACAATTTACTGTATTACCTTTTTTTTCAAGATACTCTATAATTTGAATCCATGAAGGATCAATTCGATGAGTTGGACAAAATATCCACACAACTGTTTTTTTATCTATAGTCCTTTTTATAATTTCTGCCAAAACAGAAGTTTTCCCTGATTTTCGCCTTGCACATAAAAATGAGACCCCATATAATTCTGGAAAGAGTGCTCCACCTTTGATTTTATCTATTTCTAATGAATCTGCATTAATCAGTGGTTTTATACTAATATTATTGATAGTCTTTTCTTTAATCATTTCTTAAAGACAAGTTTTTTTAAAATTTTAGTTTCATACTACGAGCCGATAATGAAATTCTATTCAAATGAGAATTAAAATGAAAATCATCTTTTAGTTTTTTATTTTCCTGTTCTATTACTTCTAATTGACGTTTAGCATCTAAAAGCTGTTTTTGTCGCTCGTCTGCTACGCGTGCGTCTATCGACGCTTCTTGTTTCTTTAAATAGTCATTAGTGCCATTTTGTTGAACTGGAACTGGAGCAGGAGCTGGATTAATCACTTCTATATCGAATTCTACATCGCTTTCTGAGTCGCTTTCAACGATTGGCGTATAAACAACTTTCTTTTTTATCACTTCATCTTCTTTTACTTTTTTTCTTTCAAGAATTGCTTTATATAATGGTCCGTTATAAAAGTTAGCACTTCGTTTATCTTCTGTCCCGTCTTTATTTAATTTTATCCCTTTTTCATTTCGCAATGGTGGAGTTTTTTGTTTTCTTCCTTTTTTCTTAACTGGTTTTACACGTGCGATTTCATTCTTTTGTATCTCTCTTACTAACCGATCATTTCCAGTGGCACTTAACCTTTCTGTTCTCAACTCATGATCTTGTTCAATTTTAGCTTTTCGTTTTGATTCATTTTGGGGTATTGAAACTTGAACAACTGATTCTGGTGTTTGTTCAATGTTATCACTTGGATTCTGTTCTAAATCTCCGTTTTTTTTGTTCATTTTATAATTACATAATATATTTTTTATTTTTTTTAATTATTTTGTTTTCTTATAATAAAATGGATACCGACGAAAACATTTATATGTCAAAAATAAAACAAATGACTTTACCAGAAGTTATTGAGTCATTTATGAGTCTAAAACATATCGGACTTGATATAGAACAGATTAAAGTGAGTGCTACAGCTTATTATAATGCTTTTCATAGAGATCATGGCCCGAATTGTAATATCTGTAATGGAAAAACCTTTTAGTCTATTTAAAGGAAAGATATTTTTTATTACTGATAACCAGAGTTATCGATGTATATATAATACACAATTGTATTATATAATGAATTATTTATGTTCATAACTATATTGATGAGGACTGTTAGAAATCAGATTCTCATGGTAAATAATGGTCATTCATCCAATCATTAGATATTCTAATCTCTCGTTTCAAAAATATTTTTGGATTATCTTCTGGTAAATAAATCATTGTATAATAATCAAAAAAACCTATTACATCATATAACTTGTATTCCTCACATTCTTTATGAAATTTTTTAATTACCGGTTTTAATAATTCTGCAACATCGTGAATGTTATACAGTAAAATCTTTCTATATATCTCATCAGGTAGTATCATCTGAATTTTAATTCATTTGTAAAATGAAAATTCAATTTTATTTTTTCTTTCATTCGGTTATTCGGTTATGTTGATTTACAAGATAACAAGTTTTCCATCAATTTTAAATAATTCTCTTTTTTTGAGAATGTACCTCCTTCCTCAAAATAACTCTGTTTTAGAAATATTGTATTGTTTGCAGGTATTAGATTTAATTTATATCTAATATATCCTGATAATTTTTTATTTTTTTTAACAAAATCCCATTCTAATACATTAATCCAATATTCATCATCGTCTTTCATATCAATAAAACCATATGTAGCTGGAACCTCTGTCATATTTCCATCTAAATCATAAGATGGCATTACCCCTTCATACTTTTTAAATCTATAATCAATAACAACATCATCGTAATCTAAATAATAAGAGCTTGATTTTACAATTTCTAAATTATCATTTTTATGAACTATATATGAATATAAATCCTCATTATTACGAACATCCTCATCATTCAATCTTTTAATATCAATATTTATATCTGTGTTATCATATTTATCACATAGATATGAAATATAAGCATCATATTCATCCTCATCTCTTTTCTTGAAATTCATCATTCTATATTTTTTATTCAATGTCTAAAATGAAAATTCAATTTTTTTTAAAAGGTTAGTGATGATTAGAGTATGATTAGATATACCTTTTTTATATATAAGACTATAGAATGCCTTATGATTAGTATGATTAGTATGATTAGTCTCTTTTATAAATATTGTATATATAGAATATAATATATAATATAATGGATATCTTATATATAATATATAGTATACATATACGATATATTAAGAAAAAAAGTTAACATAAGAAAAAAAATCATATATAGGAGGGTTTTTCAAAAATCATCTAATCACTCATCACGCTCACCAAGACTGAAAAGTAGTCTTAAAGATTACTTTTCAAAAACTCAAAAAAATCACTAATCAAATGGTTAGTTAGGTTAGTCGGTTAGTCCCATATTTTGAATAAATTTAGAACCTATAGTTTCATTATCATTGTCATAATTATTAACTTTTTTTTTACAAGCTCTAACAACTAAATTATTACTTCTAACTTTATCTATTTTAACAAGTGATCTTAACATTCTGTTAAAAATAGGTAACGATAGTTTCTTACCACTCTCTCTTTCAAATGCTTTATGTAATTCAGTTATTTTTAAAGTTCCATTTTGATCAGGTTCATAATTATCATGAAACCAAGTCTTAATAGGATTCTGTTCTTGGATAGTTTCAGTAGAATCATCTCGAATCTGTTTAGATATATAAACTTTTCCATTATATTCTTTATGAGTATCAATTAACAACCATAAGAATCCATCTCTATATCGAATATCATTTTTTAGTTTTCCTTTTAAAGTAGAATCTTTAACTCTCCAATGTGATTGAGGTTCAGTATATTCATTATGTTGATTATCAATCCATATCCCAGTTGTTTCATCATAATTCATAAATTGAAATGGAAATCTTATATTAATTAAACGTCTAGCTACTCCATCATCCATTTTTGTAAATTTCATCATATCATTAACTTGAAACCATAACATAAATTTAGGAGAATAAGTAATACCTTTTCCATACAACTGTCTCGTTTGGATATCCTCACCACATCCAATCCTTTTATAAGTTCCACTTTGAATAACACATTCTTTACCGTCCGTATCAGGTTCACTAACATTAACATAACGAGCAAATATACAATCATATAAATGAGAGTTAGCTTTATTTTCTGAATTTTGTTTAGCCATAAAATAAGCGGGTTCAAGTTCTCTATAATAATTACCAAATGTAGTTCTACTATAATCTGCAATAACTCCTTTACCGTTTGAACCGTCGCCTTGATTTATAGGACAATATTCATTAACATTTTTACCAAATAAGGATGATGCGGTTAGTGATGTAATAGTTTTATATAATTCAATATCTCCGCATATACTCATTATTAAATCTTTAGCAAGAGTAATATTTGATTCATCTCTTTTGGGTAGTGGGTAGCCACAAGTTGTCATAATATAATCATCTTTTTTAATATTTCTAATTTCATAAGTATATAAATCAAGACAAACACCATCACTAAAAGAAAATAAATGAACATTACTTTCAAATCTGTCAAAAAAAGTTTTATCTCGTCGTAAAAAAAAGTCTAATTGTTTAATAACACCAGATGCAAATTTACTATTACCAAGTTTAACATTTAAACTATACATCTCTTTCTCAATTGAATAACCTTTTTGTTGAGCATTTTTAACATATAAAGCAAAAGCACTTTTGAAAAATTTACATATAAGACTATGTAGATTAGTTTTCTTATCAACTAATTCCCATAAACCACTTTTAGAATTATACATAACCCAACCCCAATCATCAACACAGAACATATCATCATTAAACTTAGCATAGGCTTGAGCACAATCATAATCATTCAATCCATTTCGATAAATGAATTCGATCATTTCAAATAAATTTTCAACATTATCAATATAAGAAAGAGAACTAATCGACTCATCATCGTCATCGTTTTTTTTTAATATTCGGTTTTCCATTTTTATTTTCTTGATATCAATAGCTTTATCCATAGGCTTACAAGCAAGTTCAATAGGAAAGTCAAGTGTTTCAAAAACATACTTTTCAATATCTTTCATTAATTTATCAATACCACCATAATCATCAACAGTATCAATCGTAGCCATTAAACCATCAAAACATCCTGCAGTAATTTCAATATCATTATTATTACAATAACTTAACATACACTGAAACAACTTGTTTTCAATAGATTGGAGATACAGAGCCATAGTCTTACCTTTTGGGTTTCTTTCTTGTTCTCCTTTTTCTAAAAACTTTTTATAAATATCTTTTCTAACCACGATAACTTTATTTTGTAAAAGTTGAATTTCATTCCATAATCCATAAATAGGACTTGCAGGAGTGCATCCACTAAAGTTTTGATTATTAAAAAGTGCAAGAATAGCATCTTTTGCAGTATCTCTATCACATTTATAAAAATCCATATATTTACCTAAAAATTCATCACCATTAGTTATATAGTCATGTAGACAGGGCATATCAATTCCCCATTTAACACCACTCCTATATGAGATATTAGGATGACACTTTTTTATATCTATATCATAATTATAAGCTCCCGCAATAGTATGACGTAGATTTTTATTCATTCCTTGACAAGACCATCCTTTAGAATACATTCTACCCTCTTTTTGTCGAGCAGCATATTTATAAATAAATTCATTTGTTGTATTTCTACATCTATCATCTATTAACTTTTTTACTACTTTCTTATCGATAATATATTGGTAGTTGTTATTAATATCCTTAAACTTTCCAAGTAAAGGATAAACTAAATCAAAATTATCATTTATAAAGTGTAAAACTTCCATATCAATAGTTTCAATAAACTTTAATTCATTTTGACACACAAACGAGTCTAACTTGTCATCATTTTCAGTATTCATTATTTCAATTGTATCCATCTTTTATTAATTCAAAAAAAGAAAATTCAATTTTATTTTTAAAAATTTTTAATTTAAAAAAATCTTTTATATATGTAAGATGCAAACCATCGCATCCCAGTCAATCAATATCCGGCGTTCATCATTTTTTTATACATTTTTTTTTTTCCCTAATGTTTAATTCTATAAAGTTTTGACATTCTTTAATAGAAATTATAAAACGAATAATATACGTTTTATAATTTACCCAAATACAGATTCTTTAATTATTTTAATATATAAGAAGTCATCGCTCGCGGACTGTAATTCACGCATCATTATATTAGGAGAGATAATTTTATTATCAACCATAAATATAAGAGCGTCACTTGATTTCATATTAATGTTTTTTCTAATACTTATAATTGCAGTTCCAAAATTTACGTCTTTAGGAATTAAATACTTCTTCTTTTTAATAAAAGGTTCAATATCTTTATCGACAAGAACTACAGCAGGTATATATTCAGGATACCTCGCTAATAGATCTTGAAATCGGGACATATTTATTTAAAGAACTTTTTTTAAATTCTTTATGTTTTAAACTTCTACAATGTCTTGCTATACCTCTTTTTATTATTGTTGAACCACATTCACATATATATTTTGTATGTTCAATTTCTCTTCTCCGTAAAACACAAGGTATAGTCGAAATATACTTTCCACAATTATTTGCATTTTCTTTATATGTGCAATATCGTAAATTATCAATACGATTATTTAATCTATTTCTATCTATATGATCAGTAATATAACCTTTTGGTTTTTCCCCAATAAAACATTTACAAACTAAAGAATGAAATTTCATATTAATTCTTTTTTTTTTTCTATTTAATTGAATGTATCTATAACCGTTAGCATCTATAGAACCTTTGATTACTTTGTATTCACCGTTTTTTAAGAGACGTTTCAAATTCCCAAAGTTTGAAATCTCATAATTTTCAAAACACACTTTGAAAATTTCTTCCATTTTTTTGATAATAATGAGACATCTTTAAATGGTAATTTTTCCATACAAAAATCTTTCATATAATAAATGAATTGCACTTCACAATACGTCGCAGAGCAACAAGCAAGCGATATAATCCAAATATTAATTATGGCATTTACAGTAATACCTTTGATAGCATCGGAAATATTACCGTTCATCGAAAACATTAAACCAAATGGGATCATTCATGCTATAGTCCTTTCATTATCAAAAATGAAATACAAAGAGCGTGCTCCGCCTGCGTCTAAAGACGCTGCTCCACGTGTCGCTCATCCTAACCCATAATCCTTAATGAATTTATACGTTAAGAAAGACATAAAGCCTACATAGACTGTAATCGCTAAACAACTAAGGCAAGTATCGAGATTGAGATAGCGTGCAATATTTGGATTATCTGTTTTAAAAGACTCATATGTCATATAATTTATTTTAAGAATTAATTTAATAAATAAATGTCAAATTTCGAAAGGGTAATTAAACTTTATAATACACAAAAGAAACCAAAAGATTCTAAAGAAGTAATTAAGATTCAAAAAGAACTTATTAAGAAACGACAAGAAGAATTTGAAAAGAAAAAAGAAATTGAAAGAATACAAAATGAGAAGTTGGAGAAACGTCGACAAAAAGATAGAGATTATTATGCTAAAAATCGTGAAAAAATTTTACAGCGAATAAAAAACTATTATCAAACTAAATTAAAAGATGATCCAATTTTTAATGAAAAGAAGAAAAAGTATAGAACGGAGAATAAAGAGAAGATTAATAAAAAACGATTAGAAACAGATTTAGAGAAAAAGAAGAAAGGAATTAAAAGAGTCCGTCCAAAGGGAAATTGTAAAAAATATTATCAACGAAACAAAGAAAAAAAAAAAATAAATTATCAACGAAACAAAGAAAAAATAAAAGTAAATAATTCTGAAAAACATAAACAATATAGGATAAAATGGTATTATCAAAATCGTAGAAATATATGTGAAAGAGCAAGAAAACAATATGCGTTGAAAAAAGTAATTAAAAAGATTATTTTAAAAACAAATTTTATTCATTTAAAAAAATGTTTATCGGTAATAAAAGAATGTCAACTATTACAGTAAGATTAGACGGAGATGATGAAGAGCTTATACTCGCAATAAAGATAATTCAAAGCATAATTGATAAAAACGAAGCTGAAAGGCAAAAGTGGCAACAAGAAAAAAAAGAGAGAAGAAAAAAGAAAACAGTAGATGAACTAATTGAAGAAATAGAAAACGATATTAAATACGAAAGAGATTCTATTGTGGATTCAAATATAGAAATTGAGAATCTTGAATTAAAAAGAGTTGAGTTAGAGAAATATGATAAACAAGCTGAACAAACTGATGCAATTCTAAAAGCTGTAAAAGTGATAAAAAAGAAAAGAGAAAAGAAAATAAAAACTGATACGGATCTTATTCCAGAAAATTAATTATTTTTAAAACCGTTTTGGGTTTTAAAATTATACTTCTGTATCATCAGGTTTTTGAACATAAGATAATATAGTAGAAATCTCTGAATTTCCCATCATCTCAGTATCACTCTTTAATTGTTTCAAATTAACATTTGAATATTTGGAAGTAAGGAAGATATGGCGTAAAAGACTTGAAGATATATTCTTTCCAAATATTTCATTCAACCAATAAACGATTTTAGTTTGTGATACAGGATTCCCAACAGAATTCACTAATAACCAATCGCTTTTATTAAACTGTTTCCACACATCGATAACTCGTTCCAATGTTTTTGGGATTTCAATTATCTGACGTCCAAGACGAGTTGAATTTTTATAAGTATTAAAAACAAAAGATGATAATCCCTTTTTTTTATTCTTATTAAAATTTGTCATATAATTATCTTTTGATCCTTGAGATTCATCAAAGTTTCTAATTTTAAAAGCTGTATAATCAGTTGAACGCCTTGGTGGAATCAAAGTATACAAACTTAGTAATACATAACTTTGTAATAATTGGAATTGTGCTTTACTTAACTTTCCTAATTTCAATAATGGGGTAGCTTGAGACTTAACTTGATTATATATTTTCATAACCTCATCTTGACTGATTACATTCTCTTTTTGAGTATCAGTTAGTTCTTGTTCATCCTGACGCTTTAATACTAAATCAGCATCAGAAGCCATAACCTTACGATAATATTCTAATGCTTCTTTTCTATCATCATCGTGTTCAATATCTTTATCATCAAGAATAACAATCAATGCAGATATTTTAGTTTTACGGATCATCGGCGTCATTTTATCTCCAAGCATTTTTACGATTTCTTCTTTATTTTTGATAATATCATCTACAGTATCAACAGAACAATCACAATCTTTCTGTATTCTACGAATAGATGACATATAGGTACGAAATGTGCCCATAGACAAATGAGGACGGTTCTTTTTAATTATTTCTAAAAAATGTTTATTATCATCTTTTTGATTTGGAAAACGTTTTTCTTCAGACATGTTATTTTGATTTATATCAAGAAAATAAATATTTTTTTTAAATTCAATTCATTCGGATTTTGATTGAATTTGATATTAATTATTATTTATAATGATAATAAACCTATCAATTGACTGAATTTATTTATGTTATAGTAGGAAGTTAATATAAAAAAATTTTTTTATATCATATATCTTATATCTTTTATCAAACTTAATCTATAATGAATTTATTATTATACTTTATTTATAATAAATTCAATCAAAATCCCTTAAGGATTCTTAAATAAATATCCTATATGACTCCTTTCAATATCAAATCGTTTTACTTGACCCTCATACTTGGTTCCTTTAAAAAACTCATCAACAGCATCTTGTTGTCCTCTCCAATAATAATAATCATCGAAAATTATCACACCACCATTAACTAAATTATTCCACATTGTTTCAAGTTCAACTTTCGTTGAATCATACCAATCAGTATCTAATCGTAATACAGCAATCTTATCAGGGATATTCTTTTCATCTAACAACGTCTTACGAACATCTCCTTTAATAAAATGTAATTTGTGAAATGGATAATTCATTTCTAATAAGTTACTTATTACTTTTTCTAACGGACAATAACACCAAGTATTTACACCTAACTTTTCATCGTTGTATCTATTCCATATATTTAATACTTTCTGTGGATTACGATATTCCTCACTAAAACCTAAATCTCTTTCGGATGGTTCTGTCAATCCTGTAAAGGTATCATACATATAAATATCTCTTTCCTCATTTTTTTCTTTCAACTTATCAATCCATATCTTTTCAATTCTACCACTTTGAACTCCACACTCGACTAATACACCATCGATTTTACAATCGACAACATAATCTATAACCATTGAATCATCCATTTTTTTATTATAATTAAGAAGTATTTAAATTCATTTTTATTAAGTCCACAAAATATACCAAGCGTAGTAACCGTTTGATCCAATTCGTTTCTCTTCACCGGCATGACGTAATCTGTATAATCGTTTTTGTTCTTTATCACGAGTCGTTGCAAAATCACTGTATCCAGTTGCTCCTATAGAAGCTACCTTGTTACCGTTTTTATAGACATCAATTTTCTTTAATGGATTAGATGAAGGCCGTATACTGACTCCGAGTTTCTTTGCTCTCTCTCGACTGTAGTTTGTAATTCTGTAGCGACAGCAAGTCATTTATTATAACAAATAAAAACAAAATTAAATATTGACATGTCTCACGTATCATTTCAATATTCATTCTTGATTTCTTAAGACTCAAATGTTTGTTTAATTTTTGGCAAAGGTATATACCTTGCATTTTGTATCTGATAGCTGGGTCAGTCCGTCCTGTTATAATAGCATTCATTTATTCCAACAATTTTGTTTTTATAAATTCAATAATGAATGAATCATCAGTTCCCCATAAATTATATTCCTCGGTAGTCATTTCTATTTCAACTACATCGGTATCATCTCCGTAAAGAATAACTATAAATTTTGCTGATGTATTTAATGTTATTATAATATCCTTGATTGCGAATTGGGTATAAGTGATTGTCTTGGTAACAACTTTCGGTGTATCTAATGTAATCTTACTCATTTATATTATGGATGAGATAATTTATAAGTTAAAAAATTATTACTTAGTTCATCGAATTCTTTTCTTAATTTTTTTAATTCATTTACAGCATATGCTAACATTGTAAAATATTCTATACCTTTAGGCATTCCATCATCTCTCGTCGTTAGATTTGGGTCAACAGCATAAACATCCTCGGCTACATATCCAATTTGTTCTGTGAATGAATCATCCTGCTTATAATTGTATTTTTTCAAATCAAGATTAAGAACTGCTGATGTATCATCAAATGGTTGGATGTTGGTTTTATGTGCCCTATTAGATGTGATATATGCTACTTCAAAATTTGTAACATTATATGTCATATATCTATCAAGAGCTATCTGTCGTAGCGGTCGCATATAACAAGCATTCGCCGCTAATGTATTGAGACTTGCTGTATCACCAACCGCATTAATTGCTATAGAATTAGCAAATGTAGATAAAGCACCGGACCCTATACAAACAGAAGCTTGTCCTTGATTAGTTCGTCCAGCTGTATATCCAATCGCCACACAAAATGTGCCTTGATTTGTTTCACCACTTCTAAATCCAACCGCCGTCGCTAATTGTTTTTGACCATATTGTCCTGAATTACTTCCTATAGCAACAGATGAATTACCTTGTGTGAATTGCCCAGATAAATTGCCTATTGCGACACAATTAGTAAATTGACCTGTTTGTCCAGCACTCGTCCCTATAGCTACAGCTCCCGCGCCTTGATTGGTTTGTCCTGCAAATCGACCTATGGCAACTCCTCCAATTCCTTGATTGGTTTCACCAGCACTTACACCTATTGCTATTGCTCCGCTTCGCTGATTATCACTACCTGCTAAACGACCAATCGCTATTGCTCCACTTGCTTGATTAAACTCACCTGCCTCCGACCCGATTGCTACAGCATAGACTCCTTGATTGGTATAACCACTGAAATATCCGATTGCTACAGATTGTGCTTTTTGACCATTAAATCCGCAGGTATCTCCTATTGCTACAGATGACGCTCCTTGAGTTTGTGCACCACAGGCACTACCAATTGCAACAGATGCTACTCCTTGAGCTACTGAACCACAACCTACTCCAACTGCTACAGATGTATTACCTTGTGTTGAAACACCAGCACCATTTCCAATTGCTACAGAATCTTTTCCTTGAAAAGTTTGACCTGTATTTAAACCTATCGCTATAGAACCAGATGCTTGATTAAAAAAACCTGAATTAGTTCCTATCGCTACAGAACTTATACCTTGACTATTTGCTCCTGATAAAAAACCAATTGCTATTGCACTTTGACCTTGACTATTTCCTCCCGCTGTATTTCCGATGGCTACAGAGTAATCTCGTTGTGCTAAACCACCTGAGGCACTACCAATCGCAATAGATGTAAAACCTTGAGTTTGAAATCCAGCACCGATTCCAATAGCGATAGCTTCCTCAGATTGTGTGTTTTCTCCGGAATTTAAACCAATTGCTATTGCCCCAGACCCTTGCCCGAGATTACCTGCTCGATATCCAATTCCAATAGCATAGATCCCTTGTGATATACATCCTGCTTGATATCCAATTCCAATAGCATTTTCTTTTTGTCCTGAAAATCCTGTTTGATATCCAATTGCTATTGCTCCAGATTGCTGACTCTCTCTACCTGCATCAGTTCCTATTGCTACAGTAATTATTCCTTGGGTATTTCTACCTGCTTGGTATCCTATTGCAATAGACCCCGATTGTTGTCTATTTTCACCTGCACTTCTCCCAATAGAAATCGAAGATTCTCCTTGATTTGTATTACCTGCTTGATTACCTATACTAACAGCACCTGACCCCTGCTGAAAATGACCTGCGAAATATCCGACGGCTACCGCTCGTGGTCCTTGAGTAAATGAACCGGCGGCTCTTCCAACAGATACTGCTCCTGAACCTTGGTTTGAAAACCCTGCTATAGAGCCATATGCTGTTGCTTCGAATGCTTGATTTGATTGACCTGCACGTTCTCCAACTGCAGTTGCTTGAAAACCTTGGTTTGTAGAGCCTGCTTGAAAACCGATAGAAATACCCCGAGATGCTTGATTAGTTAATCCGGCTTCATAACCTATTGCTACTGCTAATTCTTTTTGAGCAGAATATCCGGCTTTATAACCTATTGCAATACAACCAGTTCCTTGATTACGAAAACCTGCCTCATAACCGATTGATATTGAGTTCTCTCCTTGAGCAGTTGAACCAGCATTACGCCCAATAGCAACCGCGTGTGACCCTTGGTTAGTCATTCCAGCCCTCCATCCCATACCAATAGAAAATGAGCCTTGATTTATATTTCCAGCATTAACTCCAATAGCAATAGAACCTGTAGCCTGTTCATTTTCAGCAGCGGATAACCCAATAGCAATTGAGCCAAATCCTTGTGAAAAACGTCCTGATTCATCTCCTATTGCAACTGCCTCTCGTGATTGATTTTGAGCACCGGACTGCCAACCAATTGCTACAGCATAAGCACCTTGAGTTAGATATCCAGCAGCGTTTCCTATTGCAACTGTAGATACATTATTTGTTGATAACCCATTAGAATTAGTACCTAAATGAACACTGGTGGTTCCAACATCCCACGCACTTGTTGCATCATTCCAGAAAATATAATCAGAATAGCTTGTTCCAGATATTGTAAGCAATCCAGTAGGTCCAGTATATCCCGTATATCCCGTATATCCTGTAAAACCTGTAAAACCAGTCCATCCAGTATATCCTGTATATCCTGTAAAACCTGTTGGACCAGTCCAACCTGTATATCCTGTATATCCTGTATATCCTGTAAATCCTGTCCATCCTGTATATCCTGTATATCCTGTATATCCTGTATATCCTGTATACCCTGTCCATCCTGTATATCCTGTATATCCTGTATATCCTGTATAACCCGTCCATCCTGTATACCCTGTATATCCTGTATATCCTGTATACCCCGTAAAACCTGTTGGTATCGATGTAAAAACAGTTCCATTTAAATCTATTTCATCAGCAACTATAGAAGTTAAGTTTAATAATGCTAAATAATTACTTGAAAATGCGCTCATTTTATTATAATGTTATTTATTTATAATAAAATTTAAATTAGAATTTACATTTAGATTGTGGGAGTTGATAATTATACATACCACTACCGCATTGACATTCATCCATAGGCTTTCCACAATGTCCTGTTCCTTTTTGCCCTTCACCGAACATCAGACGATTAAATATAGCTGCTATAGATGTTGAAGCCTGTCCGATTGCTTTAGTAAATGCTGGTAGCTTTGAAAATATTTCTTTTGTATCTTGTTTTATAAAATTGAAATCAGATTGATCACCTATTCCATTTGCTTGAAATATATTCATTAGAAAATCCTGACAGTTGTTAGTTTCAGCGTCATACGGTCCAAATTTATTTCCCATTCGAGCTTTTGTTTTATCGATTAGTGTTTGAAATGTTAAACTTGTTGGTATATTATTAACCTGTTGCACTTCAGAGTTTTGCTCTATTGGATTTTTTTTGTTAAACATGATGACTTCATTTTTTTCTAAATTATATTTATCATTTATCCATAACGACAAATGAAATATTTTATCATAATACTGTTTACTTATCTTATCAAATTGACCAAGAGAGATTATATTTAAGAATCCTTTAGTAAAACTCGAGAGCGGTGTTCTTACAATCTTAATAGATTTGATTTCTTCGTTTCCTATTTGTTCTAATAATTGACGTGCACTCGGTGGTAAAATTGATGGGTCTCTTGTAAATAATCCTTCTCCTGCTACGCGTGCGTCTATCGACGCTTCTTGTTCAGTAATTCTGCGCATATTTATTTAAAGAAAGATATTTTTTACACTTTTATTTGTCCGAATTCGGAACTAACAACATTGTATTGAGATCCACCTCTTCCTTTCATGCTCATCATTCCTTTTCCAACGATATTTGGTTGAATTGTGCCATTATATCCAAATGTTAAACCACCTTTTCCTTTCATACGAGGAACTGCTGGACGCAATCTTTGATTTGGCAGATTTATAGCCAAACGAGAATCTCCGCCTTTAAGGCCATATCCAAGGCTGCTTATACCTTGTGTAGCTGCTTTTGCTGCTCCAACGCTGGCAGCGGCTGCAAGAGGATTTGCAGTTAATAGGGCTGTACCGAGTGGCGCAAGAATCGGCAAAATAGCGCCGGCAACATTTGAAATTAATTTGGTTCTTTTTAAAAAATCATTTACGTTTTGTCCCGCGGATCTGAACCATCCAGCAACAGAATCCCAGAAGCCTCTTCCGTGCATACGCTTCTTACCTGATCCTGCTTGTTTTTGTTCTTTAACAAATTGGTCTCTGATTTGTTTGAAACCTTCAAGTTTCAACAACTGTTTCTTTTGTTCTGCTGTAATTTCGGTCATTACTTTTATTACCGATAAGATAATAAAAATAAATTTTATAAAAGTGATATATTATTTTTTTTTAAATGTATGACGAATAAATTGGAACCTTTTTAGAAAGTTCTTTTTCTCCTTCTACAGAACCGTCAAGTTCTCCTTTTGATTTTAGTTCATTAATAAATGAGTCATACCCACTTGCGACTGAAAATGGAATTCCGTTATGTCTTGCTTCTAAAAATCTGATACAGTGAATTCCACATCGAGAACTTGTCTTTGCCTGTTGTCGAATTGCATTGGATTTAAACTTAAAGAGCATTTCAGAATTCATCTTCATACATATTCTTTTACAGATTTGTCTAACGTTTTCAGGAATTGCTGTTTCCGTTAAAGGATCATACCACTCAACAGTTTTATAATCATCTCGATTATCAATATATACACATCTCCAATGGCGACCACCTTGGTCTGAATTATCTGTATTAATTATAAATGCAAATTCTTTATCTCCACGTTTTACATATTTCATTAATTCATTTGTTTGGTCATTAGGGATTACTGGAACAAAATATTTTAATCTTTTACGAGCAATCGTTTCAACCTCATCTGTGTAAAGACCATTTTCAACATCACCTGCTCCTTTTGAAGGGTTTACAAATGACCTTGCTTCTTCTCTTGCTAATTCAGCATCGCTTTTAGGAATACCTGCTGGAAAATCTGTTCCTGATGTGCTTGCGCTAAAAGAAGAGGGTATGCTTTTATTTGGTTTACTTCTTAATGATGGCATCACTGCAGATTCTCCTCTTTTAAGAAACTCCTCACGCTGTTGTCTTGAAGGTTTAGAATAAACAGGTCTATCTTGTTCTTTTGATTCTCTTTTTGTATTGTCTTCTTTTGATTCTTCACTTCTTGATAATATTCTACCTGTTGGACTAGTTCCTATGGGTGATAAATAAGGTGTTGGTAGCCCACTACTTACAATAAAACCTGATGCCATTTTTCTTTGGTCCTCTGGTAAATTTGCAAATTCTTGACGACCGAATGTTCCACCTACACTTCCAAGTTCTGCTACTTTTGATACATCTTCTATAGTTGCCATTGGAAGTCTTGATTGAATTGCTAATTTTGAAATAACATCGGTTAATTTATCTACTGTTGTATCTTTTGTTTTTTCAATATTAGAGGCGAATTGATCTTGTATTTCTTTTATTTTTCTTTCAGGTTTGAATGAGTAATATGAAGCAAGACCTTCTTCAGTTTTTATCATATCTTTATCAACCTTCTTTGCATATTTCAAACCTTTAGTTCTTCTTTTTCTTTTAACTCTGCGAGCTTCTGGTATCGTGATAATATTTCTAATATTAACTTTTTGAATTTGTTTTTGTGATACCTTTTCAGGAATCTTAACAAAGACTTTTTTTCCTTTAATTAAATAATAATATTTATCTCCGGATTTATATAATCTTCTTGGTCGAGCCATTTTATTTATAAAGAAAAGAAAAAATAAAAACAAGTAATAACAAATGAGTTTATATGATGCTACTTATGTATTTCCACAGGTTCTAAATTTTAATTCAAAAGATAGAATTAGCGGAACGAATTCGTCTTTTATATCTTTACCACAAGTTCTTGGAGATAATCGATATGACACCTGTTGTGTAGTCGGTGCTTCTATCCCAAAATCTTTTTATAATATGCCGACAGGATATAATACTTTTAAATTAATAGAAAATGGTTTTCCAGCTGGTGTTACAATTACCGTTCCAGTTGGTTCTTATAATAAAAATAATCTACTAATTGTTTTAACATCTCTTTTAACAACTGCATCATTGAGTATGAATAGTTATACTTATACTGTATCATATTCATCTGCGAATGTTGCAGATACCTTTAAATATACATTTACAATAAGTGGTGGTATATTACCAAATCAGCCGTCAATTGTTATGTTATCTGGAAATTTAAGTCCGTTTAGACAATTGGGTTTTGAATCTGGAACTACCTACACATTTTCCAGTAATATTTTAACATCTGTAAATTCACTTAATTTATCTTATATTTTAAGAGCATTTGTAAAATCAAATATGGTTATTGATTCTAATCAAAACATTCTTCAAGAATTTTTAAATTACGGATCATTTCCAATGTTAAGTGTTGTTAGTTTTCAACAAATCAATTATGATATGAATAGTAGGAAATTAAATCCAGCTATTGTTAGCTCTTGGGAGTTTAGTCTTGTTGATACATTTGACCAGCTAATTGACTTAAACGGTATTCCTTGGGAAATATCAGTTGTATTTTATCAACGAAGTTCAACACATGAGGTCTTTAAACAAGAATTAAGTATTACAAATGAAGAACGATTATTCAGAATCGAACAACAACAAAAACAAATTGAAGATAAAATAACCGAACCTACTAAAACAGAAGTAACTGAAACAACTACACCACAGACTGCTCCACCATTTCAATTAGCTGATTTAAAACCTGAATTTGAAATCGAACCAGTCGGTATCACAACTTCTTTTTTACCTAATGTTTATCAAGGCCCTGTATAAGTATTTTTTGTTTCATTTTTTCAATTTCTTCATCTGTAAGATTATATATTTTATGATCGTATATTCGTTTTTCCCACCAATTAGGATATTGCCTTTCAAGATATGGCAATGGGTTATTAGGACATCTTAAAGCAAGGTCTCCGTAATGAACTTTTACTAATGGATTAAAATGATCTTGCATGTGATAACATTGTGGATATTTGCGTCGAAGTTCATCATTTGCTATTATAACAATTTCCTTGAATCGTTTATATACTATAACATCCAAACAAGGTGATGTTATTGAACCGTCTGATTCTTCAATTGCAATATTACGTGATAATATTTTCATAAAACCTTCTTCTTCTTTTGTTATAACATAATTATATGGTTCTGATTCTAACTCTGGAATTAATGAAATAAATTTATCAAAATCATTTTGAAACATTCCTACGTCTGCATCATTATCATAAGGAATATGTCCTTGTTCACGAATAGCACCAAGCATAGTTCCGCCGTCTATCCAATATATCAAATTATGTTTATTACAGAATTCATCGAAATGGCGTAAAAGTGTAATTATTTCATTTATAAATTCTTTTGGGAGATTATAATCATTCATATTAGATTCATTTAACTCGATTGGAATTATTAGCGTTGTCATTTTATAAAAGGAGTTATTCTTTTATAAATTAAATTTTATTTGAATTAAGACATTTGAATTCCAGCACTGGTTAAACTCATCACTTTCTGTCCAACCAAAACATTTACAAAAGTAGCAGTTGATGCAGTAGAAAGGGTGGCTTGAATAGACCATGTAGAGTTTTGACTAGAGATATCAAGACCATCAACAATAGTAGAATCTACTTCAGACAATGGTTTCTCTCCGAACCAAGAATCGAAATGAACCCAGTTAGAAAGCCAGTATTCACCAGCTGTTTGAATAACAGAGCGTCTTAAATATTCTTTGTTGGCAAGAGTATAGTCTTGGGATTTAGAAGCATCAAAACCTGCAGGGTATTTTATAGCAACTCCATTCAAAAATGTGTTGTATTGAGTCAAATCGGCTCTGGGATGATAATTGTTTCTGGAAATACGAGAGGATGCTGCGGTAGCTCCTCCTTGGTTAGGAGTAAACTGACCAGTAGCAACAAACAATAGACGATTACCATATGCTTTTGAGAGTGAAAGCTGGTAAGAAACAGAGGTTGTATTAGCAATGGCCTGTCTGATACAAGTAGCGTAAGGAACAGTGAGATTGACTCCGCCACCCATTACTTTACCTATGATTTGAGAGACAATTGCAAGATTTCCTTCATTAGCAAGAGACAAATTGATATTTTTGATAGAACCAGCAGCAGATGTTTGAGTATCAGCAGAAGGGTCAGTAGCAGAGTTAGATACTATTAAAAATTGGTCTACAGCATTGAAATAAACCTGTAAAACGATGTTAGACGGAGAATAAGCAAGTTTATCAACAAAAGGAGCAGCGAATTTAATAGCTCCAAGAGGTAGAGAAACATCAAGAAAAGCAGCACCCGCAGCAGCAAGATACCACTCTCTTTTACCAGTGAAAGAGTTATAAGCAGCAACAGACACACCAGCAGAATCTAAATTAGTGGTTCCATTGACTCTGGTTAAATCTTCAACAGCATAAGGAGTAGATGCTGCAGAACTGGCAGCGGGGATTGCAATACCATTAGATTTAGTTAAAAAGTCTTCAACATCGGTAGCAACAGGAACAACTAATTGAGCATATTTTTCAAAATTAGAGATATCCATAAGAATAGCACCGGATGCACTATCATAGGCAGTCATACGACCAATAGAACACCATGTATTAGCGTTGATAAAGTTAAATTTAGTTCCAGATGTAGTTAAGTCAATCTGAAAGTTAAGTCTGGATTTAGCACCATTGAAAACACTGGGTGCAATTACAAATTCTACTGGTCCGACTAAACTTGATGCAAGAGTAACGGAGTTAGAACCTTGAGGGGATATGTTTCTGTAAATAACAGTTGAGTGGTTATGAACTTTAGCGCTCATATCGAGTTCGGGAGAAATAATTTCGGTAGCCATATTATTTTATTACTCTAAAGAATAAAATAAAATTATTTTTTTTAAACTAAATTCTTTTTTTTTTTATTCGCTATTAAATTCTAATATTAAACCTAATCTATCTCCACCTGCAGTAGATATAATAGGTGCTCCAGTTAATGAAAGTAATTGAAATGTGTAATTTCCATTTACAGGTTGAGCTGTTTGAAATTCATATTCTATATCTTCAGTAGTTGAATACGGATACGTGCTATCTTGATATATCATACAAATTGGAGTATTTTGTGTTAAATCTGATACTACAAAAAGATATTCTGCATCTCCCTGAGCTGGGGGTGTTGAGGTTATATATCCGGCTGCTTTAATGTGTATTGTTTTTACATTAAAAGGGACATTTATTGTTGCTGTGGCTGTTGAACTATTAGTTGCGAATGTCATAAAAACGGCTTTATTTTGTCTCATATTTATTCTAAGGGTTTTTTTTTAAAAAATTTAAAATTATTCATCTAATAATAATTCTTTAGAAAAATTCTTTCTAAATCTTTGATTTTTCATGTCAACGTAAAGAAAACAATATGGGTCTTTTGTTGCATAATCATAAAGGTCATAAAACTTTTCCTCATCTATTGATAAGTCTAACATTTTGTATATGTGTTCAAGTTTTTCACGAGTCATTGAACGAAAG
>Ga0105099_10000840_pt1 | contig 20397 bp, 23 predicted proteins | sample PPLLak3cmMay2015_2_FD_79138 | JGI IMG/M metagenome (GOLD analysis project Ga0105099, IMG submission 79138) | Freshwater sediment microbial communities from Prairie Pothole Lake near Jamestown, North Dakota, USA - PPLs Lake P8 Core (1) Depth... | ecosystem: Environmental > Aquatic > Freshwater >... | reverse complement strand
GTCAACTGGATATTTGTCGTCTCGCATAACGTCGAAATATATCAGCACAGCGGCTGCCTTGTCTGCGGAGATTTTTGTACCGAATGATGTGAAATATCAGTTTGCCGCAGAGTATGGTATTTCTAGGCAATATACAATTGCAGGAAATCCGAATATGGCATTTTCAATAGACGCTTGGAAAAAGGCTCGTAGAGGTATGGTTATGGTTCCGCATCGTGGATATTTCGTTTTTGCTCAGGTACAGCGAGGACGCTATAAGGGAAGATTTTTTACACAAAGGGCATTTCAGGATTTAAAGCATTTATATGACACCCAGGTGAAGGATAAATTACCAACAGATATAGTTAATGCTATTGCATTTTCGAGGTAAATATGAAAGTTATAGGCGAACGAGTTTTATCTTTTTTAAAGGCGGATACAACATTGGTTAATTTACTTGGCGGAGCAACGCATATTTATGCGAAGGGTTTAAGCGAGCCTGAGACCCGTTTTGATAAGTTTATTACGGTTGAATGTAGTCTTGGAGAAGACTTTAATTATACTAAGGGTCAATCGGATGTATTTGACGTAGAGGTATGCGTTAGTCGTAATGTTGAGAATGCTTTTTCTACTTTAATGACTGTAGTTGACCGTGTAGATGGTTTATTAAATCAGGCAGAGGCAAGTATCGCAACATCAACGTGGAAAATTATCAGCCTTTATAGGGATGGAACTCCTACAAAGGGTGCAGCTATAGATGAAAAGTTTTCAGAATATTATTTTCAATTGCGGTATAATTTTATTTTAGACGAAAATGTTTAACAGTAACATGACCTATTAAAAGGAGGTAGTACCATGAGCGAAAAAATTATTTTATCCCAGGCCACAGAGTACGAGGTAAAGGGTGGTGTTTGTATTAAGGTTTATCCGGCCAGTCTTGAAACTTTATCCCAGTTAGAGCCGAAACTTACTAACTTAGATAAGGTATCCTCAGACACAGATTTTACGACACAAATTAATTCTTTTATTGATGTTGTCTTTGATTTAATTAAAGAGGATAATCCATCTATTCGTAAAGAGGATTTGAAAAAGTGTCTAACTGTTGAAGCCTGTTTAAAGATTATTCAATCTGCTGTTGGGTCTGTGATGAATTTTAGGGCATAATTATAATATGGCTGAATTTAAAAAGAAAAATTTATTTACGATTTTAGATATTCTGTGTTCCGAGTATCACTGGTCATTAGAATATTGCCTGCGTTTGCCAAATGATGCAGTTATTAACCTTATCAGTGTGATACAGGATAGAAAATTACAACAGATGAAAATGTGGACTAAGCTAATAGGAGCAGCTTGTTCCGCTGGATTTAATGGTAAATTAGATAAGCTTGATAATATATTTAAAGAACCCCAGTTAGATACACCCCAGATAGATGATTTGGCCTGGAAGGGGCAGGTAAAAAGTTTATGGTTACGTATGAAAACAAAAGGTAAGAAAGACGTAAAAAAAGAAGATTATGACAAGCTTGTTCAAGAATTCGAGAAGATGTGGGCATCTGGAGAAGCAATTTCTTTTTAGGAGTGACAAATGGCAGATAAAAACCTTCGTATTAAAATAGATTTTATTGTGGGGCAGATTTCACAACAACTTGGAGTTATTACCAAGGGCCTTAATCTGTTACAATCATCATTACGTGCCGTTTTTAGAACAGGTATAGTTGCTGGCTTTTTTGCCGCTTTACGTGTTGGTATTAACATTGTTAATAATGTAAAGTCTGCCATCATGAATTTGGGGTCTGAGTTTTTACAGCTTAGATTAAAAGCCACTGAAACAGCGGCAATTTTAAGTCGGGGTGGTGATTCTTTTGGAGATTCTTTTAAGAGTGCTCTTTCATTATCCCGTGATTTATCCACTCAAATTGGTTTTAGTGCACAACAAATTCAAGAGGGTTTAATTACAGCGGCTAGGTCTGGCTTACAGTTAAAAGATTCTTTAACACTTACATCTTCTGCTATGCAACTTGCTACAGCCAATGGTGCAGATTTTCAAGAAACGATTAATAGTTTAATTGGTGTTACTCGGGCTTTTGGGGTAGAGGTAAAAGATGCATCTGTTTTCGCAGATGCTTTATCTCAAGCTGTTGTTAGTTCTAATGTTAGTTTGGAGGCATTGTTTGAGGGTTTAAAAAATGTATCGTCAATAGCGTCTACCGCATTTGGTGAAAGTAGAGATACAATTGTTCAAACAACAGCTGCTTTAATGACTTTAAATGATGCAGGTATTCAGGGTGCAAAAGCGGGTACTAAATTAAGAGCGGCTTATCAAAAATTTATGGGTGGGACAGCTCAAACAACTGCTGTTTTTACTAAATATGGTGTAAATCTTTTTCAAGCAAATGCAGCGTCTCAAAGGTTTTTAGGAACGCTCATGAGTGGTCAAAGAGCAACAGCAGGACTTGAGGAAAAATTAAATAGTTTAAAAAATCGTCAGTTTGAGTTAGTCTTGGCGAATAAAGAGGGCACAGAGGAGTTCCAAAAAGTCCAAGATGAATTGGATAGTACAGAGTCTAAATTAAGTAATTTGGAAAAAGGCTTAGATAATGTTTATACACAATTCACGTTAGCTGGAGGTAAATTAAAGCCGTTTTTGTCAATTATGGCCGAGTTAAAACAGAAAGTACCAAGTGAAGTTGTCGGAGCTGCTTTTGGTATTCGTGGCGGTGAAGCCGTCATGCGTATTATGAAAGATTTAGAAAAAACTCAGAAATATGAGCGTAATCTAAAAGCCGTCATGGAGGAGTCAGAAAAAGGTACAAGTATTACTAGGAATATGTATGAAAAGTTTTTGGATACAGTTTTAGTTAGTTGGGCCAGAATTAAAAATACAGCTATGGCTATTCTTGGAGATATTAGCGATGGGTTTTTTGAGGCATTAAAACCAGCGTTATCAACTGTTCAAGAAATTCTAGGTACACTTTATAGGGGTGTATCTGAGAATAAGGGCGCATTTGCTGCTATATTTGACGGCATCTTTGCTAAAATTCGGCCCATACTTAATGTGCTTCACGAATGGGCTGCTCGATTTGAGCAGACATTAACGGATGTCTTTACACCTGGTAAGACGGCAAATATTTCTACGCTTCAATTTAATAAGGCCAAAGGTCTTACCACTGAAACCAAAGAGGTTGGTGGGGACATTTCAGAAAAGTTACTTGAGGCACTTAAATCTTTTGGTAATTCTATAGTGGCTATATTAAAGGCGGGTTTATCTGCATTAGAACCTGAAATTAAATGGTTAGCACAAGTGTGGGCAGAATCTTTAACGTCTTATTTGCAAGCTCAAGGTGCTATTTTTCAAACGCTTGGTGTTCAAATTGGTGCAGGATTTTTAAGAGCTCTTGCTAATATACCTGGAAATCTTTTACAGGGGTTGGGTAAAAATACGACACTTGCCGCCGCTCAAGCCACTGAACGCATGAATCGTACGGTTAATCCGATACGTGGTTTTTTTGGTATGGAACCGCTTACGAATAAATATCAGGGCGTTTTAGATGAGGCAACAGGAAAAACCACTAATCAAACACCTAATTTAAACATGGATGAGTCTGTGGCCAGGGGTAAAAAGGCGGCAGAAGTCTCTACCGAAAAGGCGGCACAATTAAATTCATCACTGCAACAGATTAATGGTGTATGGACGAATGTGGATATTTCTAAATTAGATACTACGGCAACGAATATGGGAAAAACTTTAACAGATTTAAACCAGGGTGTTGGTACAATGACGCAAGTTGTTGAGGGTGTCATTACAGAGGTTTCTATAAATCAAGGTAAAATTGCAAGACTTGAGCGCAGGATGGCTCAACTTAGGTAAGGAATGAAATATGGGCATAAACGCAACTAAGCGGATACTGTGGAAAGGCATAGCTATTGGGGATTATGCTTTTGTTACTTTTGAATATCAGGGAAACAACGAGGTACGTGTTATACCTATGGCCGAGGGTGTTAAGATACGTGGCACTAATGAACTCGGTGGAGGGTATTATAATATTCTCGTTACGGCGTTAGTTGCTAAGGACAATAGATACCAATTAGAAAAGTTTTTTAATGATATGGATTCTACTTTTGAGTTAATATCTAAAGGGGATTTAACAATCTCCGATGAAAATGGAACATTGACTTTAACGGATTGTTATTTAGATAGTTTTTCCCAGAGCGGAGAAGATTTAAAAGCAGTAACTTTTACGTTAAAGTTTATTAAGTCATTATAATGACTGGAGAATATTGATATGGCTATTTTATTGGCCCAAGATACATATGTAGTAGACCCACCAAGATCCACACGTTACGGTTTTCAAAATAAACTTTTTGAATTATCTAATGGACATTTTATTGTTTTTTATAATAATAATGGAAACTACTATTATAAGCTTTCTGTCGACGGAGGATCATCTTTTGGTTCGGCAGTTTATTTATTCGGTGGTGTTGATTTAGATCTCGTTCATGATATATCCACAGATGACTTTTATCTTGTACGGGGTACATCTAGCGGAGGTACATATGCAACTTATTTAGCTTCAAATGGAAACGATACTTGGACAGCAACTCATAGATTGGTTGCGTCTACTCCAACTGCGACTTTTAGGAAAGTTGTTAAACAATCCGATAATAGATGGTTTATTTTTAATGGTAGGACAAGCTCTGGATCTGTTTATTATTATTATACAGATTCTTTTACGGCTTCTTGGACAAGCGGTGGCTGGGTTGATACTGGGTCTGGTGGCGTTTATGGTCTTGACGCTTGTGCCTATGGGGGTAATATTCTATTTGTGGCGAAGGGCAAATATTGGATTTCTGCTGCGAGCGTTTTTTCTGGATCTGGCACTGTAATATCTAGTGATACATTAACGAATGTATTGACAAATACATGTTTATGTAAAATAACAGATACGAATATGTATGTATTTTTTTCCACATCAAATGGAATTAAATCATTTAAATTTAATGGGTTTACTTGGGACTCTGGCGTTTTACTTTCAACGAATAGTTTGGACACTAATGTAAGCGTGGCACAAATCGGGCCGAAATTAATTTGTTTATACGCTAGCGATGATGTAACATATCAACGAATTGCTTATAGCACACAAATTAGTGAAAATACGTGGTATTCGCCAGTTTATATTACTTCTACAAGCACTGTAAATAGATACCCAGTTTGTATAAAAACGCACAATACAAATTTATATTTTGCCTATACACAGGGCACAAGCCAACCATATGATATTTATTTTGATGTCCTAGAAGATATTGCAAAAGATATAGTCCAATTAACACTAGGATTAGAGTGGTTAAGCCAGGGATCTGCGAAAGTTTATCCATCCTTGGAATGGCAAGCTAAATATTTAGCATTATTATACCCAACCATGGAGTGGTATGCTATTTTAGATCATAAATTTACCCCGAATATTATTAATTATCCTTTTTATTATACGCAGCCAGTAATTACAACTGCAAAAATTCCATTATTGGTTTCTGGATGTTTTCTTGGCTTTTCAATTTCTTTAAAAAATACTGGTACAACTGGTACCACTATTATTGAAATTTATGCTGGAGCAGTATTGAAGCAAACTATTAATATTGTAGCGAATGATCAAATTTATGAAAATGTAGAACAATTTGATTTAACGCATCTTTTAAGTCCGTCAGAAACACTTGAAATTAAAGTTAAGTCTGTAGCGTCTAATGCCCAAGATTTAAAAATTAATTCCTATGTTATGACTTTTCCTTTCGACATAGATATTTCTAATTATACGAATAGTAAAAACGGTCAAGATTTAATTGGCCTACTCCCAACTTATTTATTTAATTCTGCGGATTATTGGGATTTTAATTTTAATCAACCAGTTAAATCTATTACGTCTTTATTGTTTATAGATAAAAATAATAATGAAATTAGCCCAAGTTATATTTTAACAAATGGTAATTTTTATAAGAGCCAATTACGAATGACACCATCTATTGATTTTGATGTTTATCAGATTAAATTAAAATTATTGGATTACAATAACAAAGAGCATTCTTTTACGTTAAATCCCGTAGTTTGGAAATCGTTTGCAGATTATCCGATTTATTGGAGTCAAGTTACAGTAGATATATATTCTTATCTGGATGCCTCTAGTATTCGATATTCGTTTGACGACGGGATTACTTGGTCTACATGGGCATCTTTGGATGCTCAACATTTATTTACTGTAGATTTTACAGGTCAAACCCTTGGTTTGAAAACTATTTTATTTCAATATCAATTAGGTTCGCATATTGTTGAAGAAACTCGAAATATTTATTATGTAACGGGAAGTATTAATGCGAGTGTAAGGTGGTATAATGATCATGCTCTTTTAAGTTATTCAGACATTGTTCCATTGGATAAAGTTGAGGTTTATTACGATTCCGTTTTAACTTCTACGCAATATTTAACAACCATTAGCGGGTTTGATACTTTTATTGCTAACAATTCTATTAAAACCATTACCGTGGGTGCTGGGTTAATGTATTTTGGATCACAAAAATATATTCATGATGAGACAATTTACTCTCTTGGTAATATTAATCCGGCTGATTATAATTACGCCACTGCTTATCGGGTCTTTTTTGGTTTTAATACATTAACAAAATTATTTGAAATGAAAATTCTTGCGGATACATCTTTTGGGACTAATCCAGCTATTGTGCTTAGTGATTTTATTGGTATTTGGGTAGATTCATTTAGATTGTCTCCCTTTAATGGCGGGTATACTTTGTATATTTCTGAATCTTTCACTAAACCAACTTATAAAAAAATATTTACGAATAATAGCATTATTATTTCTTTTACAGAACAGGTGGAAATTGTATTAAAGATTTTTGATATAGCTGGTCGTGTTCTTGACGTAACTAAAGATTATACACCTATTAATAAGCATTATTGGTATACTTTATCTGTTAAAAATCCCAATACTGGGGCTGAAATTTTTAATGGTCAAATTCATCAATTAGATGAAATTGAAATGAATTATCAATTGGATGCAGAATCGGGGATATAATTATGGCAGAGCTTGTATATAGTTCAAATCCAGATGATTCAGATACGGTTGGAAATCCAACAGAATTTAGGGTTCCTGTCAAATGGAGATATATTACAAATGTATCTATTGCGGGTATTGGTACTACGGAATATTGTGCCACATCTCCAGGATCGTATCTGTTAACACCTTATACTGAAACAGGTTCTTGGGTTGTGGGTGGTGTGTCTGTTGCCATGAACAGCGTGTGTAAATATTTACGTCCAGGTAATAGTGACATTATCTATAGTAGAGAAGGGGGCATAGGAGATTCAAAATGCACGGGTTATTTTGGATTCAAATGGTTTGTTGTTGCATATGAGTATAGAATGGTTTTTACAAACAGATCTATTGAAATTGATTGGGACGATCTTTTTTCAAAATTAAACGCTGCATTTGATACCAGTTTTTATATGATAGGATCACACAGATTTACAGATAACGGTGGAAACAATCCAGTTAATTTGGGGAATAATGGGCCCAGTAATACAGATTTAAACAATGGTCTTGGCGGTGGTGGAGGGGGTGGTGGTGGTAATCTGTTTGGTTCACCTGGGCTTTCTGTTACTTCAACTAATCTTTCAATAGACCCAGGGTCTCCGCATTCTCCTGTAGTTGCACAACAAATGGTTAGTTTTGTTATTAAAGGGTTTGAAGACACAGATGATTTTAATAATCTTGCACAAAATGTTGAAGAAGGGGCTTGTGTTACACAGACAACAGAAGTTCCAATGTATTTAACCGTTTTGATTGTTCCAAGACCGGGTGGTAGTGCGGCTCCAAGTGTACCAGTTGTGGCTACCGATCCAATACCCCCAGATCCAGTGGATTATCATCCTATTCCGTCTATTGGTGGTGGAGGTGCCAGCGGTAACACTGGTTTAGGGTCAAGTTCTTCGGGTAAAAATTCGGTATATTCTACTTATGGTGACTCCATTCTTCCATTTGATTCTGTATATTTAACTGGTGCAAATTATAATAGTTTTATTAGTGCTGGCAGTGGAATTATTTCAGAGTCTGGGGTTTTTCCAAAAACAGATTCATTATATATTGAATCTATTCGTTTAAGCGTGGATGGTAGTTCGGCAACGATTGTAGAGGTTGTAGCTTTCGATGCCGCCCCATCTTTACAAATTACAGAAAAGGTATATTTATATTTATTTAGTATATCCAATTCTGATAAACCGATGTTTACCGGATATATAACTAGTCGAAGGCGTAAAATTAATGGTACTACGCAAGAAATTACTTATGAGTGCAATGATATTTCTTATTTTTTAGATCAATTATATACACCTTCTGTTTATGTTTATAGACCCCCATCTGTTGGAGGTTCGGGCGTAATTAAAAGTTATGCAACAGTATTAAAAGAAATTTTATTACAGACTGGTTTATTAAATGTTATTATTGATTTACCAACTTATACGGCCCCACCAGTAAACTGGATGTACGAGTCACTGAGATCTATATTTGAGTGGGCTGTAAAGGCTTTCGGTAATTATGTTTATTTTGTAGATAGATTTGGTACAATCCAAATAAAATCAACAACATCTGGTAGTTTTATTAAAACATATACCATTGGAGATAAATCTGGTGAAATTGCCATTGAAAGTTTTGATCCAATTTTAGACTATTCTAGATCAAGAAGCCGAATTATTCTAACCGGTGACTACGAAATAACGGAAAAGGAACATATTGGATGGTATACAGTTGGTGAACAAATTCATCCTTCCGCAAATAATTCTCCAGCGGGGATATTTACTTTTTATGAAGTTATTTATGAAGACTCGGATGATACAGTTGGTAAAAATACCAAATTTTATTATTTTATTTTTCACCCATCAGAAACATTAAATGATACATTATTATCTGATACCAAAAAATCTGCCGAAGTTTCTATTATTGGTCGTAAATATGATGTTTCAGATCAATTTGCAACATTATCGTATTCTAATCCCATAGATGTTAATATTCGAGTATTCCGCACAACTATTGGCGATAGTGAAATTTATTGTGAGGATGATAATTTAAGAACGGTTGCAAGGCAACAAATCCGAGTTAGGTATGCTGTCCGCTCCAATTCTCCAATTCAAGTCTCTGTAGATACTGGATTATTCGGTGGTTCTGAGGTTATTAAACGACCAGAGTTTAAAAAGGCAACTTCAAAATTTGGCTCCATTGATGATACTTATTTAATGTCACAATATTTAGGTAAATTAAAAGATTTTTTTAAGCCTGTATACGGTGGACAATTAGTTTTAGACGGGATAGATACTGATGTAGTTTTATTGGGTAAAGTGTCTATTGATAATACCGATTTAGATTCTAGCGAAGCTGAAAATTTAATTTGTTATGGTATTGAATATGATGTGGTTAAGAAACGAACAACATTAGACTTATCTAATAAGGTCTATAATGATTTGCCTTATTTTGATGCTGTTAGGGAACGATCTAGGTTTCAGAATGAACTTGTTGTTAAAATGGGTTTAGTTGAAGAAGCCGAAATGTATAAGAAACTTTAAGGAGGGCTTATGGAAAATTTAATTAAATTGGAAAATCGAGAAACATTTAATTGTGAATGTGTTGACTGCGGTTATACACAAAAATCTAAAAAACATTGTAAAGATTTGAAATGTCCAAAATGCGGCGGTCAAATGCGTAGAAAAGATAGACCTGGGACTGGAAAGAAAGATTGTAGTTTTATATCTGCCTTTTTAAAATGTAAGAGTTCTTTTTATAAAGGTTAAATATAGCTTTATTAATTTGCTTATCCCTACAAGAAACCGTTTTCTTTGCTCCCAGAAACCGCTTTCTTTTTCACGATATACCTAGAGTAGTATAACGCCACCCTAGTTTTTGTTTTTGTGGTTGTGAAGCGAATATTTAATGTAATCGCTTCATACTGTGGACTGTTTATAGATGAAAGAGATCTTTAAGAAAATCTAAGCCTTCCTGATCAAACATTTGGTGCTTATTATCTTTTGGTAGGGGCATTTCATAGATGTCTTGTTTACACTTATGGCAGTATGTTCCAAAAATATAAGTTTTACACTGTGGGCATTGATGCGCTTCATTCATTATGGTAGCTCCTTATGCTGGGAAGTTATTCGGAATTTCCGAACATCTGAATGTTGATTGTTGCGTTAAATCAGGGTGTGTATGTTCGGTTCTTAAATCATCTAAATCTAATGGGATATAATTAATCACTTCACAACAAACATTAATATAGTTGTTATCTGGAATTGTTTTATAATGAACGTGCCCATGTATATTTTTATGCCCTCGAAGTTCTTGCGGATGTATGGGTGCATGACTTAACCAAAAACCATATTTTTTAAGTACACCGGGCATTATTTGAATTTTTGGGTGTTGATAGTATGGTAAATGACAATGATTCCCTGTAATTAAAAATATTGTACCATTTAAACGATTGATTAAAGTTTTCATATCATACTTTGGATTTTTAATACACATATCTCCCAAAACCCACACGAAATGGTTTCTTTTTTTCACCACAGAATTCCATTTGGATATAACATGTTCATCATGTTCTTCCGGTGTTTTAAATTCCGGTCTGTATTTACAAATGGATCTATGCCCGAAATGTGGATCAGCTATAAAAAAAACTTTAGACATTTTATTTCCTTATGAATGATTTACAGTTTTCACAATCATCCCAGAAGCTTGTACCATATTTGTTACATTTGTAACAGATTTCGTCTAAATAAAACCCATCAAAGTATTTACATGTCCAAGCTTTGGATTTCTTATTGTCATATTTGATTTTGTAACCCATAAACCAAAAGTCTAAGCGTTTTGGTAAATTGAAAAAATGAATCAAGTCATGAATGTCATTTAATAAAATGTGTATCATTATTTTTTAATTTTTAATGCGGGTATAAGAAAAATACAGATTAGTGTTAATACAGAACTTAAAATTACTGTAGACCCATATCCCCAATTATCATAAATTACTCCGCCTATCCAGGAACCGCCTTTGACGCATAGATTACTTAAAGATGTAATTAGGGCATAAAACATTCCTTCATTCCCTTTCGGAACAATCTGGGCAAACAGGGCCAATAGGGTTAAAAAGGTTATTCCAGATATAGTTCCAAATAAAAGATTATACAATAACAGATACCATTGATTCGGAATATATAGATAAAATAAATTTGTACAAGCTGTAAAGATTATCATGAAATATAGCATTTTTTGCATAGAAAACTTATAGCACTTCCAATAATACAAGCCGTAGCCGATTAAACCAAGTACTGTCCCAGTAGCACCTAAATAGCCTAAAAACATTTTACTTACCAATAATTCTTCTCGGGCTTTAATCATTAACGCTGTTCCAAATGATGGACAAAGCTGTAAACAACCAATAAATAATAAGGATATTAATAATTGTTTATTTTTTAATTCCTTACAGATTAATTTCCAATTACATTTTTTTGGTTTACTTTTTTGTTCTGTATAATTCGTGAGTAAATAAATAATTATAATAAGGGGAATAATTGCACTACTCCCATACGCTACTTTATATGCGACATTAACACTAAATATATCGGGTATTTTAGCACCCAAAATTGCTACCAGTAGACCAGCAACGCCCAAAGATGACCATTGAACAGCCTGTAAACGACCCTTTAAATTATATTTTTGTTCATAGATAATCATTTGTTTATCATTACCTGTATCGCATATTCCGATACAGCAATTTAAAATCAATCCAGTAATAATTAACGACCAAAAATTTAACCCGCACAAACAAACATACAGGCATATTCCAATGATAATAGAATATGAAATCAATAGATAATTTCGTGTACTATTTTTTCCTAGTTTTACAAAGTCTAAACAAAAGCCCCAAATTACTTTTATATACCATGCAAGAGCTGTAATAAATGAAATAAATCCGATTGTACCTGCGTTAAGGCCCCAAGTTTCACGTGTTAGATAATAAATTGCCTGTGATGGTAAATCACTCCAGCCCTGATTAAAATAAATTAGGATAAAGAATAGTAAAGGTATTTTTATATTATTCTTCATTTTAAAAACATCCAAACCAAGAAGACACCCTGTAGAATCATTAAAGACCAGAATCCAAATTTTGTACTTAGCTGTAAGTATTTAATATATTCGTCTTTCCATATCGGACGCATTAAATATAACCAAAGATAACTCCCGTCTAAGCCAGGCCATAGCGGACAAAGATTTACGATAAAACAGAACAAATTAATCATACTTAATTGTAATAAAATCAAATTTGGTTTAAAATAGATAACAAAATGAATTAATTTACCATAATCATTCGTAAAGGTACTTACAATAGCTAACCAATCAATGTACATTCCAATAAGTATATTTCTATAATTTATCCAATAACAGACTAAGGCTACGCATAAATTCATTACTACACCTGCACAAATGACTAGGCTTTTTTTACCATATTTTTGTACCATTAATCCATTTGGTTCTTCTGTGGTTTCTCCTGCCAAGCTGACGTAGCCTCCCAGCAACCATGGCGTTATTCTCCACTCAATGTTTTTCCATGTAAACTTTAAATAAGGTTTCCAAAAGCCTATTGAAAAAATTTTTACAGTTACACCGCAATAAATAGCCATTAATAAGTGACCGACCTCATGTATTAAGATTGTAAATAGGAGGGATAAAAAAATAATCAAGTAGGTCATTAGAATCTCATGTGTTTTAAGATGTGTACAATAACATCAACTGTCCATCCATTACCCAGACATTTATATCTTTGTGAATTTGAAATACCATCGGTATAATTATCTGGAATTGTTTGGAGTCTTTCGCATTCTATGGGGGTTAATTTCCGTATTATAAATTCATTTAACAATAAATTGTTGTATTGCCATTGGCTCGATGTCATAGTTGGTGTCTTACCATTTAATCCTTTTATACCACCTTGATTTGCTCCATGTGGTCGCTGATAAATTACAGTGTCCCAATCGTGTTTATCACCCACAGGTGAATTTCTTCCGCCAGACCGAATTGTTTTAGATTTATTACATTCTTGTAGGATTAAACCAGTTTTTGCTCCCCAGCCTCCACCTGAAGCCTTTAAAGTTATATTTTTGCCATTGGTGGCATAAACTCTTCTACCCTGTTGATTTTTTTTAATATATCCGATTTGTATTGGCTTATCAAAAATTAATTGTCGCCTTGATTTTTCAAAATATTGAACAAGATTCCCTCCTTTAAAATAATTAGCATCTATACAAAAAGATTTATCTCTATCCACTACACCTGATTCAATAATATCATATAAATAAATATGTTTATCCTCTGGTTGGGATATACCCTGAATATTCGTCCAATAAGCTCTTTTTCTTGTTTGTGCGGACACTAATGCAGAATCTATTAAAACCGGTGTTACTCCTATTGCATTATTAACATAATCTGCAAATTGTTTTTTCATCTTTACATTTTCAAACAGAAAATAGACCTTTGGATTCAAGGCTTTAATATGGTTATAAATATCAAGCATTACCCACATTAATTGACCTCTGGGGTCTTTATCGCCCTGTTGATGCCCCGCTAAAGACCAAGCCTGACATGGAAAACCTGCAAATAAAAGATCTATGGTACTCCAGTCAATATCCCATGTTTTCCACTGAGTTATATCTCCGAGTTGGATTGTATTCGGAAAATTTTTCTGTGTAATTTTTATAGCATACTTATCTATTTCGGAAGCATAATATGTTTTAACATTAAATCCAGCCCGTTGTAAAGCAATCTGACCGCAAGAAATCCCATCAAAAAGAGATAAAACTATTAATTCTTTATTTTCCATATTCTATTACCGTTGGTTTATACGTTAATTCATATTTATCGTTCAATACAGATACGTTATAATAATCCGTTACGTAATCCGTATAGTGTCCATGCGCTGAATGCAGGTGTCCGCAAATGTGTATTTTAGGTTTTATCCTTTTTAACTTGTCTCTTAAGCTGTCCGATCCACAATGCCTGCCATCTAGTGTAGACTTATCCAGTATACCTTTACAGGGCCCATGTGTTATCACGATGTCTGTCTCGTCAGGTATTGTGTTCCACAAACCTGCCAATTCAGAATCGTATTCCATAAATGACCAATTATTATATTCTACTGAATACGGTGAACCCCATATTTTTACACCTTTTATAACAATAGACTCATTTATTAAATAATGTATTTTGCCGAAAAATTCTTTACAATAATTAATACCAATTGCTTCACAAAAACTGTCATGATTGCCAGCCACAAATATTTTGTGTTTGGCGGATTGACTATTTAACCAATCCACAAAGTCATTCATACGTCGTTCCGACCCAATATTGGCATCACCAGCAAATATCAGGACATCACACTTTGGTATTTCCAAACCAGAATGAAACCAGTGCGTATCGGAAAAAGCAATAATTTTCATTAATTATCCAATGTTACTTTGTTATCGTCAAGTATTTCATAAAATTTATTCTGTAGTTCTTCTATAGAAATAGAATCTCTATCATCGTATTTGTACCACTGTCTTAACTGTTGCGACAAATCCCATAAGGCACAGTAATAATTCCTGGCATTATTAAAAGTGTCGTATTCACTTTGTTCTTCCGGTAAATCAAAATTAACTGTAATTTTAGGCATGTAAATTATCCCTCCCGTTTAAAAAATCATAAACAATTGCGTCTAATGTTAAATTACTTTCTCTATGTACGCATAATAGGTGTAAAGTAGTGTCTATGGAATCTACTTGCAAAATTAATTCAAAAATTCTTTCCACATCCACTAGTGGAAAATACACATGTAATAGTTTGGCAATTTCATATAAATCATATAAAGTGAATTTTTTTAAAATTTCTCTGGGATACATGTTTATCCTAGATTAAGTATATCATATTTTTAGGGCTTTGTCAAGTCCCTTTGGCGATGCGTAAGATATGCTGAATTTAATCTATAAATAAGCGTTTTACGCAAGTCTGTTAAATTATTATCATTTAATCTTTTTGGGTGTCTTATAAATTGTATTAAATTTGCGACGTCTCGTGGAAAAATACTACTTGAATCATACCACGAATTCCAAGTGCTTTCTATAAATTCCAGAATACCATACCTAGGATTAACTGTATCAATCCAAATATTCGCATCTTCAAGTAATGACGTAGGTACGCATAATATAAAATAATTCGGCACTCCACGAACATTTGGATCTGAATAAAAGGAGTGCTTCTTTTGTTTCTTGGCCTCACCTGACCATAAATCCGCTTTGGTGAGTTTAATTTCTATGTCATAAAACCCGTGTGCGCTTTGTACCAAGACATCACTAATATAGGGCCCGCAAGCCACCTCATCACAACAAACCATTTGACGACGAAAACGATAATAACTCATTACAGCGGTTTTAATTATTGCTGCCTTCATTAAACTCCTTTAATAATGAATCTATAATTTTTATACGGGCATCTGATAAACATTGTTTATTCTTAATATTGTTGGCATGAATATATTGACATTTTGCTATAATTAAATTATCGAAAGCCGCTTCTATGCTAATAAAGGCTCCGATACATTTAAATGGTTTTCTAGGAACACGGTTACCTTTACTATTTAAATAAACTATTTCTTCTTTTAAAATGTTAAGGTTTTTTTCAGTTAGCATTGTCAAGTTCCTGAGGTGTTACCGTTGCTGTTCCAAACTTTGTCACAACGATTCCGGCGGCATCATTCGCTAATTTTGTAGCACTCACCATTGAAAGCCCTTGCAATAAGCCAAGAGTATAAACTGCTGTAACTGTATCGCCGCACCCAGTAACATCCACAACATTTTTTTGCTCGGCTGGTAATACAGAAAATGTGTTTTCATCGGCACAACAAATACCCTGATCCCCTAATGTAACCAGCATATTTTGAATATTGTGGGTTTGTGTAACTTTTATGGCAGCAAAACCAAGATCTGATATAGACTTAAAGGTTTTATTAACCATTTGTTCAAATTCTCCCCGATTGGGGGCAAGTGCGGTAAAATTTTTAAATAAATTTAAATCTTTCTTTTTAGTATCAGCAATTAATATTTTTTGATATTTTTTATTAATATCACATATATGCTGTATTAACTCTGGAAATACAACACCCTTATTGTAATCTGATATAATCACGGCATCAAAATATTGTAAATGTCTATCCAAATCTAAGTCTAAAATTTTTTCATAATGCCCTGTTTTATTTAGTGGTGTAGTATCTTCTTTATCAACCCTTAACAATTGCTGTGTATTAGTAATAAATCTAGTCTTAGTTGTTGTTGGAACACACTTATCTTTAATTAATAAATCAATATTAATTTTCTTTTCAGATAATAAATGTTTTATAATTTCACCATTAAAGTCGTTTCCAATACGTCCCATTATCCAAGTTTGGGCTCCAAGTGTTGTCAGATTTAAGGCCACATTTGAGGCACCCCCCAGAATATGTTTTTTGTGTGTTTTATTTAACAGTGGTATCGGGGCCTCTGGGGACATTCGAGTAAATGTGCCGTATACATATTCATCTAAAATAATATCTCCAACGACTAAAATTTTAAATTTAGAAAAATCAAACATACTTATTTCCCCCCTTTTAGGACAGCCTCGGCCTCTTTAATAATGTCTGAAATTGTAACTGTCTTATAAATAGCATAATACAGAGGTAAACACAAAATACAAATTATTATAAAGAAAATTAACATGATTTTTCTTTTATCACTTTATTGATGGTTTCAAGATTTTTAATACAGAAAACCTGAATGGCTATTAATTTATTTTTATCAGATTCTTTTGTTTGAATAATTTTTAAAATTGTGTTCATCGGTAAAACACAAACCTTTTCTAACATATTCATAATACTGTTTTGTAAAGTATTTCCCATTTTAGCCCTCCGAATAAGTTAAAAACATTCCGTCTTGTAACAACTCTGTTTCTCGGTCATTACATTCAATCAATAAATTATTAGAAAAACTAAACTTGTAGAATAGAGAACCATGCTCGGCTTCACCTGTTTGATTTTTAGACACCATCAATTCCATAATTGGATGATACCTTCCAACATTATCCTGCCAATGTAAATTTGTATCATTTTTATTCTTAACCTGGTGAAAGTTTGAGTAAATACAAGCTACAAATCTCGCAGCATACCACCAATCACAGGACTCTTTAATATCTTTACCTGTTGGCTTTTCTCCTGCTGACTTCGGTACCTCCGCTGTAGCTAGAATGGGGCAATTTAATTTTTGTGGTAAGCGTTTCATATAAGATGCCACCCTTTGAGAATTCTGAGTTGATTCAAAATCTCTTTTACCAACAGCCTGTAAATCATGAATATTGTCAATAATTAAAATAAACTTTTTACTCTTTTCATTGGCAATCGTTGAATGGATTTTTACAAAGTTGTCTAAATCGTCTACAGTCCGAATATCTGCACCGTCTTTAATAATAAGATTATCCTTAAATTGCTGTAGTTTTTTCATACCAGCAAACCATTGTTGCTCATTTTGTTTATCTGGTTGTCGTATACTTTTGGATGTTAAATTGGCACACATGCTCATTAAGCGTGGTATGATAGACCTTTTTGCCCCATCATCCAAAGAATAAAAGGCAACAAAATTTTCTGGATTTTGTGCTAAGTTGTAAACAAAATTTAATAAAAATGCAGATTTTCCCTGTTCTGGATGTCCTATAAATAAATAAAGAGTATCCTCAAAACCCCCAAACTTTTTATCAAAAATCTGATAACCAGATCCAATACCCTCAAATTTTTTATTCCAAGAAGATTCTGTAAATTCTTCCAATAGCTCCTCATAGGTATCTTTTTCTTGAACATATTGAATCATATTAAAAGAATCAGTTTGTTCTGACATTTCGTCAATAGACCGAGTTAATTGACGCTTGCCTATTTTCAAAGCCTTGGCACAATCTGTGATATATTCCTCTTTGCGAATTAGATTAGGACATCCAGCAATAAAGTCATAGATTATATTTTGATTAATTAGATTTTTTTCAAAATTTTGAATTAAATACTGCATTACACCAATTCTAGGCAAATTTTTAAAATCGGCCAGGGAGTGACTTTTCATATACTCGTCTGGATCTGCTTTTGCAGGACTCTCTAGTTCAGGTATTTTAATTACAGATATTTCTGAGTCCAAATTTTTCATTCTAAGAATAGTTTTCAGAAATCCATCCCGTGCGTTTCCCTTATACAAATTATCTGGGTCAAGTGCCAAATCAATCTTTTTCATTTGCATTTCTGCAATTTTTTCCAAATTCGCATCCGTTACTGTATTGGTGAGACAAGCCACTACATTTTGCTCTGGGTGCAAAGAAATTGCGTCAAAAACTCCTTCAACTACGATTAGAGTTTCTTTTCCCTTTACCCGTTCAACATTAAACAGATTGCTACCTTTAATACAAACTTTAATATATGGATCATTATCGTTAGTATTAAACATTCTAATCACTAAACCATTATATTGCTTATTCTCATCAAAAATTGGGATAACTAACCCACCTTGATGAAAAACTGTCAATAGTCTAAAATCAAATAAATTTTTACATTCTTTATTTAAATCTGGTGTAATATCATCTGGTGTCAGATAACCTATGCGCCAAGATACTAGTTTTTCCTTATTAATATTTCGTTGTTTGTAATATGGAAGCCCTGCCTGTATATTTTGTTGTCCACAAGACAGTTGATGTAATTTTTCTAAAAATGTGCGTTGTCGATGTATTTCTTTTTCTTTTGCGGAATATTCGTATTCTTCTTCTATTGGTATTCCATATTTATCCGCCAATTCTTTTAAAACATTAAAAAAGTTGGGGCCTTTAATATTTTTACCTGTTTTTAAACTATAGACATCAAAAATGTCAAATGCCCTATTTTCTACAAAACAATATATCAATTTATTTTGCGAGTCTGGTAAAAATGCAGCTGACAATTTATGTTCATCATTGTGTGTATGCGCCACTGAATTTGGACATTGAAGCTTAGAATTGTTAGTTTTGCATCCAAGCTCATCCAAATAATCCGGTAATTTTGATTTAATTAAATCTTTAATCTTATCTAAATTTTTAATTCTCACAACAACTCCTTACTTTAAAAAGATGTCTATGTCGTCAGTATCATCAAAATCGGGGCTATAGGCATCTTTGAGGGTTGATGTTTGTTCTGTATCTGCGGGGTTTTCAATAATCTGGATATTTTGTTGATTTGGTAATAGATTATACTTTTGTTTTAAAATATTTGATAATGTTACACCGTCTGGTGTTGGTACAATATTCGGCATTCTTGTGGTCTGCCTACAACTTAAGGCTTTTTGTTGATTACAGGTCTGTTTTATTGATTGAGTATTTTGTATTTTTGGTGTATTTAGAATAAGGGTATTCTTTTTCGGATATGAAAAAATGTTTTGAAATTTAACTGATCCAGAAAGTATAGTGTGGCAGACTACGCAATAAGTATATTCGATTAAAATTGGATCTGTATACTTAAAGGAATGTAAAAATTTCTGAGCTATATTTTTATGATTACAATGTTTTTTCATAATTAAACAATTAACAGTGTTGACCAATTAAAAATTTCTACAGTAACATTCTGGCTTTTTTCAATGCGTTCAAGTTTAGAGACTCGTCCACCTGCCTTAAGTGGTTGTTTTTGATAATCTACTGGTGTAGCAAGTTCAGCCTTTTTATCTACAGCCACCATTAATCCTTTAAGTGCCTTATAATATATATCTTTCATATTGTCTTTTTCTAAAAGCATGGCAGCTTTGGCGGATAATGGAATAACTATACCAAAACCAGTTGATTTCTCTACGATGGTTATATGATATTCGGAACTTTTACCTTTGAATGGATGAAAATAACAAAAGGTTTTTTCTTTATAGATGCCGGTATTTCCGACAAGTTCAATAAATGCATCTTTACAGATTGTATTCATTTCTTGTGGAAGCATTATTCTACCGCCTTTTTTATTGGTTGATATAATTCTTTGTCTTTTTTTGTACTTTCATAAAAACCTTCTCCACGAAGAATAAAGCCACAACCAGTCCCTATAAATAAAGCATTATCACTATTTCCACATTTTGGACAAATAGACTCGTGTCGCTTGGAGATGGCCTGCATAATCTCAAACTTGTTGTGACAGTTTTTACACTCATATTGATAATTAGGCATTTGAACTTGTCCCAGTTGTTTCAGTTTCTGTTGAATACTTACTTTCATCATTGTTTTTAATATTGCGACATGTCCGAATAAGCTCTGTAGCTGCCTCAAGGTACCCCTCAATTTT
>Ga0105099_10000839_pt1 | contig 20405 bp, 26 predicted proteins | sample PPLLak3cmMay2015_2_FD_79138 | JGI IMG/M metagenome (GOLD analysis project Ga0105099, IMG submission 79138) | Freshwater sediment microbial communities from Prairie Pothole Lake near Jamestown, North Dakota, USA - PPLs Lake P8 Core (1) Depth... | ecosystem: Environmental > Aquatic > Freshwater >... | reverse complement strand
GGAGGCTCGATCCATTTACCATTCGCCTTGACAAGAGGTTTATTGTGACCAAGGCCTGCGTTACATATATAGATCTCAAAACCCATTTCATACGCGACCAACAGCACAACTTCAGGATCGATGTTCTCAAGATATTCTTCTTCCACCAAATCATCTATCTTCAATCCAGCTATAGAAAAATCAGGATATGAAGTCTTCATAGCTTTGATCTCATCAGTCGCTAACTGAGTCAATGCTTCATACTGTTCTACATACTGATGATTGGGGTGCATTCTCTTGCCTCTTTTGACCAGATGTAAAATTTATACAGGATAATATTTTTTGAATGTTGACTCTATCAAGTTGAATGTAGATTTTACTATACTAATATGGTTTATAGATATATAAACTTTGCGTTGTTTTTAATATACTCGTTTTAAAACAGTCTTACCGGTACTTGGATGGTTTTAGGTGAGTCTAAAAAGCATAGAAATCGAGAACTTTAAAACATCCTGGTCAATTATCTGTTGTCTTCTCGCGTAACTTATCAGATATCATCCTTCCATCTTTCCTGAAATACATTGCGCATTCAGGGCACATCGTGCTGTTCTCCTGATGACGATGATTGTCACGTATATAATTCTCTGTGTCCTGCGAGACTTCGCCAAATACGCCATTCGCCCTGAAAAGCGGTTTTGGGTGCGCATGGAGCCTGTGATTTACACCATCGATCACGATGATGCGCTCTATCCCTTCGCAGATGGTATATATCATGCCCTGCTCTGCAGCGACCCTTATTATCGTATCATGCCTGTACTTATCCAATTCTGGATGAGGGACAAGTTTAGCAATATCATATATCTGATCAGCAGAGAAAGAAGGATCCTCACTTTTCCTTTGGGATATTACATCTGAAACTTTTCTTGTCAATTCCTGGTAATCTGAATCAAGTCTGTACATCTGTATTTTGCCTCTGAATGATTTTGACATCTCTCGTCCAAAAAGAACGAGTATACATTTTTGTATACTGGTATGGTATGATTTACAAATATAAAAATGTTTGTATTTTTGGTGTTTTTAAAGTGATCATCTACAATTCATTCAGAATAAGAAGCTGGCTGCTTTCAATGCTGTGCTCGCAACAGCTTCTTGAACAGATTATCTTCGCCCAACTGCAGGTTAATATCAATATTTATCTGACGCTCGCTGGGCGGCATTGAATTAGACATTTTTCTTGTTTTGGTCTGCTAACAATAAACTTTATATACGAGTGACAATTTTTTTAATGCTTATGGGAAGAATAAAGACAGACAAGGTCAAAAGAGTCACATCAGAATTAGTCGAAGCTTACCCTGACAAATTCTACAAGGAATTCGCAAAGAACAAGGAAGCTTTGGTGGGACTAGCAGAGATACGTTCAAAGAAACTTAGGAATTTCATAGCAGGTTACGCTTCAAGACTCAAGAGCAGAAGGGATGATCTCCCTGTCAGGCCAAGAAAATTAAGCGAATATTCTGAAAGGCCTGAACGATCTGAAAGAGAACACAAAAGATATTAGAAAAGAAAACTATATTGACCGATATACGCTGTTTCTTTGACTTGTTTGGCAAAAACTAAACTTTTATAAATGACTTGACTTTTATATAGCAAACCAAGAGAGAAGAGAAATAAGCACCTATGTTATTTCTCGGTTGATTAATCAAGAATATAGGTGAATGAAGATTAAAAAGAAAATAAAACCTTTATTGCCCTCTTTGAGGGAGAGAAAGCGCTATTTGGCGTTTGAAATCATCTCAGAAAGCCCTATACAGGATTTTAACGCTGTATCTGCCGCTATTTCAGAGAAATCTCTAGAATATCTTGGGCAATTAGGCTTGGCAGAGGCAGGCATCATGATATTTCCTGATAAATACAACAAAGAAAAGCAAAGAGGACTTATCAGGGTCAGCAATAGGTCCTTGGATAAACTCAGAGCGACAATCGCTCTTGTCGACAACATAAAGGGCACCAAGGCAATACTAAGATCGGTCGGCGTAAGCGGAATAATTAAGAAAGCCCGGGACAATTACCTGACAAACCAGGATCATGATTCAAAGGAGGTAGCACAAAAATGGACTCAATAAACCACCAGATGATGGGATATGACCGAGCGATAACGATGTTCAGCCCAGACGGCAGACTCCTGCAGGTCGAATACGCAAAGAAGACAGTGAAGCAAGGCTCTACAGCGATAGGGATGGTATGTTCAGACGGTGTACTCCTTGTCACAGACAAGAGGATAGTCGACCCACTCATAGTCACAGAAGCGATCGAGAAGATATTCCAGATCGATGACCACATCGGCGCGACAGCATCAGGGATAATATCCGACGCAAGAGTCCTCATCGAACGTTCACAATTGAAAGCGCAGCAGCACAGGGTGACTTACGATTCACAGATAGATGTGCTGAGCATCGTCAAGAGCATCTGCGACCTGAAGCAGCTATGCACGCAGTCAGGCGGGCTTAGGCCTTTTGGAGTATCGATACTCGTCGCAGGGATAGATACCGACGGACCTAAACTTTTCGAGACAGACCCGACAGGGATATTCTTCCAGTACAGGGCTGTTGTCATAGGAGAAGGAGAAGAAGGCATAGAGGATATACTCCACAAGAGATACAAGCCGACCATAAACCTGCAGGAGGGTCTGAAGCTCTGCGTCGAGGCGCTGAAACAGGTGCTTGATGACAAGTTCAATGTAGAAAGGCTTGACGCCGCATACATAAGGACAGAAGACCGCAAATTCAAGAAGATTGACAAGAAAGAGCTTGACAAGGTACTCAAGCAGGCGAAGTAATTGATGAAGTGATAATACAATCAAAATAAATCAAAAGGGTGTCAGAAAATGAGCATGGGAAAACCAATAAGCTGTGACAAGGAACGCGTAAGCTTCAACCTCGCAAGGATAAAGAAAGGCGGCAAGAACTACGAAGTCGTCGTAGAGCCTGACAATGCTATCGCCTACAGGAAAGGAGCGAGCATAGACATAAAAGAAGTTCTCAGAGGAGAACAAATATTCTATGATGCGAAGAAAGGGATAGTCGCCTCAGAGGCAGAGCTAAAATCGCTGTTCAACTCATCTGATCCTCTCAAGGTCGCTGCGGTGATACTGAAAGAGGGAGAGATACAGCTCACTACAGAATACAGGGACAAGCTGCGTGAAGAGAAGAAGAGGAGGATAATCGACCTCATACACAAGAACGCGGTAGACCCCAAGACGAAATTCCCGCACCCTGTCATGAGGATAGAGAATGCCCTCGTGCAGGTGAAGTGCAAGATAGATGAGTTCGCATCAGCAGAGGAACAGGTAGAAGATATCATAAAGGCACTAAGGACTGTGCTGCCTATAACAGTCGAACACATGGTCTTGCAGGTCAATGTACATCCGACGCAGGCCCATCAGGCATATGCGATGCTTAAAAGGATGGTGAAGATGAAGCAGGAAGTCTGGGGCCCTGACGGCAGCGTCGTCGTCGTCTTCGAGATACCTGCAGGCATGCGCGAAGACATAATGGACAAGATCAACAGCGTAACACACGGCTCGGCTGATGTCACAGTCGTCAGCGAAGTCAAGAATAAATGAAATACTGTCAAACATAAGAATCATTATCAGATAAGAAAACAAAACAAACATACGGTGAATAAACAATGGGAGAAATAGTAGTGAAAGAAAAAGATGTTGTTGTCCCCGGTGAAACACTGGCTACAGGGATGGACTTCCTGCCAAGCTTCGGGACATACAGAGAGGGAGACAAGATCCTCGCCTCAAGACTGGGACTCGTGAACGTAGAAGGAAAAGTCATAAAACTCGTCCCTCTATCTGGAGTGTATCATCCCAAGAGAGGAGATACGATAATCGGATTCGTCAGGGAGATACTCCTTGCAGGATGGAGAGTCGACACGAATTCAGCATATTCTGCGGTCCTCGGACTAAAGGACGCGTCGCCTGAGTTCATAGCAAGAGGTGCAGACCTCACAAAATACTTCGAGATCGGCGACTACATAATGGCCAAGATAATAAACGTCACAAGCCAGAACCTCGTAGACCTGACACTCAATGGGCCGGGGCTTAGAAAACTTACCGGCGGACGGAAGATAATGGTCAACGCAAACAAAGTCCCGAGGATAATAGGGAAGCAGGGATCTATGGTCTCGATGATAAAAGACTTCACGAACTGCAGGATCCTTGTGGGCCAGAACGGAGTAGTCTGGATAAGCGGAGAAGACCCTGCTAAAGAGCTTCTCGCGGTGGAGACTATAAAGAAGATAGAGAGAGAATCTCACCTCTCAGGACTAACCGACGCAATCAAAGCGTTCCTGGAGCAGCACAAAGACGGAATAACAGTACCGTCAGACAACTAAACGGTGGATACGATGAGTTACGATAAAAGATTCGACGGAAGAAAATTCGACGAGACAAGACCTATGGAAGCGAAAGCCGGAGTCATACCAAGAGCCGTAGGCTCAGGATGGTTCAAGATAGGCAACACAGAAGCATACGCGGCAGTGTATGGGCCAAGGGAGATGTTCCCCAAGTTCATGCAGGACCCTCAGAAGGGAGTCTTACGATGCAACTACAACATGATGCCATTCTCAAGCGGCGGAGAGAGAGTAAGACCCGGACCCTCAAGAAGGTCAAAGGAGATCTCATTCGTCATGGAAAGGGCTCTTAGGCCAGTAGTCGACCTGACTGAATTCCCGAATGCAGTCGTCGACGTATTTATCGAACTTCCACAGACAGACGCAGGCACAAGATGCGCAGGAATATGTGCAGCATCGATAGCTCTTGCTGATGCAGGGATACCGATGAAAGACATGGTATGCGCGATATCTGCAGGAAGGGTCATCGACAAGATGATAATAGACCTCAACTATGAAGAGGATTCGCATGAGGATGGAGTAGATATACCAATAGCCATGCTCCACAACTCAAAGCAGATATCCCTCCTACAGATGGACGGGGAATTATCTGTCGAGCAGCTCAAGACCGCGATGAAGATGGTCGAGAAAGCATGCGAACAGATATTTGAAGTGCAGAAAGCGGCCTTGAAGAAGAAATTCGAGGTCCAATGAACAACGGTGATAATCATGCATGAAGAACTAAGAAACGAAATAATATCCTTGCTTTCAAAGCAAGTGAGACTAGACGGCAGGAAGCCAGACCAATACAGGAACATCTCTATTGAGACTGGCGTATCAAAGAACGCAGAAGGATCAGCACGTGTGAAGATAGGTGAAACAGAAGTCATCGCAGGAGTCAAGATGGAAGTCATGACCCCGTATCCAGACACGCCTGACCAGGGAAGCCTGATGGTGAACGTCGAGCTTTACCCCATGTCAAGCCCTGAATTCGAGAGCGGACCTCCAGACAGCTACTCCATCGAACTCGCAAGAGTCACAGACAGAGGCATAAGGGAGAGCAAATGCATAGACACAAAGAAGCTCTGCATAAAAGAAGGCGAAAAGGCATGGACTGTGGTCATCGATGTCTGCACAATGAACGACAGCGGAAACCTTTTTGACGCGATATCGCTTGCAGCGACCGCAGCACTGAAGAGCGCGGTATTCCCGACTTTCGACGGGGAGAAGATAGACTACAAGCACAAGACAGACAAGAAGATACCTTTGAACAAGCTGCCTGTAACAGTCACTGTCTTCAAGTATGGCAATCACCTTATGATTGACCCTACCAATGAAGAAGACAAGATATACGACTCAAGGCTGACTGTCTCTGTGCTAGAGAACGGCAACATATGCTCGCTCCAGAAGGGAGGCAACGAGGCGGTAACGCAAGATGATGCTATACGCATGATTGAGCTCGCAAGAGAGAAGAGCAAGGAGCTCAGGAAACACATCTGAGGTGCGTCAAGAAAATGGCAAGACCTAAAGGCGAAAAAGTCGAAGAGCAGAAGCACTTCACAAAATACGAGAAAGCTCGAATACTAGGAAGCAGGGCACTACAGATATCAATGGGCGCTCCATACCTCATAAAGATGGATAAGGAGCAGCTTGAGGCGATAAAATACAACCCCCTCGAGATAGCGAAGAGGGAGTTTGACTTAGGGCTCATTCCCATAACTGTTGTGAGACCATTGCCGAAGCTTGAAAAGGACCAGCCAAAGCAGCAGCCCTTGCAGCAGAAGGAAGAGAAGAAAGAATAAACGCTTCAAATTTTTTTTATATTTTTGAGGGGATAAATCTTTATTACCAAAAAAGGGGTTCTGAATGGTGTTTTCGTAAGAGAGATGTCAAAATAATCATTCATCAACATAAGGTGGTGTATTTCCTGTGGAAGGATTCAAAGAACCCAGACTATTATTTGTAGATGACGAGTCTACAATGCTTAGATGTTATGCCAGGCTGTACGCCGGAAAGGAATATGGCGTATTGACGTGTCAAGACCCCGTATCTGCACTTGAAATTATAAGACAGAACAGCAGCCTTGTGGTCGTCGTATCAGACTACCAGATGGGCAATGGCATGAACGGAGAGATGTTCCTGAATGAAGTCAGGAATATCAGGCCCGATATCATAAGGATGCTTGCAAGCACTTATGGGACAGCAGATTTCAAAGACCCCTCATTGGTGCAATTCGAATTCCAGAAACCAGTAGCGACATCGTTGATGATGAAGATCACTGATGACAGCATACAGGACTATATCGACAATAAACTAAAATGACAAGATTACAAAACAATTTTTCACATCATATTCCCGTAATATAAAAATTGAGAATCCCGTAGAGAGATAATAGAAATTAGGTGGTGAGAGAAATGTCTGATGAACAGATAGTATATGCGAATAGATTGAAGGAGATGTCTGTGTTGTTTGTAGATGACCAGCCCGAACTGCTGGAACTTTACAAATTAGGGATGTTCCCGGATAATGAGATGAATGTTATCACAAATAAAAGCCCGACAGCTGCCATAGACATAGTCAGGACCCTCGATGACCTTGCAGTGGTCGTCTCAGACTATAATATGCCGGAGATGCTAGGTGACGAATTCCTTAGGAACGTACACGCGATTAAGCCGAACGTGATGAGGATACTGGTAAGCGGCAACTATGGGATACTGACAACGCTTCAAGGAGTCGCGCATCATTATGTCCCGAAACCATACCAGCCTTCGGAGCTTAGGGAAAAGATACTGAAAGGCGCTCTGGATTACTGCGTCAGAATGTACTGTAGAAAATAATGTTTTTAATATTTTCTAAATCATGATAGCGGCATGAATCAGTCATGGGGAATTAATATGAACGTACCAAAAGTGATGTTTGTTGATGATGATAATTCCATGCTCACGCTTTTTTCCAGGTTCTGCTCCGGCAAGCCCTATGAAGTCATGACTTACACCGATCCGATATCTGCATTAGAGAGAGTCGCCAGTGCGGACGACATAACTGTCGTGGTATCTGACTATATGATGCATAAGATGGATGGTGTCAACTTCCTTAACAGGGTCCGTGATGTATCCCCTTATTCAATAAGGATGCTGCTCAGCGCTTATGACATAAAAAGCATAACTGCTGATGATGGCTTGGTCCATCATACCCTCACTAAACCTTTCAGTAGAGTCGTGCTGCTCCAGACAATAGATGATTGCATAGCCCTGTACGGAAAAACTCAAAAATAGAACCGTGAATGGCAGTAATACTCTTTTCTACAAATCTTACAGCAAAAACTATTTAAACCTCATTCATTTAAAAACCCCTGAAAAGAGGTATGTTAAAGAAGATATTCAAAAGAGATGGACGGCTCGTAGAGTTCGAGCCTGAAAAGATTTCTCAAGCGATGCATAAAGCGTTCCTTGACAACAATGTAAATGATTCTAAGATACTGAAAAAGCTGACTGACCAGGTCATGGATGAAGCAGAACGCAAGTTCGCAACAAAGATACCTACAGTTGAGGATATACAGGACATAGTGGAAAAAGTCCTGGTCACATCAGGATATGACAAGACCGCAAGGGCCTACAGCGATTACCGCAGGACGCGCACTGAGATACGCGAAGCGAAGAAGATGCTCGGAGTAGCGAATGATGAGCTTAAGCTAAGTGTCAATGCCATAAGCGTACTTGAGAAAAGATATCTGCTCAAGGACAACCTGCTGCGAGTAATAGAGACGCCTGAACACATGTTCCGGCGTGTCGCAAAAGAGATATCGAGGATAGAGGCACGTTATGGGAATAAAGACGCCGACAAGATAGAGGAAGAATTCTTTTCGATGATGTCAAATCTTGAATTCCTGCCTAACTCTCCGACGCTGATGAACGCAGGCACACGGATGGGACAACTCAGCGCCTGTTTCGTATTGCCTATAGAGGATTCTATATCAGGGATATTCACGACACTGAAGCACATGGCCATGATCCACCAGAGCGGCGGCGGGACAGGATTCTCTTTTTCAATGTTGCGTCCTGAAGGGGACATCGTCGGTTCGACAAAATGCCCTGCATCGGGGCCTGTATCTTTCATGCGAGTGTATGACACTGCGACAGATGTGATAAAGCAGGGCGGCAGGAGAAGAGGGGCGAACATGGCTGTCCTCCGGGTCGACCATCCTGACATCATGAAATTCATGATGGCGAAGAAAGAGCAGGGAGCTTTTAGCAACTTCAACCTGTCTGTCGCAATCACTGATAGATTCATGGGAGCGCTTGAGAAAGGCGAAGGGTATGAACTGCTCAATCCAAGAGATGGGTCAATAGCAGGAAAGCTTGATGCAAAAAATGTCTTCAACCTCATAGCCACGATGGCATGGCATTCAGGGGAGCCTGGAGTGATATTCATAGATGAGATCAACAGGCATAATCCTACTCCACAGCTTGGTGATATAGAGACGACAAACCCCTGCGGCGAACAGCCTCTCCTGCCTTACGAATCCTGCAACCTCGGCTCAATAAACCTTGCCAGATTCTTTGACAAAGGCGAGATAGACTGGAATAAGCTTGAGAAAACAGTACGTCTCGCAGTGCGATTCCTCGATGATGTCATAGATGCAAACAAATTCCCACTACCTGATATAGAAGAAGTAACCAAATCAAACAGGAAGATAGGACTTGGAGTGATGGGATTTGCAGACCTTCTCATCAAGCTCAAGATACCATACGACTCTGACGCTGCTGTGAAAGCTGCTGAAGACATCATGGGTTTCATACACGAGAAAGCAACAGATGAAAGCATAAACCTCGCAAAAGAAAGAGGAAGCTTTGCAAATTTCCAACGCAGCACCCTTGCTAAGAAGTACAAGATGATGAGGAACGCGGCGATAACCACTGTTGCACCAACAGGCACGATAAGCATAATCGCAGGATGCTCAAGCGGCATAGAGCCATTATTCGGAGTAAGTTTCATCAGGAATGTGCTTGGCGGAGTGCACATGATAGAGACGCACCCCGAATTCGAAGCCATAGCGAAACAGAGAAAATTCCACTCGAAAAGCCTCATGACAGACATAGCAAGAAAAGGGACAGTGAGGAACATGAAAGAGGTCCCGCAGGATGTGAAGAATATATTTGTGACTGCTCTTGATGTGGACCCGGAATGGCACATAAAGATACAGGCAGCATTCCAGAGGCACACCGACAGCGCAGTGTCAAAGACTATAAACTTCCCGGCATATGCGACTGTAAAAGACATAGCTAAAGCATATAAACTTGCATACAGACTGAAATGCAAAGGCATAACTGTATATAGATACTCAAGCAGGGAAGGACAGGTCCTGACTTTCGCAGACATAGACGAAAATAATAAATCTACATATTCCGGAGTGGGATCAGAATACTCTGGCGGGTGCCCTGGCAAGGAATGCCCGTTCTGAAAATATTTTGAGGAAAGAAGAAAATGGTCAAAAAAATAAAAAAAAGAAGGGGAATGATACACTTATACACCGGGAACGGCGGCGGAAAGACGACTGCTGCACTCGGAGTAGCGATGCGTGCGCTCGGACAAGGCAGACGGGTCGTGGTTGTGCAGTTCATGAAAGGAAGGAAAGACATCGGTGAATACAAGATACAGAAAAAGCTAGGCAATGCCTATGAAGTGTTCCAGTTCGGCCGCCGGGAGTTTGTCAATCTCAAAAAACCTTCAAAAGAGGATGAAGAGCTTGCCAATGAAGCACTAGGATTCGCAAAAGAAGTCATGCGGGAGAAGATGCATCCGCATCTCCTTATACTTGACGAGATAAACCTCGCAGCAGCGATAGGACTGATCGACAAGAAGAAGGTCGTAGAGATGCTCAATGAAGCGCCATCAGGAATCGACATCTACATGACCGGGAGATACGCACCAAAGGAATTCATTTCCATTTCTGATTACGTGACATCTGTAGAAGACAAGAAACAGCCGGCAAAGATGGCTGCACGAAGAGGGATAGACTACTGATGAATCTCACAAAACTCCATTTCGGAACAGCAGGCACCCCGATGATGTCAAAAGATAGAGGAAGCCTCGCAGGGATAGAGACCGTACACAAACTAGGCCTTGAGGCGATGGAACTCGAATTTGTCCGCGGAGTCAGGATGAAAACTGATCTTGCTGTGCAGGTCAAAGAGGCTGCACAGAAAAATTCGGTCGTGCTCACTGCGCACGGACCATACTATATCAATCTGAATTCCATCGAGAGGTCAAAGGTAGATGATAGCATCAAGAGGATACTCGAGACAGCACGAGTAGCTAACATTGCTGGCGCATATTCTATAACATTCCACGCAGCATTCTTCCTGGGGCAGGACCCTGTGAAAGTGTATGAGCGGGTAAAAGCTGAGATGAAAGGTATAATCAACACTCTTCAGGATGAAGGTGTCAAACTATGGGTCAGGCCTGAGACAACAGGAAAAGCTACACAGATGGGAAGCCTGAAAGAGACCATCAAACTGGCGCAGGATGTAGAACAGGTACTGCCATGCGTCGACTTTGCACATCTACATGCAAGGACAGGGAAGCAGAACAGCTATCCTGAATTCTGCGAGATACTTAACGAGCTTGAGAAAGGGCTTGGAAGGGCGGTGCTTGACAACATGCATATCCACATGTCCGGAATCGAGTATACTACCAAAGGCGAACGGAACCACCTGGAACTGGCGCAATCTGACTTCAAATACAAAGAATTGATGAAAACATTTAAAGATTACAAGATAAAAGGGGTAGTGATATCAGAGAGCCCTAACATAGAGAAGGACGCAATGCTCATGAAGAAGACTTACGAGTCATATTGAGAAAAGACAGTGGGAACCTAAAAATGGCGCATATCAAAACATATTATGAAGACATTCTCAACCCTGCGAACATACTGTCCCTATTAAGGATACCTCTTGCCATGCTTATACTGGCATTCTTCGATCAGAAACCTTTGGTGCTGACGCTTTTCGTCCTTGCTGTTACGACTGATGCCCTTGACGGCTATGTCTCAAGGAAGGTAAAACCTACAAGATTATCTGGAATAATAGACCCACTATGCGACAAATTCCTTGTCATACTGGTTCTTATCTATCTACTGATAAGCTCCAACATAACGATGCTGGCGATAATCATACTTCTCTTCAGGGAATTCTTCATGCTATACATGTTCATAATACTCCTATTGACTCCGAATAGATACAAGGTCAGGAACAGAATGACGACAAGGCTATCTGGAAAAGCAGTCACCCTGTCCCAATTCGCGACTATCCTCTTGGTCTTGTTGGATACACCACATATAGCCTATGCGATATACGCTGTCGGTATAATCTCACTGATATCCGCGATAGACTACTCTTTTGCGATAAAGAGGCTCATAAAGGAATGAATGCGCTCTAGGAATAAACTGCCTGGTGGATACCTTTGAAACAAAACAACAGCACCCCATTCTTCTCTAAGGACCTTATCAAGGAGCTTATCAGGCCTGCGAATGTACTGTCCTTATTGAGGATACCTTTGGGAATCCTGATAATCATATTCTTTGATAACAAACCATTATTCCTTACACTTTTCGTATTGGGAGCGATAACCGACCTGCTTGACGGGTATGTCGCCAGGAAGACCGGTCTGTCTAGCTATGGTGGCGTCATCGATGGATTCTGCGATAAGGTGTTCTTCACTTCAATACTGATTGCCTGCCTGGCTGCTTCATTATTGAATGTCTGGCAGCTATTGCTTCTTCTTCCCAGGGATATAACAGTAATCATGCTGGGGATTTTTGTGATGACCCTCAAAGGCAAGAAAAATATCCTCTCTAAAATAAAATCAAGCGGACCAAGCAAAGCGACAACATTAGGACAGTTCATAGTCGTTATCTGGCTGTTGTCAGGGATAGGACAATTCACATTCATACTTTATATCGTGTCTGCTGTCTCTTTTATAGCAGCGATGGATTATGTGCTTTTTGTGAAGAAGAATTTATAAATAAATCCTGCACTTTTTCTGAGTTATGGAATTTAAACGTGTTTTGGTAACCGGAGGCTGCGGATTCCTGGGCCAGTATCTCATAAAAGACCTCCTGAAAGGATTTCCTGGCATCAAGATACGGGTCATCGACCTGAAGCAGAATCCGAATCCTATCTTTGATATCTCTAAGAATCAAGATGTCGAGGTTATCTTAGGCAAGGATATATGTGACATAGACTCGATAAGCCCTGCTTTTTCAGATGTTGGCGCTGTCATACATCTTGCAGGTTTGGTATCTTTCTCTTTGAAAGACAAGGACCTCCTCAAAAGGGTCAATGTCATCGGTACCAAGAATGTCGCAAGGCTATCCAAAGAGAACAAAGTCGGACTGTTCATCCATATAAGTTCTGTAGCTGCTTTAGGATACAAGGACGATGAGACTGCGTTTGTCGATGAAAGCTTCAGGTTTGACTGGCGCATCGCAGAATCCATGAAGAAATATTACATGCTCACAAAACACCTTGCAGATGTAGAGGTGGAAAGATACAGAAAAAAAGGCCTTGATGCAATAATAGTATACCCTGGACTCATGTACGGTCCAGGCGACCTTGCAAACTCATCAAGGATGATATCAGCTATACAAAAACGGAAGATACCTGTCAACATGCCTGGAGGCACGAATGTAATAGATGTGAGGGATGTATCAAAAGGGATAATCGCGGCACTGTCAAAAGGAATCAGCGGAGATGACTATCTATTATCGGGAAAGAACCTCACATTCAGATACATGAATAAGGAAATAGCCAGACAGCTGAAAGTCAAGAACCCCAGATTGACACTCCCAAAATTCTTAAATAGGCCTATGTTCAATATCCTGCTACTAGCAGAGAGTGTTGCGAAAAAGCGGCTTCAACTCACAGCAGACAATATCGATTCTGCATTCAAGTTCAGATACTTCGACAATTCAAAAGCATCAAAAGAGCTTGGTTGGAAACCTGAGTTCAGCTTTGAAATGACTATCAAAGATACTATAAACTGGATGAAGAAAAATGGCATGCTTGAGAGATAAAGTTGTGGTCATAACCGGAGCCAGCAGCGGTATAGGCAAGGCAGCGGCAATACGCTTTGCAGAAAAAGGCTCGAAAGTTGTCCTTGCAGCAAGACGCATAGAACAGCTTGAAGAGCTAAAAAAGGAGATCCTGAAAAATAACAAGAACTGCCTATGCGTCAAGACTGATGTGTCGAGCGAGAAAGATGTAAAATATCTATTCGATTCGGCAGAGAGAAGATTCGGAAAAGTGGATATCCTGATAAATAATGCTGGGAGGGGCCTTAAGTCTGGACTCTGTGATATAAGCTATGATGAATGGATGTCTGTGATAAACACCAATCTCACAGGAGTTTTCCTCTGTACAAGGGAAGCTGTCAGAAGGATGGTGAAGAAAAAGGTACACGGTCACATAATAACAGTGTCTTCTATAGCTGGCCTGTACGGTGCACCTACATACGCCGCTTACTGCGCTTCAAAACATGGCGTGACAGGATTCAAGAGGTCCCTCCGATTCGAACTGTTCAAAAACGGGATAAGAGTATCCACCATACATCCTGCAAGGGTAGATACTGAATTCTTCAACACGTACAGTAAAAAGCCGCATAAGAGCCAGATGCTATCCCCTTTTGACATCGCAGACTATCTGGTCGCAATAGCAACAAGGAATATTATCAAGATCATGCTGGTAAGGATGCTGCTCGTCTTTAAGAGGGCATATTACCCATTAAAACATTTAGTAAAATGAAGAAACGGGAAGAAAAAATAAAAGAGTACCTGTTCTTTTCAGGGATAGCATTGACTTTCATATTATCAATACTATTCTATCATCAGATAAAATCTGCATTCGTCTATGTTGTCTCCACAACCGGTTTCGCAGGACTTTTTGTCCTCACATTAATCATGGATGTGATTATACAACCAATATCTCCAGATATACTTGTATTCGGATCAACATTCGGAGGCGCTAGCCTACTATGGGCAACAGTCGTTGGCGGGCTTGCGAGCTGTCTGGCAGGTATTATAGATTACTTCATCGGCAGAAGGCTTGGAGAGGATGGATTCAAGGACTGGTTTGGAGAGAAGCACCTGAAATCGGGAAAGAAACTATTCAGCAAGTATGGCATACTTGCAGTCGTCATAGGATCATTATCACCTATACCTTATAGCGCAGTGTGCTGGTCCGCAGGGGTCTATCAGATGAGAGCTCTGCCATTCATGTTGACTATCTTTATCGTAAGACTTCCAAGATTCTTCCTGATGGGACTTATAGGGCATTTACTATAATTTAGAAAACTTTTTTCTCTTCGTTATGCTGCTCTACCATCTTCAGCATCTTCTTCTCTTTGAACCTGTTCCTGAAATAGGTATACTCCACCTTGAAGTGAGACTTGAGAAGGTTCTTTGCAATATGCATCTTCCTGCAGTTCGTTATGTATGACTTCTCTTTCCTTATAGTCATGAAAGTCTTGACGAAAAGATTATCTTCTTTTCCCATCACGATTGATTTCCCTTTCAATATATCCTTGAATATCGATTCAGTATCTGAACCTTGAGTGAATGTGAGTACCCTTCCGAGTTCCAGGCTTGAATGCCCATCAGAACCGCCAGTCATGTATTTCTCTATCTTTGTCGCCCAATAGAGCGCTTCCAGATTGTACTTCCTGAAATTATATCCATTTATCACTTCGATCAGGTCTAATCTCTTCTCGAGCTCTTTTGGCTGTTTCATGTTCATGACAGACACTGCGCCAGGAGCATAAGGATGCGGTGCGCAGCTTATACAGTTATAATCTTCCAACTCGTTCAGAACATCGACTGCGCTGAGATTCGTGAAAAAAGGATTGCACATGTTAGGCTTTATCTTCCTGTTGAAGAATTCCTCAAGCTCGTGGTGCGAATAGAAATATGCCAGCATATGATTGCCGTTCTTGCATGTAACTTCGATGCCGGGGATTATCAGCGCGTGCTTCCTTATCTTGTATGATTCCATGACACCACGGACAGTGTTGTGGTCTGTTATCGCAAAGCCGAAACCCTTCTTCTCTGCCTTCTTCACTGCTGCAGGTATCATCGATATCGCATCAAGAGAATACTTGGTATGGAAATGAAGATCGACACCGAACATGCCTTCCTTACGGAGCTTCTTTATCGGAGGTTTCTTGAATATTATGCTGCCCATATTTTTACCTGCGTTCACCGATGCCTATCCGTATATAAATTTATTTTTTCTACTATTGAGTAGTTTTTTGGATGGTGGTATCTCGCCGTAGAAATCACCGAAAGCTTTAAAATATTTACTGCTTTAAATGCGGTTGCAGACCGAAAATCTGCGAAAAACAAAAAGAGGTATATCTGATGAAGAAAGTAGTCAATATCATACAACAAGTAGGCAGTTGGGCCTTCATCATAGGCTTGATAATTGCCATCATAGCTGGTTTCTGGCCACTCGGAACAACGATGACATCGGTCCTCATCATATTAGGATTGATAGTCGGTTTCTTGAACGTAACAGGGAAAGAGACGAACAGCTTCCTCTTCTCGACACTGGTGCTTGTCGTCATGGCAAGCATGGGAGGACAGCTCCTCGCAAACATCCAGTTCGTCGGACCGATGCTGCAGAACATGTTCTCAGCGATGATGCTGTTCATAATACCGACAGCATTGGTGGTTGCATTGAAGGCAATCTACGCACTAGCAGAAACAGAATAAATGATTTTATTTTTTTATTTATTTTTTTGATTTGATTTTCATCTGCTTATATTAACACCGACCTTGTAACAGTAATCCTTTATCGCACACTTGCTGCAGAGCGGACTTATAGGTTTGCAGACGTTCTGGCCCCAGGCGACCAATAGGTCGTTATATACTAACCAGTATTTCTCTGGAAGCTTCTTCCTTAGAGCCCACTCTGTCTCTTCTGGATTCTTTGTCCTGACATAGCCGAGCCTGTTCGATATCCTGTGGACATGTGTGTCTACTGCAACACCTGGCTTCTTGAAACCCAGAGTCACAACTATATTAGCAGTCTTCCTGCCGACACCGTAGAGCTTCAGGAGCTCATCAATAGTGTCAGGCACTTTTGAGTTGTACTTATCAATAAGTACTTTTGAAATGTCTTTTATCCTCTTCGCCTTTGTCTTGTAGAAACCGACAGGATAGATGAGTTTCTCGATTGTCTTGACTGGCAGCGCTGCGAGCTTATTCACATCTGGCGCGACCTTGAAAAGTCTTGTCGAAGCAGCAGCGGTAGTCTCGTCTTTTGTCCTAAGACTCAACAGACAAGATATCAACACTTTGTAAGGATCATTCCTAAGACTGATATCATTCAATGTAGTCGTCTTGAACTTCTTGACCTCCTTTTTCAGAATGCTGACAATAGAATCAATACGATCATCTCCTGCAGCGCCACGTGAGGCTCGGCGTGCGTTGTAATCGTGCGCATCTGACTTTCCCGTAGGGAGCAGCCCCTTGTCAGAATCATTGTCTTTCTTGAAGCGCCTGCGCAATTTCACGGCGGCGCTGCTGGATAAAGAACTATCACTGCCTTTGCTCATAGCAGATTCCGTGGGACGTTCTTGAACTCTACAGAATCGCTCTCGAAAAGATTCGTGTCGATGGCGAATCCAGACCTTACTTCGAGCACGTACTTGGAAGGCACAAGAGTCTCAAATATGTCGCATTGTTCAGGGCTCGGGCATGGCATGACGCTCCTCTCCATTTTAGTAATCTTATAATTCTTGTCTAGCCAGATAATATCTATGGGAAATTTCATGTCCTTCATCCACATCTTGATCACTCTTGGCTTGTCAAAGACAAACAGCATGCCTGTGTTGTCTGGGAGAGAAGAATAGTTGCTCAGGCCCATCTCAAGCTCTTCAGGGGTCGTCACTATTATCAGGTCTATGCAGACATCATGCTTGAAACATGCAGTCGGTGTTCCTTCGACCTTGCGGGGTGTGTTCAGTATGGTAAAAGAAGCCAATACCAGGATGGTTATGATAGTAGCTATTATTATCTGGACAGCAAGGCTGTGCTTCTTTATGGTATCTTTTAGCTTCCTTTCCTCCTCCTCTACAGGATGGAGGCGCCTCTTCAACTGCTCGACGTCCATAGCACCCCTGATGAAGAAAACATTTATTAATGTTTGGGATTAAGGGATAGACTGTTGCAGCAATGACGGGTCTTCTGGCTTGTGAAGAAGGGCATCCTTCTGAAGTCATGTCTACATCATTCTGCGGACAAGCTCTGTCTTGTGAATATATAATCAAGAACAAAGGGAAACTCGCAGCGAAAGTCCACCAGCTGCCAAAAGAGCTGGATGACGAGATAGCGAAACTGCAATTGGCTACGATGAATGTGAAGATAGACAACCTGACAGAAGAACAGAAAAAGTATCTCGCAGGATGGCAGGAAGGGACGTAAACATAATTTTTTATTATTTCTTTTACCAAGATGATAAAGATTTATAAATGAAAGATACTGAACAGGACATATGGAAGATAAATTCCTAAAAAGTTATGTATACTTGTTGATAATATTTGCTATAGCTAACCTGTTATCTTTTACACTCTTTTTATTATTCAGAAATTCTTTCTTAAAGATTATTCTTGTCTTGATAAGTTCTCTTGAATCACTTGTTTTGATAGGTTCTATAGGATTTATAGTGTACGTGATGATAAAGAAGATTGATAAAATCCAATTAGTACTGCCGATATTTTACTTGGTTGGATTTCTAGTGATTGGTGTTGTTGGTGCAATTTTTGCATTAAAATCAGGAGACATGTTTGATTTTTCATATCTTCCCAATATTCTATCTTGGATAGCCAGTGGGATATTCTATCTTTTCCAAATAACATTTGGAACTTACTTACTTAAGAAGAAATCAAAATCTTTTCAGAAAAAAGAGCAACATGGACCAAAAAACAAATCCAATACACTGGGCGTAGTTTCCGTCTTATTTGGAATACTCTCATTGGTTCCACTAGTCGGAATCCCGTCAAGCATAATCGCTATAGTCACAGGGATTATGGATATCAAAAAGAACAAAAGCAGGTTGGGCAAAATAGGCTTGGTTCTGGGAATATTGGGTCTATTGATTACGATAGTGCTGTACGGAGGCTTATTTTACTTAGGTTTTGTACAAAGAGGGGGAATATACGATGACCTCAGGATAAAGCTAGTAAAAGATCAGCAACTGCCTCAGTTGGTCAATGCTATTGAGGTATACAAAGTAAGATTCGGTGAGTATCCTGAGACTATAACAAAGCTCGAAAGAATTAATCCTGAATCCCTGCTATTTGACCCGATCCAAGAGTTCAACAACATGTTCAGCAAAGAAAAAGAAGATAATTACTTCTATTATGAACAAAAAGGAGACACATATTTCCTATTCTCCAAAGGGGTTGATGGCAAACCATTCACAGAGGATGATGTCTACCCCGAATTCGAGTTGAAACCTGATAATCTAGGTTACAGGACGCCCGAGAAGAATAATTCTAATTGATTGCCCTATTCCCATTCCATCGTTGCCGGCGGTTTGTTCGAAATGTCGTAGACAACCCTGTTCACTTCCTTCACTTCGTTGGTTATCCTGGTCGATATCTTCTTAAGGACTTCGTAGGGCAGTTCTGAGAAGTTGGCTGTCATCGCATCCTTTGATTCGATAACCCTTACGACTATCGGATATTTGTAGCTCCTTGCATCGCCTTGTATCCCGACGCTCTTTATCGGCAATAGGACTGCGAATGCCATCCACACATTTTCGTAAAGCCCTGCAGATTTGATTTCATCTTCAACTATGTAGCTCGCACGCCTCACGATGTCTGCTTTTTCAGGTGTCACTTCGCCCAATATCCTTACGCCAAGACCGGGTCCTGGGAAGACATGCCTCTTTGTTATCTCGTCTCCTATGCCGAGCGCTGCAGCGACACGCCTGACTTCATCCTTGTAGAGGTTTCTCAACGGTTCATATACCTCAAGCTTCATGTCTTTAGGGAGACCGCCGACATTATGATGAGATTTTATCCTCGATGAATTATCTGTCAATCCGCTCTCTATCCTGTCAGAATAAATCGTTCCCTGGACAAGCACATCTGCATCCACTTCTTTCGCCACGTCATCAAATATCTCTATGAACGTCCTGCCTATCGCTTTCCTCTTCTCTTCAGGATCAACAACTCCCCTCAATGCGTCAAAAAACCGCTTTTCCGCTTTCACTATCCTCAGGTTCAGGTCATAATCTCCGAAGACGTTCTCTATGAGCTCTGTCTCCTTATGCCTCATAAGGCCGGTGTCGACGTAGACTGCGGTCAGGTCGTAGCCTATCATTTCACCCACAAGCACCGCTGCTGTCGCCGAATCAACGCCTCCTGAAAGGCCGAGGATAGCTTTCCTCCCCCCTAAGACAGTCTTTATCTCATCATTCATCTGGTCTATCATGCAGGTAGTGTTCCAGCCTTTCTTTGCATCACATATACCAAAGATGAAATTCTCAAGTATGGTGTTCCCTTTCTCTGTGTGCGTGACTTCAGGATGGAACTGGACTCCATAAAGCATATCTTCAAGATTCTCAAAAGCCGCAATCTCTGAGTTTGCTGTACTTGCGGTCACTCTGTAGGATTGCGGAAGGCTTTTCACGACGTCTGAATGGTTCATCCAGACCTTCTCACAATCTTCGAGCCTGTCCAGGAGTTTTCCTTTTCCTGTCACTTTCAGGTCAGTCAGGCCATATTCTCCTATGCTGCCGGACACTACTTCTCCCCCCATCATCTGCGCTATCAATTGATGCCCATAGCAGATGCCGAGTATCGGAAAGCCTATCTCAAGCAGTTTTTCATAGCATTTCGGAGAAGCAGGATCATAGACTGACTGGGCTCCTCCAGAAAGTATGAGGCCTTTCAGGTCAGGGACATCAAGGATTATATTATTTACTGTGTTGTGCGGCATGACTTCAGAATAAACTCCCAGGTCCCTT
>Ga0105099_10000838_pt1 | contig 20409 bp, 18 predicted proteins | sample PPLLak3cmMay2015_2_FD_79138 | JGI IMG/M metagenome (GOLD analysis project Ga0105099, IMG submission 79138) | Freshwater sediment microbial communities from Prairie Pothole Lake near Jamestown, North Dakota, USA - PPLs Lake P8 Core (1) Depth... | ecosystem: Environmental > Aquatic > Freshwater >... | reverse complement strand
ATAGCTGAGTGGAATTTAGTATCATTAGAAACGGTATCATAGTCACTGAAAGAAGAAAATTGCCTATTATTGCGACGACAAGCCCTACCCAGTATATTATAGGATGGGTCGCGACAGCAAAATATTCCTGCTTCTTGACTTTCTCTGCAGAATACATCACATTCAGAGTGCGGTCTATCTCTTCCTCACTCCACCCCTTTTCAATAAGCCTAGCACGCAGACTCTTCGGCATGACCTTCTTGAAGCTAGAACCATTAATAAAGGTTTCTTAAAGGAATGCCATGAATAAATCATTTATACAAAGCAAAACAACACAAGAAGACATCTATCAGTTCTGCGGCCGGATCAGGTTCTCTACGTGGGCATAGAAATCCTTTGTCCGCTTGAAATAATCAGTTATATTATCTATATCTATCTTTACTGTCTCTTCCTCGACGACAGTCGTCATGGTCACGTGGCGCCTGAACTCGCATGCGCGGCTGAAATCAGCCTTACTTATCTTCCTAAGCTTCATGAACAACTCAGCGAATTCGGGTATGAATTCGTCTTTTGGAAAAAGCTGTTTTGCAAGATTGGCCTTAGGTATCGGCGCAGTAGGGATGACATCTATCTTCTTCTGCTCCTGCATATGCTCAAGAAGGGCAGTCAAGGTGAAGTCGATAGTGTTTATGAGACGGTCTATAGTGTGCTTCAAGACGTCACAGGTCCTCGTATACTTCAGACTGACGAAAATCAGGTGATCTGCGCGTTTAATCTCCTCATTAGCTGCATCTAGATTGTCATTAACACTCATTTTCTCAACAAACCCTCTACCTTTTCAACGAATAATCGTGCCCTGAATAAATAACTTTTCATATCATCAGACGAAATAGCGGTACAATTGTATACTTCGTCACAAATGACGAACCTGCCTTTCCTCGTAAACTCGACAGGGCTTTTCTTGTGCTCTGCGACAATATTATGGATTTTCATGACCAAATCGAGCTCTTCTTCGGTGAAACCGTCCTTCAATGCCCGCTCTTTGAATGCACTAAAACCAGACTCGAAATCATCTCCGAACCTAAGGTTCCACGTCATCGAAACTGCCTCGATGCAGCTCATGAGCGCGGTGTAGATATCATCAGCAATTGCGAGGATGAGCCTAGGATCGTTCACGACGGGATAAGTCTCGAACAACATCTTCTCAGCAAGAGATATGCTGGTCTTAGCCCTTTTTTCAAGGTCCTTCTCATCTGTCAAAATAGGAACCTCTTACTAGTTTATCATTAAATGTGAGAATATCTGATAGATAGACTCATTTCTGAAGAGACATTATCGCAGCGGCCAAATCGCCTTTATGCTTGGTGATGGCCTCTTTTGCCTCTTCTTCTGAAACTCCTGCCTGATCCATGACCGTCTTTACATCATCTTCGCTTATCTCTACGGCTTCTGAAGAATGTTCACGTTCAACTATCCTGCCTACGACCTGGATAGTGTCCTGCCCCATCATGTTTACTTTCGATACCTGCGGGTCAAGAATTATGATATCCTTATCCGGAGTCTTTATTATCACTTCTGTCGCCGGAATCTCGACCTGCTGTATGCCTAAGCGTTTCATGGCCTGAGCCATCTGACGAGGATTCATTCCTGGAAACATTTTACCCTAGACCCAGCAATGCATTTCCCTGCATGTGAAGAAGAAGTACAATCACAGCTATAACGACTGCCAGTATTATGACATGACCTGGCTTAAGCTCAATATTCGAAGAATAATCATCAAAATACCTGGTGAGACCGCCCATCCCTGATGGAAGACTGACCTTATCTTTTGCCATAGACTGTTGGGAGAAACAGGATGTTTATAAAGATTTTGTGAGCGATAGACAAAAATCACCGTTAACGTTTTAAATCACTATATAATAACACATTTGTAGGACTGCAAATTGACAACCGGAAGTCGAGTAAAATCGATTGCTGAGGAAAGTCCGTCCACTTATGTAGCGACTCACGGAAGTGAGAGCCGGAAACGGCTGGCAACAGCTCAGAAACGAAACCCCCTCTTGGCAGGATGATAGGTGCGAAGCCATGGGGCGACTATGGTGAGTTAACCCCTGGACGTTCCTAGAGGAATGGATTAAACGGCTAGCCCTCGCTTGTGCAAGTGCCTTAGAGCACGCTAAGTATAATGTCAAAACATGCCATCGCTGCTCTGAAAATGAGCGGTTTCGGGCCTGACAGAAGACGGCTTATTGTGGTCCTACACTTTTCTTTAATACTTAATCCAGAGTGTGAAGCATACTCAGAATATCCACAGCCTTCTTCGGGTCACCACGTCCGACAGGGAAATAGCAGGGGATGACTTTTGAACCGGAATCGGAGATATCTAAATCATAGAACTGCAACTTGTCTGCTTTCTTGACAGCAGAATGATAGTCTGAAAGCTTTATCTTCTTATTTGTAAGATTCTGAAAAGGTATGAGACCGAATGTTATGATATATTTCGGCTTCACAATCTCGATCTCCCTCTTCAGCACAGGAAGGAACAAATTAATCTTCTCTGAATCAGGAAGAGAAGCGTCCTTGCCGGTCCACTTGACGATATTCGTTATGTAGAAACTCTTCTTCTGCAGGAAAAGCAAGACCTTATCTGCAAATCCTATAGACCATGTCGATTGCTTGTTTATCTGCTCCATCAGCGCATCATCAAAAAGCCCAGCCCTGTGGAATATCCGCCAGACCTGCTTCGTACCGATGAAAGGAAACCGATGACCTTTCCAACTAGGGTCAGAACTTATGTTCCTAGAAGTGGGATTTATGAAGACAAACATGAATTTTGGATAAGAAGACTTGCCATTCCCGACTATCGGCGCGAGATGATTAGAAGGGAAATTCTTCATGTTGATATCATCGACATGATCCCATAGATCAGCAAGATTATTTATTTTTGATAGCATGGAAACACCAAAGGACAATCAGTATTATTATTGTTATCGATTATTGGCTCTTTCACGAGACTGCGCTTCGCTTCGGCCAGTGCCGAGCTCGCATTGCATCGTTACAATAGCACAGGTGACTTTCCCGTAAGGAACGTCCCCTTGTCACCTCCAAACTGTTCTGTAGAAGATGCTCGCAAATAATGGCACTGGCTGCTCTCGTGACAGAGCTGTTTATTCCTTCCTTTCAAATATCAGGACATTGAAGTCTTCCTTGCCCTGCCAGACCTGGAAGTTCGCCTTGAGTACGAAGTTATGGCGCTGGGCGTGGTTAAGGATCTGAACATAATTCTTCGTCAGAAGCACGATGCGGCCATCCTTCTTCAATATGAAATCCGCTGTGTAGAACAATTCCTGAAAGACCTTCTCGATGCCCTTCTCTGTCAGGAGCTTAGAGACCTTTGGAGGATTAGACACGATCCTGTCTACAGAATTCTTCTCGAACTTCGTGTCCAGCCACTCGATGTCCATCCTAGAAAAATTCAGCTGCTTATTGACCCCAGCAATCTTCGCATTCTTCTCTGAGGCCTTTACAAAACGCTGCTGCTCATCAGAAGCAGTGATGTTTGTAGAATTTTCCGAGAACTTGTCCATCTTCTTCCAGAAAGACTCAAAATCAAAACCATCGAACTGGTTGAACTTAAGAAAAGCGAAATTCTCCTTATTATAATAATTCACAGGCTTACCAGTCTCAAAGAAAGCAGCTTCTATAGCGACGGTACCTGAGTGGGAGAACGGATCAAGAAGGCTCATTCCTTTCTTATGGCCAGCGAGCCTAACAAGCGCATAAGCGACTGTTGCTTTTATTGAATCAGCCAGAGAGAATATACGATAATTCCTCTTACTGAGTTCAAAACCCGCAAAATCAACGCCAAAATAGAAATCATCCTCATATATGTAGATGAAAAAAGTGACATCAGGATTCTCAAGGTCGACTTTTGCCTTGTATCTTTCGAATATTATCGCACCGACATCACGCTCAGCGTCAAGAGAGCTTATCATATCATTATTCACTATGCTGCTCCTCACACAGAAGCTCTTGCCATCGACCCAGTGCTCAAGATCAGCATCTTTCACGATATTGAAACAGTCATCGAGCTTCTTCATCTTGCCAGAACCGAAAACAGACAGCACTTTTATCGCAGACTGTGAGAGATAGCAAAGCCTGCACAGGTCTTCTATCTTATTCACATCGAATAATACTACAGAGGGCTGTATCGTGCACTCAGCACCTATCAGCTCCTTCAATTCCTTTCCAGAAACAGCTTCAAGACCCTTGTGGGTTACTATCGCACCTTTGAATTTTTTCATTTTCAACCAACAACTTCAACAAACAAAAAAACTGACAATCAACAACATGAACCTGACCTATTCATTAACCAGCTTTGCTACATCCACAAGCTTATCCCCTTCCTCGAGCTTCATAAGCCTCACTCCCTGAGTGGCGCGGCCTATTGTAGAAATCTCTTTCACAGGAGTCCTTATTATTATGCCATTCTTAGAGATGAGCATTATCTCATCATCATCAGTGACTGTCCTTATGGATACCACTTTGCCATTCCTCTCAGAACAGAGTATGTTCGTGACTCCTACACCGCCTCTCCTGATGAGCCTGTATTCAGATACGAGGGTGCGTTTTCCGTAACCGTTCTCTGTCGCTGTCAAGAGAGTCTTGTCATCTTCAGCGATGACCATGCCTACAACACAGTCTGTATCACGCAAAGTTATACCCCTTACACCTGCTGCAGAACGGCCCATAGGCCTAACATCTGTCTCTGCAAACCTTACCGCCATCCCGTTATTTGTAGCGATTATGACATTAGAAGAACCATCAGTCAAAACTACATCGACAAGCTCGTCCCCTTCGTTTATGGTTATGCCACGGATGCCGCCTGCCCTAGGCCTCGAGAACTCTTCTAAACTCGTCTTCTTGACAGTGCCCTGCTTAGTGCACATGATAAGATAATGCTGATCATCAAACTCCCTGACTGGAACGAATGCCTTCACCTGCTCCCCTTCCTTAAGCTGGAGAAGGTTGACAAGAGCTTTTCCCATCGCCTGACGGGATGCTACCGGTATCTCGTAGACCTTCAGCCAATGCATCTGGCCAAGATTTGTGAATATAAGAACATACGAATGTGTAGACGATATGAAAAGCTGCTCAACAAAATCAGAATCGTTCGTAGAAGCAGCAATTATGCCCCTTCCGCCTCTTCCTTGGGCGCGATATGTGTCGACAGGCAGCCTCTTCGCATAGCCTGCGTGTGTTATCGTCACGACAACATCTTCCTCTTCAATTAGGTTCTCATCACAAAGGTCTTCATCATCAGACTCAGCAGCAGTTATCTCTGTCTTCCTCCTATCACCATACTTCTCCTTCATCTCAAGAAGCTCTTTCTTTATCACATCAAGTATCCTCTGCTGGGATGCGAGTATGGACTTGAGTTCAGTTATGACCGTCAACAATGACTTGTGCTCTTCATGTATCTTCTCACGCTCAAGGGATGCGAGCCTCTGGAGCTTCATGTCAAGTATCGCTTTCGCCTGAGCCTCTGAGAGAGAATAATCAGACATGAGCAGGCCTTTTGCTATTTCCGCATCTTTAGAGCCCTTAATCTTCTGAACGACCCTGTCGATATCATCAAGAGCGATTATCAGTCCTTCCAAGATATGTGCACGTTCTTCAGCTTTCCTCAGGTCGAACTGGGTCCTTTTCGTTACGACAGACTTCCTGTGGCTGATGAACTCCTGGAGCATCTCCTTAAGGTTAAGCATCCTTGGCTGGTTATTGACAAGAGAGAGGAATATTATACCAAAAGTGGTCTCGAGACGTGTGTGCTTCAAGAGCTGGTTCAGGACAATCTCATAAGTGGCATCGTTCTTGAGCTCGATCACAATCCTCATGCCATCCTTATCTGATTCATCCCTTATGTCGTGGATGCCTGGAATCTGCTTATCCTTCACAAGATCAGCTATCTCCTCGATAAGCATGGACTTATTGACCTGGTAAGGGATCTCAGTGACTATTATAGAATTCCTGCCTTTCACGACTTCAGCAGATGTCTTTGCGCGGATCCTGACCTTGCCTCTTCCTGTCGCAAACGCATTCCTTATACCAGAAGTCCCCATTATCATCCCGCCCGTAGGGAAATCAGGTCCTCTGATGTGCTTTGTCAGGTTTTCAGAAGCCTGTTCTGGATCATCGATAAGACTTATCGTGCCATCAATGACTTCACCCATGTTATGGGGGGGGATGTTCGTCGCCATACCTACAGCGATACCTGAACTGCCGTTAATCAGAAGATTAGGAAGCTTACACGGAAGGACGATTGGCTCTTTCAATTCACCATCGAAGTTAGGCTGGAAATCAACAGTCTCCTTGTCAAGGTCCTCAAGGATCTCTTCAGCAATCTTTGATAGGCGGGCTTCTGTGTATCGCATCGCGGCAGCGCTGTCGCCGTCGACCGACCCGAAGTTACCCTGGCCCTGGATGAGCGGATACCTAAGCGAGAAATCCTGCGCCATCCTTACCAATGTGTCATACGCAGCAGTGTCTCCATGCGGATGGTACTTACCGATAACTTCTCCGACAATCCTCGCTGATTTCTTGAAAGGCTTATTCGAAGCCATGCCAAGCTCATTCATAGCGAAAAGAACTCTTCTATGGACTGGCTTGAAGCCGTCCCTCACATCAGGCAATGCCCTGCCTACAATGACTGACATAGAATAATCAAGATAAGCTCTTTTGACCTCTTCCTCTACAATAGTGGGTATTATCCTTTCGACTGCCGGAAAGTTCGGACGGTCCTTGTCTGTCGCTTTTTTTTCGCTCATCTTACCACTTATTTTCTTTCAAAAAATCATACAGAAACAGGTATGATAGAAAAAGGGTCTATTTATATGTGTTTTGTTTTTATAATTGGTTTATACGCCCCAGGAATGGCTAATTCAGGGATTTAGGATATGAGAATTCTATGGGTTTAGAGGCTTAGGGAGTTGTTTAGGAATAAGTGCGTAAAATGTTGAGAATTTAACGCTGATATCACTTTAATTATCTACTAAAAAGCCACTGCTACGTCGCTCGCTCCAATGTGCAATCTGATGATATTTTCCGAGTTTAGTGCAAATAGAAATCATACCTGTCAGCTCGCAGGACGGTAGCAGCGGCTTAGAATGAAATATCATCTCGTCGTCTCCTTCACTATGTGGTCTTTTGCCTTGAAGCTCTTGCCACAGTATACGCAACTTTTCCTCTTATCAGAAAGGACTTTCGTGTCTGTGTGATATTTCATCCTGTGACCGCAAGACGGGCACATCAAAAGGAAATAGAATTTCTCCATCTACCTCTCCATCAGAACATTATGAAAACTGGCCAGGGTATTCTTCAGCTGGCTTTGGTGAATCATCATCCTCATCTTCAGCATTCCCTTCTGTATCTGTCTCTTGAGCTGCCTCTTTCTCTTCGGGCTCTGGCTTACCAGTTTTCTCTACCGACTTCTTCACTTCTTTCGCTTTAGTCCTCTTAGATATGACAGTACCTGCGACGAACTCCTCAAGCTTAGGATGAAGCTTGCGCTCGTCAAGCGTCTCTTCTTCATCTTTATTCTCTACATCTTCCTCTGCAAGAAGCTCTCTAGCGATACGTCGGGTCTTCTCTTCGGGAGTCTCTTCATGGATTTGCTGCTCTTCCTCTTCTTCTATCCTCTTCTCTTCTTCCTGCTCCTTGACCTGCTCTTTTTGCACTTCCTCTTTAGGGAGATCATACACTTCAAGCTCATTCTCTGCCTTTGGCTTCTTCATCTCTGGAAGCGTGTCTGAGAACTCTTCGAGCTTCACTCCTGCACCTGCTTCCTGCACTGGCGCACTTTCAGGAGCTACCACTGTCTTCTCGAAATCATCCATCTTCTTCTGGACAGCGACTTCCATATCCTTGAAGTCCTTGAAGACCTCTTTCATCGCCTTATTGTCCGGAAGGTCGAAATAATCCAGGAACTTCTGCGTGACTTTGATCATGAAACTACGTCCATGCTTCTCTTTCAGTATGAAACCCAAACGTTCCAGCTCTGAAAGATGGTCATAAGCCTTATTCGTCCTTATCCTTATCACTTCAGACTGGAGGACAGGATGCTTCCATGCGACGACAGAAAGGGTCTCAAGAATAGTCTTACTGAGTTCAGTATGAGGATTTATGCGCCTGACCATGTGCAGGAACTTCTCACGGACCGTAAGCTTCCAGCCGTCATTCTCTGCGACAATCATGAGCGGCCTATCATTAGAATCATATTCTGCAATAAGATCTTTTATAGCCTCTTTAATCAGACCAGGAGATTTCATATCTAGAAGCATCTGGAACTCATTTATCGTCACAGTGCGGCCTGCCGCAAAAAGAATCGCCTCGACCTCTTTCTTCACATCAGACATTGAAATCCTCTTCTTGACATATCTTTTGTAGGATATTATTTCTTATCTTTCTTGATATACTTGCCGTCCTTAAGTTCAGCAATACCTACCTTGATGTAATTCGCAAGTATCGCCTCGGTGTTCTCCTTAGGGATGCCGACAAGCTTAGCTATCTCCTCAGAAGACCGTGGAGACGAGATCATGAAATTCATTATGTTCCTAACCAACGTGTCTGTATTCTTCTGTAGCAGCTGAAGCTGTGCAGAATTGTCCTTTATCTTCATACCAGACTCGTGTATCTTCAAGAGGAAATCATTGAAGAAGCCGTTCAGGAAATTCGCTTTGAGCGAAACCTCTGAAGGCTGCAGCACTTCAATAGATGATGGAGTGAAATCAAATACGAACTTAGACAATGCGTCCACGTTAGTGAACCATATCTCGACCTCTGAAAATGTAGAGAACAGCTTTCCCTTCTCCTCTGCCTCAAAAGTCTCTTCTGAGACAACCTCAAAATATGGTGTCTCACGTATCTTATCGACAACAAGCGTGACTGCCTCTTCGACATACTCTTTTGGAGCGCCTAAGACTTCTATAATCGCACGGCAGAGCACCTGACCCTGGTCTACACGCTCCTTGTCAGTGAGCTTCTTATCTGGCTTTGCAGGAGCTACTTTATTTGGCTGCTTACTGTCCTTCTTATCTGCTTTTCCGCCTTTAGATTTTCCGACCATAAGACCATAAAAAAACGAGATTCGTTTATATATCTTATGGTTAAACCAAGCTTCTGCCAGAAATGCGCCAGTACCTGTATTTATGAACATATCATACACACAGGACAAGAGTCAATTGAACTCATGAACATCGCTTTAAATATTATTTAAGCTATCTATTCCTGTTTCTTTCTCTTTCCCTCAAGCATTTTCTTGTTCTCGGTGAGGCCTAAGAAATTGCCTTTTGAAACCACTGGCTCACCAGTCTCTTCTTCAAGCTCTTTTCTGGCGTTGTGGGCTATCTGCCCGCCACGATTCGCTGCACTTTTGTTCTCATCAAACCCTCGCGCATCCCTTGTCCTTGTGATGTCTGTTGTCGCTTTCTCGCCGAACATCGTAAATATAAGTTCCCAGTCTGTCATGTGGTCTCTGAGGTTCTGGTTCTTCTTTTCAAGTCCCTTGAACTCCTTGTATTCTTGAACAGTCTTTCCGAATGTTGCCTTGCTTATCTCATTAGTAAGAATCGCAAATTCTTTATTTTCATCGACGCCTCTGTTCCTCCATTCACCAGTCAGGTCCTGACGTATAGCTATGCCTCTAAGTCGCTTTTCTATCCAGTCTTTCGGATAGCCTTTGAGTTCATAGTATTCCTTTACCCTATTTTGGGCTAATTCTGGGTTCTCTATCTCTTGGATACGTTCATAACCTACTTGAGCCAGCCATTGCTTGAATGGCTCTGCTTTCCTAGATGGTATTGACTGGATTATCCTGAACATGTTTTTGGTATTGGCGCAATCAGTTTCATACTGTTTGCCATCAGAAGATGGTAGTTTCAGTTGTCGACAGAATGTCGATAACTCAACTCCACAGGATTCCATCTCCCTTTTTTTAAGCCTATACCAATAGTCTTTAGCATCCGAACTCTCTGTCAGGGCAGCTACCACATCCACGACAGAGAAGAACCATTCTTCATTGTGCCAGACCCGTCTGATCTTCTTATCCTGGAATACAACAAGAGCATCATCCTTGTCCATCTTCCCACCCTCCTCATCCAAAGAAACTGAGTAAAATCATGTGACAGAAAAAGTCTTGGTACTTATTAAACCTTTTGCTGAATTTACCGGAGTATTTCCGACGATGAAATACTTATTTTGTCATGACTTAAAGCATACGGCCAAAAGCCCGCCAATGCTTAAAGCCTCTTAAATATCAGGATCACCAGCAGGATTGCCAGCGCGACAATGAAGAAATACAGCACCATATCCCTTGAACGCATAGATGCTGACTTGAACACCACACTGGGCTTAGAGGAAGACACATTGCCTGTGACAAGCTTCCTTCTTAATTGCTCTTTTGAAGCATTAAGACTGGATTTATTGTTTCCAGATACTGAAGATACAAGAGGTGTCTTCTGATCTTTCACAATCTTTTCAATCCCTGATACGTTGCCTTTGACAGATATCTGAAAAGTGAACTCCTTTGGCGTCTTGCGGTCAGAAGGCAACAACTTTATCTTCAATGTGTAGTCACCCTCCGCTGCAATCACAGTGTTCTCAAGATCAAATGTCACGTTAGAGAAAGCCGGAAGATTGATTGTCTTCTTATTCCCCTCCCGCTCTCCAGAATAGCACTTCGATGAACGATAGACATAACTCGACGCAGAGACTTCGAGATATTTGCCTGTCGGATTTGATATCAGGATGGAAGTCTTGAAGCTTTTTCCTGACTCGACCTCTGATTCGTGGCGCAGGATGTCAAAAGATACAGAACCATCGACATATGTGTCTGATGCACAACCTATAAAATCCAGATCAACATCTTTCGTCACATTAAGACCTAGACCTTCTGCGACAATCCTGAAACCGTTGCTCTTAGGACAATTCGTGAAAGTAAGATTCGCAGAGAAGTTGTACAATGTGAATCTGTTTGCTGGGGAGAATTTCGACTTTGATGTGATGATGTTCTTATCTTCATCTTCGATCCAGACATAGACTGTACGCTTCAGTGTAGAGCCGCGATATATGCTGATAGGGACCGAGATAGAATGGCCTTTTTCTGCAGAATGAACTTCTTCTGCATCTATTATAATATAAGACTGATTCCTGTCCTGATCAGATGGGACATCCACATTCACAACAATCTTCTTATCTCCTGCCCTTACAAAGGCTGCAAGAAACAATATCGCTGCGATGCTTGTCAACATGAATAATTTCATTATCATCATATCAAGTATATGCCGATTCCTGATTTATAATATTCTAACAAAAGGACAAAGAGATTACGGAGAACAGAAAATAATTTACGAAAAACAGGGATGTATTTGCCGAAAAACTAAACAACATATACGAAAAAGACAGTTCAAGATACTTTTTTACGGGGTTTAAGAAAGTAAATAATTTATTGTGCCAATGCCGCACTCGCATTGATGGTATGACTGCTTATTTTTGCCCAACTGCAGGCTTACCGCAACTCAACTTTGATGCTCGCTAGGCGGAATTGGCACTTGATTTATTGCTTTTTACGCCGAGATGGTTCAACGAAATAATTATGTCACCATTTTAGAATACTAATATAAGTTTAAATAATCAAAGATTTAGTTATCCGTCAGTAGATTTATTAGGGGGGTTATAATGGGACTTTTTGGATTTTTGAAGAAATCTAAATCAGAAACTGTAACTGCAGGAATGGACCTTCCACCTCTTCCAGGGATGGATGACATGAAAGGCTTCCCAGAGATAAGGGATGAACCATTGCCACCGCTGCCAGACTCATTCTTACCTCCATTACCGACAGAAGTGCCAGGAGCAGTGCCTCCAGCACCACAAGAGAGAAGGCTAGAGACGCCAAGAGTGGAATTGCCACCCCGTCTTCAGATGCCTACAAGAGAAGCGCCAGAAATGATACAACAGATGCCACCCGCAATGCAACAGCAGGAAGAACAACCTATGGCTCCCACATTCGAACCAGAAGCGCACAACGAAGAAGCACATGCGCCTATGCCAGAATTCCCTACAGTTCCTGATACACGCAATGAAGAATTTATACCAGATACAATACCTCCATTAGATGAGGTACCGGAACCTCCTAATTTTGATTCGCGGGAAGAGATGCCAAAGACATTCGAAAGGCCAAGCGAATTCCTCAGGCCGACGATGGAAGAAGAACTCATAGTCGAACCTGAACAGGAACAGATGCCAAGAAGAAAAGCTATCAGAGGCCCGACGTTCATAAAGACAGAGAGCATAAAAGACGTCGTCGGAAACATTGACGAGATAAGGGCAAAATTCAAGGAAGAAGACGACATGTTCTTCAGGATAACCGATGTCAAAGGGGCACAGGACCAGAAATATGAAGAGTTCAGACAGACCCTTGAAGACATACAGAGAAAGCTCATATTCATAGACAGGACATTATTCGAACTCAAATAGTAAAAAAATAGGTGAAACGATGGAAAGACAAACACCAGTATTCGTCAAAGTCGATGATTACAAAGACGTACTAAACATACTCGACCTAGTGAAGAACAAGATAAAGGAAGCCAAGTCCACGATACATGAGATAAACGATCTCAAGAACCAGGAAGACTCGGAACTCGCCATATGGGCGAACGAGATAGCAGACATCGAACGAAAGATAGACTTCGTCGACCAGACGCTACTCGAACCAGAGAATATGTGAATGTAACCATGGAAGACAGCCAATATTTCGTGCAGATAAAGGATCCGATGGATGTACGCCGAAGCATGCTAGGCACATCAAAACAGATAATCCAGATACTGCAAAGATATGAAAGGATAAAAGATCTAAGGGTCAAGAAACTCGAGAAGATATCACAACTGCGAGGGACGAACAAAGAGATAAACCTCATGGCAGCAAAGCTAAAGAAGGCATTCCCGGCAGTCGACATCAGGATAAAACTTGATAAAGAAGAGATAAAGGCAAAATCACAGAAAACAGAGATGAAAGGGGACGAATTACTCAAACTCGAATCAGAACTCCGGAAGATAGAAGACAAGATAGGTAAGTTGAGATAAAACCCCAATAATTTTAAATACTAATTCTTGATTTTTTTGGATATATAGATTCATGAGGGGGTGCCAGAGCGGCCAAATGGGACAGACTCAAGGCACTCTTGAGTGCTGAGTGCTGCATTTGCAGTGCGATGAAGAACGTGTGGGTCATCTGTTGGCTTAGTGCCTACTAGGGTTCAAATCCCTACCCCCTCATTTTTTAATCAAAATAACAAAAAAATAATTTAAAAAATGGTGAATGAACAGTGATTCTAGATTTCCATATCCATGCAAACACTTCTTCTGACTCTAAGATGAGCATCGAAGAGATATACAACAAAGCCCTAGAGAAAGGCATAAAGAACATCTGCATAACCTGCCATCATGAGCCTTCTGAAGCGAAGAATAACGAGTTCAAACAGTCCTTGACACAGGAAAAGATAGACCTTTCCAGGAAAGAAGTGGAGAGACTGCGAAAGGACGGCAAGGTGAACATCTATTTCGGGGTCGAGATGTCATACACTGAAAGCGAGGAGGAAGACATCAAGGAATTCCTAGCAAAGAACGAATTCGACTATGTCCTCGGATCCATACATTACACCAAAGGGCTGAAACTAGCTGACGGAAAAAGTGCAGAGAAAGCCAAAGCATACAATCCTGAAGAAGTCATAGAAGAGTATTTCAGGCTCCTAAAGAAAGCGATAAAGACAAGGCTGTTCGACGTGATTGCACACATCGACATCTATAAGAAGATAATAGTCGCGGATTACGCAAGATACGTAAAAGAGTGGGAGGAAGTGGCAGAACTCCTCTCAGAAAACAACACAGGATTCGAGATAAACACAAGCTACTCTGCCAAAGTCCCAGGAGGGACATACCCTGACCTTTATGCGATAAAGATACTCGCGAAGAAGAACAATATAATAACTATAGGGAGCGACGGGCATAAGCCAGAAGAGATAGGACGAGCGATTCTCGATGTGGAAAAGCTCCTTAAGTCGCTAGGCATAGTAAAAGTATATAAATTCGAAAAGCGGAAAGCAGTACAATTAGATATATAATAAGAAAATAATGCTTGTTTAACAGCATTGCCACGACGCTCGCATCAATTGTTCAATCGGAACAGTGTACCGAGTTTAGTGCAAGCCAAAGTTTTAATCAAAGGCTCGCATGTCAGAAATGCAGCAGCATTTCTGAGCATCATCAGAAACCAGTAGGTTTCTGAGAGGTCGGTGGCAACGCTGTCAGGATAAGTAATTAAAAAAATAATCGGAGAAAACAGATAAACAATGGGAATAGAAATATGCACAGTTGGCGGGTACAACGAAGTAGGAAAGAACATGACCGCCGTGAAAGTGGATAATGATGTAGTAATCATAGATATGGGACTCAATCTCGATCCATACATAAAATACACAGAAGACGAAGATGACAAGGCAGACCTAAGCCCGAAGATGCTGACAAGCATAGGAGCGATACCTGACATAAAACCTATAGAGAAATGGAGGGGCCTCGTGAAAGCGATAATACCGACGCACGCGCACCTCGACCATGTAGGAGCGGTGCCTTACCTGTCAAATGAGTTCAACGCACCGATACTCTGCACGCCATTCACGGCAGAGGTCCTAAACATAATCTGCAGAGACGACAAGATAAAGCTCAAGAACAAGGTGAAGATGCTCAATGTCAATTCAATATACAAGCTCACCAACAAGATAACAGTAGAGTTCATCAACAGCACGCATTCTACCCCGCAGACAGTGATGGTGGCACTACATACACCATACGGGATAGTGCTCTATACAGCAGACTTCAAGCTCGACAGCGCACCTGTCCTTGGACAGAAAATAGACTTCGCGAAGCTCAAGAACCTGGGGAAGAAAGGGGTCGCATGCCTCATATGCGACAGCACAAGAGCGACTTATGCGATGAAGACACCTTCAGAACAGGTCGCAAAAGAGATGCTAAAAGACGTCATGCTATCGACAGACTCAGAAGGACGGGCAGTGATAGTCACGACATTCAGCTCACACCTAGCAAGATTATCATCGATAATAGAGTTCGGCAAGAAGATGAAGAGGAAGATAGTGTTCCTCGGACGAAGCCTCGCGAAATACGTCGAAGCTGGAGAGAAAGTGGGCATAATAAAATTCTCAAAAGACGTAGAGATAGTCAAGTTCGGAAAACACATAAAGAAGAGGCTGAAGACACTGCAGAAGAACCCGTCAAAATACCTCATCGTCTGCACAGGCCATCAGGGAGAACCAAAATCAGTCCTTGGAAAGATAGTCAACGGCCAGTTCGACTTCAAGTTCTCAAAAGAAGACCACATAGTGTTCTCATGCACAGTGATCCCTACACCCCTCAACAGGGCGAACAGGGAGATACTCGAGACAAACCTCAAGCAGAGGGGAGTCAGGATATTCAAAGACATACACGCATCAGGACATCCATCAAGAGAAGACTGCAGAGAACTCATAAACATGATAAAGCCAAAACACCTGATACCATATCACGGCGACATGACTATGGCTTCTGGGCTTTCGGACCTTGCAGCAGAACTGGGCTACAGGATGGGAGAACAGATACATGTGATGCAGAACGGCCAGGTACTGGAGTTAACAAGGTAGAGCCATTGCCGCCTTCGGGCTTCATATCATGGACGAAGATGGACTTTATCCTCCTCCACACGCTCTTCGATTCATAATGCTTCATGCGCTCTTCTATCTCCTTAGCATCAATCTTACCTAGCATGTACTTGCTCAGGACATCCTGACCATTGCACTTCTTATGGACAAACAAGAGCTTGTCACGGAATGAATTGCCATTCCCTGCCTTGATGAGGTTATAGATGATAGCTGCATGGTTCCTCCACAATTGGCCAGTGGAAGATATCGCACCATCCAAATCTATCGTCGGAAAATCACTGAAAAGCGTTGAAAACTCATCATGGAGCCTCTTGAAACCATACTCCATGAACCTGAGCGGATACTCTACAGAGCCTTTGAATTCCATGACCTCGCTTAGTCCATTCGCTTCGCAGACATGCGTTATCAGAGATTCGAGGTTGGCACATACAGAAGATAATTTCGACTTCATACTCTCCTCTGTGAAAGCATCCCGTATCTTACACTCAGCAGACACTATCTTAATATTGCGGTCTATCAACTCTTCTGTGTATTTCTGCGTGATGTACCCTCCACGCAGTGTCGCAAAAAGGAGCACAGGACTTGATACGTGCAAAGACCAAAGGAGCGACTCTACAGAAGAATGTCCTTCAGCATAGAGGAACCTGTTGGGTTCAGGTATCTTACCAGCACCGCCCTCGTCCTTCACTGTCGCTTCGGCCCTCCGTATCTCATTAACTATATCTGAAGTCAGGGTCAAATCCTCAAGATCATCACACGACTCTCCAGACGTCTTAGCGAGGAACTTCTTCCTATTCGGAGTGTTTGAAAGGATATGAGCGGTCCGCTTGCAGTTATGGGATATCCATTCCTCTGCGGCCTTGACCTCATCATCGTAGAACTCAGAATCAAGATCTGTGAACTCCTTGAATAACGCCTCCTGCTGCTCTGCCAGCTGTGCCTTCCGCTGCTTCGATTCGACCTCTTCTGCAGCACGGGTTATGACTGAAGGGGTATCTCCATCTATGCCTAACCATCCGGGGGAGAAATCGACAGGCTTCTCATCTGCGACAGCATGCGGAATGTTATGCAATCTCTTCTCTTCAGCATCTGCCCTCACCTTCTGTCTTATCTTGTTCAGTATGTCTTCAGTAGACTCCTTCTCTGGAATGATTGCAATGCCTCCAACAGATTTTGCCCCCACTCCAGGCACTTCTTCTGGAACAGGGACAGGCCCTGTACTTGTCAATCTCTCAAACGCATCATCTACGGCAAGGTCGGTCGCGGTACGTCTCAGCATAACGCCCTGTGAATCATCTTCTTGCACGACGGGTGAAACATCCATCTCGACCGGACCCCGGTCAAGGTCCCCGACATCATCGTCATCGAAATCCACATCTATGCCCAGATCGAACTCGGAAGTCTCAGGACAATAGAAACTTATGAGGTTATCAAGCCTTGTCTTTATCTTCTTTAGATCATTACTGTCCTCATCCCTATACTTCTTGTTACGCCCTATGAATTCAGAAGCAGAGCGGAGATAATCTATCTCATAATCATTCAATATCTGCGTACCCTTGTCCGAGCAGAAACGCCCTATTATCCTGCCTGCCTCTTCTGCCCGTCTAGACCAACGAGTCCTAGATGTAAGGACCTTACCTATCTCAAGAAGATCATCATTTATCATGCCAGAAGCATTCTCTTCAGCAGAAGACCCTATCTTATCATCTTTGCATCCCTGCAATCTAGAATAAATGTGGGTCTTGAACCGAAAAGAGCTCTTGAAGTTCTCATTATCTTTCCAAGGCTCATCAAGGCTCTCGACATATCGCTCATTATCTCCTGCAGAACGGTCCATACCATGGAAATCAGAGGTAAGCAACACATTCTTTATCCCACGCTCAAGGTCGTGGCTCCTATGCTCCTTCCTGCTCTCAAAATAAAGCGCAGTGAGGTCTATAAGACTGTAACCCTTGAGTATCTCTGGAACTGTATCCGGCGCTTCATAGAAATCAGGCCAGCCAAGGATCTCATGCATCTCCATCTTCCTGGCAAGAGTATACTTAGTACCTGGCTCCTTGCCATTGATGACACGCATAATGCGTTCATATACAGGCATGCTTGATCTGACAGCTACAGGAGATTCTACGTACACAGAAGCATCGTTCGGGTGCTCAGACGTAACAGCACCTTCGAGTCCGGAAAGACTCTCATTCTCCACAACTAACCCCCACTATCTCAAACAGGCAAATAATATATCTAAAGAAATATATAAAGTTATTCTATAGGCCTATTGACCGCGTAATGCACCATTACCGGGCTTTGTGGCCTTTTCTGACACCACAACAACAAACTAGCTGTGGGCCCTCAAAGGAAGAGTCAGATGCATCGGAAGTTTTGCTTCCTCGCGAGGAGATGCCCGCAACGCTCCCTCTTTTTCCTTCTCCTTATAGAACAGGGAAGATAATGTGCCAATTGCCCTATTGAACGTGCTGTTCTTCTTATCCGCCTCCATGACTGATCTCTCTACCTCAAGATAAAGCTCATTGACCCTATCATCAGCAAACTCACCAGCGACGTATGCGAGCCTGACTTCAGAATCCGGCCTGTGCTTCTCGATATAATCCAACTTTGAATTCAACCCCTCTTTCTTGAAAGAATCATGCATCCTCTTGAATGCGATGAACATATCCCACCTGAAATACCTGGCACGCTCTGACGCCACCTCTGCAGTATCAGGAGGCAGAGCAGTCGCCTCATAAGTGAATGTCTCGACCATGCGCGCATGGGCGTCCCTTATCAACTTCTCAAAACCAGTACCGCACAACTTATAGAGATTGCCCTTTATCTTTCCCTCAAGCTTCATCGCTTCCGCAATATGGTCCTTGCTGTAATTGCCGACGATGTAACCTTCCCTGAGCCGCCCATACACCATCAAAGATTCCACATCTACCATGTGAGACCTCATGATGAGCTCTACAGCAGACTCTGCCTCAAGATAATTCAAAGAACATTGGAGATCAAAATCAAGATACACCTCTGCAGCCCTCTCAAGCTCAGTGCCAACTTCAAGCTCAAGAGTCGCTATACTAAGGTCTTCCTTATATTCCTTCAGCGCGGTATACTCAGGAGATGCTCCAAGCTTATCGAACGGCAGCTCATGCTCCAATATATCGACCCTCTCCTCAAGCACACTCATCTGCTCCTGTATCTCATCGAGCATCTTCCTCTTCGGGGTATTCTTAAGTATATTCTTCCCCTCCTCAGGTATAGTGTCCCCATAATCCCTGGCAAGTACAGGATCCTGCATTGATGTCGAAGCATTGCGCCTCATCTTAGCCTGCTGCTTCTCATGCTCTATCTTCAGCCAACCTATATCATCAGGTTCGACACCGATAGACTCGATCGACAATGACTCGCCTTCAGAAGAAGGGGTATTGATATCTGATTTCGCAGCAGCAAGCGCATCATAAGAACCGACAATATTGGGGTCACTCATCAGCTCCAATGCAAGATTATCTATATTGACATAAGCAGTATCTGGCAAAGACGCACCATGTATTATCTTATTCCTCATCAAGTCAGCAGACACTGGCGGGGGGAGAGGCGCACCTTTCTTGCCAGTCCTACTGGCAGAAGATGCTTTCTGTTCATCCTCGATAAGAATCACATCGCTGACAAAAGGCAGTTCCTCTTCAGCTTCCATCATAGGTCTTGCATTCTCATCTGTCAGCAATACGAAATTAGCATGGAACTCCGGGTCCTCAAAGACTTCAAAAGAGGTCTCTACTGCACCTGCTTTGTAGAAATCGAGCACTCCATCTACGTCCTTCTTTATCTTCTGTATGTGGACATTCTTCTTATACGACCTGTTGCCTTCTAGAAACTTTGATGCCGCATCAAGGTAGCCCTGCTCGAAACCAGATAATGTGGCTTTCCTCGCTTCAGACATACCTGCAATAAGCTTACCTAAATCTTCAGCCCTAGAATCCCAACGGCCAGCAGATGTGATTATCCTGCCTATCTCAAGCACATCATCATCAGGCACCTCTTTTGAAAATGCCGTCAGCGAAGATGGGCATATCTTCGAATACCTCTTTAGCGTATCATAGAGGTCAGTCACTGTCCTGAATGCATCGGTCCTGCCGTAATCCACCCCTTCTTTAGTCGCGGCCAGAGCCTCAAGGCTCCTGTTAAGATCATCTATCTTATTATTGAGGCGTTCGACCCTCGGCGAGTAATACTCGACGACAGATTCGAGCTTCGAATGGAAATCCTGGATGTCCTTGTTCTCATCATAACGCCTGTTCTTCTCTACGAACTCGGACGCCAGAAGAAGATACTCCTTCTCCTGCGATGTGAAACGGTTCTTCCTCTCTTCAGAGAGGCCTGCGAGCGCGATATCGAGGTCGACTGCTTTCCTCTTCCATGCCTTCTTCCCTATCGCTGCCTTGCCGACATTAAGCACGTCATCGCCAACAAGCTTCATGTCAAGAGGGATCAGTTCACCAGACCCATCATAGTCGCAGTAGATTGACAGCGTAGAATAAAGAAGATGCTTGAACCTGAACATATCCTTGAGATTAGGATTCTCTTCCCATGGCTCATCAAGACTGTTCGCGTATGCTGCATTATGGCCTTTTGCCTTGTCAAGGCAATCGAATTCCTTGCTCTTTATCGTGTTCTTTAT
>Ga0105099_10000836_pt1 | contig 20455 bp, 14 predicted proteins | sample PPLLak3cmMay2015_2_FD_79138 | JGI IMG/M metagenome (GOLD analysis project Ga0105099, IMG submission 79138) | Freshwater sediment microbial communities from Prairie Pothole Lake near Jamestown, North Dakota, USA - PPLs Lake P8 Core (1) Depth... | ecosystem: Environmental > Aquatic > Freshwater >... | reverse complement strand
TCATTTCGCTGATAACCGTCAGGGTGGTGATGAATTTCATTGAGGCTGCGATAATAATACTCTTTGCGGTTCTGGCTTTTAAGATGACGATCCAGGGCAGCATACCGGCAATGATAGTACTGTTTCTGGCAGGAAACATTGCCTTTTCAGGTATTGCGGTCCTGGTTTCATCACATACTTCAAATACAGAAGTCGGAAACGGTCTTATAAATTTCATTGTTACTCCGATGATGGTGCTCTCCGGCATCTTCTTCAGCTATGCCAGCTTTCCCGGATGGAGCGTAACGGTGATCAGGCTTCTGCCACTGACAATACTCACTGATGCCATGAGAAGCATCTTCAACGAAGGGGCAGGATTTGCACAGATTGTTATGCCTGTTATCGTGCTTACAACAACAGGAGCAGTTTTGTTTGGCGCCGGGCTGAAGATATTCAAGTGGCATTAAGATTTCCCTGTTTCCATGCAACATTCGGGTTTTCCCTCTGTCTTTAGTCTGAAAACAGATTAAGAAACAAATAAGAAAGAACATGAAAAACCTGAAGTATTTTACAGCTGCGATTCTCCTGGTTGCCATCAGTGCCTGCGCCGACGGACAGTGGCGCAAAACAGTTTACGGTGATGGCAATGTGGTAAAAAAAGAGAGAGAAGCCGGATCATTTACCGGAATAAGGGTCAGCACCGGTATCGATGTTTTCCTTACACAGAGTGGTAAAAAAAGCATAGAGGTTGAGGCTGACGAAAACCTCCATGAATACATAATGACAAAAGTTGAAGGGGATATCCTTCATGTTTACACTGAGGCAAATATCCGGGAAGCCAAGATGAAAAGAGTGTATGTGACCATGGACAAGATCACTTCCCTGAGCACAACCAGTGCCGGGGATCTGATTGGTGAAACACCCGTCAGGACAGATAATCTGGAGCTTAATGTCAGCAGCGCCGGGGATATCAAACTGGAAGTATATGCAGAGACAATTGAAATTGACATAAGCAGCTCGGGTGACATGACTCTTTCGGGAGAGGCGGATATGCTTGAAGGAGATCTCAGCAGTGCTGGCGATCTCAATGCATATAACCTTAAAGTCAGGGAAGCTGATTTAGATGTATCAAGCGCAGGCAATGCAGATGTTTATGTAACTGAAAGACTCAGGGCAAGGGCTTCAAGCGCAGGCGACATTAATTATAAAGGTAGTCCCAAATACCTGGATGCCCACTCTTCAAGCGCAGGAGGCATCCATAGCAGGTAATCTTCATTAATCATATATTTCCCACCTTATTACAAACCGCCAGGGTCTTCCCTGACGGTTTTTTTGTTATTTTTGTAGAGACCTGATAATTCGAAATACCAGATAAAATGAAAGAGAATATAAGTGTAAATCTTAAGAACACCGGTGGCTTTGTGTCTTATGAAGAGGTCCTCGCTCTTGCCCAGCAGTCAGTCAGGCACCTTGATGCCATCAATGCCGGAACCGGAGCCGGAAGCGATTTCCTGGGATGGCTCTCGCTTCCCGATGACATCCTGCCTCAGCTTGACAGGATCGAAAAAACGGCTAAGCACCTCCGATCGGTTTCAGATGCTACAGTCGTGATTGGCATCGGAGGATCATACCTCGGAGCACGGGCCGTCATTGAAGCTCTCTCCCACACCTTCTCCTCACTCCGGAAGGACAAACATCATGAAATAATCTACGCAGGCCAGAATATCTGCGAGGACTATATGTCGGATCTGCTTGAAGTGCTTGATAACAGGAACTATTCCATCATAGTCATATCTAAATCAGGGACCACAACAGAACCCGCTATCGCTTTCAGGATCCTAAAAGATCATCTCGAGAGAAAAGTCGGAAAAGCAGTTGCAGCCGACAGGATAATCGCGATCACCGATAAATCAAAAGGCGCTCTGAGATCACTTGCCGAATTGAACGGTTATGAGACATTCGTTATTCCCGACAACATCGGTGGACGCTTTTCGGTGCTTACTCCCGTCGGACTTCTTCCGATAGCTGTCAGCGGCAAGGATATCAGGACTCTGGTTAAAGGAGCAAAGGCTATGGAAGAAGCATCAAGGCACAATAAAAATGCAGCGGCAAATCCTGTTCTGATGTACGCGGCCGCCCGCAACCTGATTCTTCAGGGAGGCAGACCGCTTGAGATCCTTGTCAGATTTACCCCACGACTTCATTACCTGGCTCAGTGGTGGAAGCAACTTTACGGTGAAAGCGAGGGAAAAGAGGGAAAAGGGATTTTCCCGGCTTCTGTAGATTTCACTACTGACCTCCACTCTCTCGGACAATATATCCAGGAAGGACAAAGGATCCTTTTCGAAACAATGATATCAGTAAAGAATCCCGGGAAGAAACTGACAATACCGTCTGAGAAAGAAGATGCCGACCAGCTTAATTACCTTGCAGGCAAAAGGCTTTCAGAGGTTAATCATAATGCTGAACTCGGAGCAGTTCTGGCACATAACGACGGTAACGTCCCGGTAATAACAATCAACGTTCCTGAACTTGATGAGTTTTACGTTGGACAGCTGATTTATTTCTTTGAACTCGCATGCGCGGTAAGCGGCTATATACTTGATGTCAATCCTTTCGATCAGCCGGGAGTTGAGGCTTACAAAAAGAATATGTTTGCACTTCTCAACAAGCCTGGATTCGAGGAAGCCGGGAAGAAACTGAAAGAACGATTAAAATAACTTTACGGACCTTAGTGCTCTTAATGCGTACTTTGTGCTCTTTGTGGTAAAAGAAATCTAACCACAAAGGACACAAAGGAAATCACAAAGAACACAAAGGCATTAATTCCTTCACTATTGTTACGATTTCGATACCAACTATGAAGATACAACTCAGGAAAGATTCAAAATGGGCGCTGGTGATGCCTACAAGCATGGGAGTGCGGATCACTCCGGCAAACGGCCAGCCTGTGCACTGCAGTGATACATTTAACATGCAGGTGACAAGCGCGGAGACTAATGTAGCCAGTGTTGCTTCATTTCTCGGGATGCCGGTAAAGGTTCTCACAACTTTTGTAAAGGAGAGCCCGATAGCCAGAATGATAAAAGATAACCTGGCCGGACGCCATATTGCTTATGAAGGGAAAGATGTTGAACAGGGAGGCCCCTGGGGATACCGGCACCAGTTCAACATAGCGGATTCAGGTTACGGATCACGTGGTCCAAGGGTGCAGAATGACCGCGCCGGCGAAGTCGGAAGGACACTGAATGTTAAGGATTTTGACCTTGAGCGCATATTCGGGGAAGAGGGCGTACAGGTTCTCCATCTCTCAGGATTGATCGGAGCGCTCTCACCTGACACAAGCAATTTCTGCCTTGAGCTTGCACGATCAGCAAAGAAACATGGCACACGGATATCATTTGACCTGAACTACCGTGCCACATTCTGGAAGAACCGTGAAAAGGAGCTTGCAGCGATCTTCAGGGAGATCGCCGGTATAGCTGATATCCTTGTGGGTAATGAGGAAGATTTCCAGCTGTGCCTTGGTATCAAAGGTCCTGAAGAAGGGGGCAAAGATCTTGGTTCAAAGACAGACAGCTTCAAAGAGATGATAGGCAGGGTGAAAAAAGAGTTTCCGGGGGCGTCAGTATTTGCCACAACTCTCCGTCAGGTGATAAGCACCAATGAGCATCTCTGGGGAGCTATAATGCTTGAAGGAGACAGCTGGCATGTTGTTGAGCCGCGTGAGATCCATGTGCTCGACCGGATAGGCGGCGGCGATGGATTCGTGGGAGGCTTGCTTTACGCTATCCTGAAGGGATGGGAACCTGAAAAATGGATCCAGTTCGGATGGGCAACAGGAGCTCTTGCAACAACAGTCGTTACCGACTACTGCCAACCTGCCGATGAAGAACAGGTCTGGAGCATCTGGAAAGGTAATGCCCGTGTCCGGAGATAGTATAATTAACATATAAAACACAATGAAGAAGATTGCATTTTATTGCCTGTCTTTGACAATCATGGCCGGTTTAATGATGACCGGCTGCAAAAAATGGAGTGAAACCGGCACCGGTTCACTCAGGATTGTCACCAATATGGATGGACAGACTCTGGGTTATGACACCACATCTGGTGTTAAATTATTAACAGTAAAAGGACTGGCATATAAGGACCTGAGCAGGAACGGGGAGCTTGACATCTATGAAGACTGGCGCCTGAGCACTGATGAGAGGGCTAAAGACCTTGCATCCAAACTCAGTATCGAACAGATCGCCGGACTGATGCTTTACAGTGCCCATCAGTCAATTCCTTCAGGACCCGGCCGCGGACCGGGCGGCGGAGCAACCTACAACGGGAAACCATTCAGAGAGAGCGGTGCAAAAGCATCTGATCTCTCCGATCAGCAGGTCAAATTCCTCAGGGATGATAATCTTCGTCATGTGCTGGTTACTTCTGTCGAAAGCCCAGGGATTGCTGCCACCTGGAATAACAATGTACAGGCGCTTTGTGAAGGCATCGGCTTCGGAATACCGGCCAACAACAGCTCTGATCCCAGGCATCGCGCAATTACGACAGCGGAATACAACGTCGGTTCTGCCGGACAGATATCAATGTGGCCGGGATCGCTCGGAATGGCTGCAACATTTGATCCGGCTGTTGTAAAGCAATTCGGTCAGATAGCATCGAAGGAATACAGGGCTCTTGGTATTTCAACAGCTCTCTCGCCTCAAATTGACCTGGCTACTGAACCCCGGTGGAGCCGCTTCAGCGGGACTTTCGGTGAAAATCCTCAGCTTGCGGCTGACATGGCACGAGCTTATGTTGACGGGTTTCAGACATCAACGGGAGATAAGGAGATTTCAGGAGGATGGGGCTACACAAGCGTGAACGCAATGGTCAAGCACTGGCCGGGAGGAGGTCCCGAAGAGGGAGGACGCGATGCTCACTTCTCATATGGTAAATTTGCAGTATATCCCGGCAATAACCTGGCCGACCACCTGATCCCTTTCACTGAAGGAGGATTTAAGCTGGAAGGAACGACAAAAATGGCCTCTGCTGTAATGCCGTATTATACAATATCATACGGAATAGATAATGTCAATAACGAAAATGTAGGCAATGCCTATAACAAGTATCTAATAACCGATCTGCTGAGAGGAAAATATAATTACGACGGCGTAGTCTGCACCGACTGGGGCGTTACGAGCAATTATACAGCTGTTGACGGATTTGGAACAACACCCTGGGGTGTTGAAACACTTACTGAAGCTGAAAAGCACTATAAAGTAATCATGGCAGGCGTCGACCAGTTTGGCGGCAACAACAGGATGGGCCCTGTTATTGAAGCATACAATATGGGTGTAAAGGAGCACGGGGAGGAATTCATGCGGACACGTATGGAGCAGTCTGCCGTGCGTCTTCTGAAAAATATATTCAGGGTAGGCCTCTTTGAGAATCCTTACCTTAATACTGAAGAAACCAAAGCCATTGCCGGAAATCCTGAATTCATGAAGGCCGGGTATGATGCACAGTTAAAATCAGTGGTCATGCTAAAGAACAAGGATAAAGTCCTTCCTCTTGAAAAGAATAAAATAGTTTTCATTCCAAAAAGGAAGATACCTGCAGGCAGGAACTTCTTCGGCATGGAAACCCCTGCATCAGAGCAATACCCGATCAATATTGAACTGGTTAAGAAATATTTCAATGTCACTGAAAATCCTGCTGAAGCAGATTTCGCCCTCGTAATTACTGACAGTCCCAACGGAGGTACCGGTTACCGTCGTGAGGACGTGAGCAGAGGAGGGACAGGTTATGTACCTATAAGCCTTCAGTATAAGCCGTATAAGGCTTTTGATGCGCGCGATCCTAGTATTGCAGGCGGCGATCCGCTTGAAAAGTTCACCAACCGCACAGTACGTAATAAATCTGTAACCACATTCAATGCCAATGATCTTACCATGGTTCTTGATACGAGGAAAGCAATGAAAGGTAAGCCGGTCATTGTAGCTGTAAATATATCCAAGCCAATGGTGTTCAGTGAGTTTGAGAAGGAAGTGAACGCAATAGTTTCAACATTTGAGGTTCAGGATCAGGCTATCCTGGATATCATTACCGGAGCATATGAACCTTCAGGATTGCTGCCGATGCAGATGCCTGCTGACATGAAGACAGTTGAGCTCCAGAAGGAGGATGTTCCTTTTGACATGACCTGTCACACAGATTCAGAAGGCAATGTTTACGACTTCGGGTTCGGAATGAACTGGAATGGCGTTATTAAGGATGCAAGAACGGAGAGGTATGTGAAGAAGTAAACCTCATTCCCCTGGCCCCCTCCTTTTTTTTCTCATGTACCCATCCCCCAACCCCCTTCCCTGCTTCGCAAGGAAGGGGGCTATATTATTGTATATCAACATAATCCCCCTCCTTACGCAGTAGGGAGGGGGACAAAGGGGGTGGGTACGTGTTGTAAAGGGAATGAGGTTATTTTTTCCCCAGCTTATGCTTCTTCACAAACTCATCCAGAACCTGGGTCAGGTTCGGATCACCTATCTCCTGGAGATCGTAATAGACCCTGGTGTTAGGTTTCTTAATATTGATTATCCTGTTAAGGTCAATAGGGGTTGCAATCACCACACTGTCGCATTTTGTTTTGTTGATAGTGCTCTCAAGGTCGCGGAGCTGCTGCTCCCCGTAGCCCATTGCAGGAAGAAGGGTTCCTATTCCCGGATAAGTGCTGAAGGTTTCTTTCAGTTTTCCGACAATATAGGGACGCGGATCAACCAATTCAGAAGCACCGAATTTGCGGGCTGCTATGACACCTGCCCCGAGTTTCATCTCACCATGCGTAAGAGTTGGTCCGTCCTCAACCACGAGCACCTTCCTGCCTTTTATAACTGATGGATTATCAACTTTAATCGGTGATGCGCCATCGACCACTATCGCCTTGGGATTGACTTTTTCTATGCTTTCACGGACGATCTGAACAGCTTCGGGTGAAGCGCTGTCCATCTTGTTTATAATAACCACATCAGCCAGGCGCAGGGTAACTTCTCCGGGATAATACCTTAACTCATGGCCTGCCCTGTGGGGATCAGTTACCGTGATCATCAGGTCGGGTTTATAGAACGGGAAATCGTTGTTACCTCCATCCCAAACAATTACATCGCATCCTGAAGGATCTTTCTCGGCTTTACGGAGAATAGCCTCATAGTCCACTCCGGCATAAATTACATTCCCTCTTACCACGTGGGGTTCATACTCTTCCATCTCCTCAACGGTACACTTATGTTTTTCGAGGTCTTTGATCACGGCGAATCTCTGCACTTTCTGTTCAATGAGATTTCCGTAAGGCATCGGGTGACGTACTGCCACTACCTTCAGCCCTTTCGACATGAGTATCTCAATTACCCTTCTGGATGTCTGGCTTTTGCCGCAGCCTGTCCTGATAGCGCCGACTGCAATAACAGGCTTGGTACCTTTTATCATTGTATCACGGGGTCCGAGAAGAACAAAGTTAGAGCCTGCTGCATTCACAACCGCGCTTATGGACATTACTTTCTGATACGTAATATCGCTGTATGAAAACACGCAATCGTCAACTTTCAGTTTGCGGATAAGCTTAGTCAGATTCTCTTCAGCATATATCGGAATGCCCTTTGGATAAAGCTTGCCTGCAAGGCCGGCAGGATACTTCCTGTCGTCGATATCAGGTATCTGTGCTGCCGTGAAGGCAACAACATTGTAATCTGTGTTATCCCTGAAGTAGGTATTGAAATTATGAAAATCCCTTCCCGCTGCACCAATTATAATAATATTTTTCTTCGCCATAAGACCTCCATGGTTAGTTCAGAAATTTTTTATAAGTGAATGACGTTTCCTTTTATTATGAATCAACAAATGTATAATTTGCATACTGAAATTCCGAACGTTTAAGCGGATTTTTTCAGACACTGTTTGCACTATGCAATGCCTTGTTCTACAGATTGTTAACAGCATGTCCTGTATAACTTCCGGACATCGCGGTAAAATTGTTTTTCATGTTATAATTGAAATGGTAAATTCTTTGTACTATTATATCACGATATGAATGTGCTCGCCCACATATACTTATCCGGTGATTCTGAAAAAATAATCATCGGAAATTACATTGGAGATTATGTAAAGGGGCGGGATTATCTGAATTATCCTGATATGATCAGGAAGGGGATCATCCTTCACCGGCATATTGACGGATTTACCGACCGCCACCCTGTGGTCCACCGAAGCAAGATATTCTTCTCAAGGAAGTATCACAGGTATGCGGGCGTGGTGACAGATATAATATACGATCACTTCCTGACGAAGGAATGGAATTTCTTTTCAAGGAGGCCGCTTGAAAGTGTTACATATAATTTTTACAGGGCTCTAGTGAATAATTATGATATACTTCCCCCTGAAGTAAAGAATATGATGCCCTTTTTCATAATCAACAACTGGATCGAATCATATCAGACTATCGGCGGCATCAGACATGTTTTAAGGACATTGAGTAACAGGACCACCCTGCCGAAAGAAACGAGGTTCGCGATCAGGGCCCTTAAGAAGAACTTTTTTTCGCTGCAGGACGACTTCATGGAGTTTTTTCCCCAGCTTATCGATTATGTGGAAAAGGATTTCGGGGTAGAGATCTCGCACAGGATCACGATCCCGTTCTGATCAAATAAGGTATTCCGTCCGGCTGGCATCGAGCCGCAGGAATATGAACAGCAATATCGTAAATCCCCAGAGAGAGCTCCCTCCATAACTCAGAAAAGGCAGTGGTATCCCGATAACCGGGACCAGCCCGATTGCCATTCCAATGTTCACAAAGAAATGGGTGAACAGGATCGCCGCCACGCCATAGCCATAGATCCTTGAAAAAACGGATCGCTGCCGTTCGGCCAGGATAATGAGACGCAGAATGAGAAAAGCATACAATCCTATCACAATTACAGATCCGAGGAAACCCCATTCCTCGCCTATGGTGCAAAAAATGAAATCCGTGCTCTGGGCTGGCACAAACTTGAATTTGGTCTGTGTCCCCTGCAGATACCCTTTTCCCGTCAGTCCGCCGGATCCGATCGATATCAGCGATTGATTAACGTTATAGCCTGTACCATGAGGATCCGACTTGAAGCCAAGCATTATCTCAATCCTCTCCTGCTGATGCGGTTTTAAAATATGGCTGTATCCATAATCCACCGAATCGACATAAATGATGCTTCCCAACAGGAAAAGATAAATAAGCAGCACCGTAAATGCTTTTTTCTGGTATATGTAATAAGCAAAAGCCATTCCCGACAGGATCACTGAAATAAGTATTATGATCTTATCGCCCAGTGTGTTGAGCACAAAGTGGTCGAGCGCGTAGAGAGAACCGGCAATTACAATGAAGATGCCGAGGCCTGTAAAACAGAGCTTTAATTTTCGTGTGGCAAACCATGCAAGAAGAAAGGCCAGAATGATCAGCGCAAGTTGAAGATAAACATCGCTGAACACAAGTGTAAAGAAGAACAGGATGAGCATCAGAAGACCCGAAACGAAGATGTAAGGGCTCATACCTTCCCTGAAAAGCACAAGGAAAAATGAGAAGAAAACGATCGTGGAACCCAGATCAGGCTGCATTGCAACCAGTGATGCGGGAAAGATTATAATTGCAATAGCCGGAAGTATTACCCTGAACCTTGTAAGATCCTGCCTGCGCTTACTCAGGAAGTCAGCCAGCACCAGAGCGGTACCGAATTTGGCAAACTCTGAAGGCTGAAAGCTGATCTGCCCGAACTCGAACCATGACCTGGCTCCGTTTATCTCTTTACCGAAGACGAGTACCAGAAGGAGCAAAAGCATAATACCGCCGTAGATGAACCATGAAAAGAAGAAATAGAATCTTGCATCAACAATGAGGATGAATACGGCAAGAACAAGAGTTGCCATGATCCAGATGAATTGCTTTCCGTACCTTTGCGACAAGTCAATTATCCGCGTATACTCCTCATTGTAAACAGCAGCATAAATATTGAACCACCCCAGTGCAACCAGAATGAGAAACAGAAGGAGTGTTACCTTGTCGATGCCCTGCCATATATTAATCGTCCTTTTCATCCGGCGGCGGGTTATTTATAAGGTCCAGTTCGAGTATTCTTTGTTCCTGCCATTTGCTTCTTTCAGATATAATTCCTTTCAGGTACTTCTCAATCATCAGGCTGGCTACCGGCGCTGCATATGTGGCACCGAATCCTGAATTCTCAACATAAACGGCAATTGCTATTTCAGGGTTCTCCTTCGGGGCAAAGGCAATGAAAACAGAGTGATCGGCGCCATGCGGATTCTCAGCTGTACCGGTTTTACCGCAGATAACAATATCGGGCAGTGCTGCAATTCTTGCGGTCGCACCTGTTCCTCCGTTAACGGCAGCCTCCATGCCAAGGATAACCTCTTCGAAATTCACTGAATCAATGCTGATGTCATGCCTTAATGTGTATGAGCTGTCGATCTCCCTGCTTCCGCCAATTGATTTAACAATATGAGGAGTATAGAAATATCCCCTGTTGGCTATCGCGGCAGTCATATTTGCCATCTGTAGAGGTGTTGTTCCAATCTCTCCCTGCCCGATGGCCATTGAGATCACGGTCAGTGCCTTCCATGATCCCTTGCCATAATACCTGTCAAAATATGAGGAAGCGGGAACCAGCCCGGGAAGCTCATTCACAAATTCACTTCCCAGCCTCCTTCCGAATCCGAACTCATTTACATAGCTTTTCCATTTCTCAAATGCTTCTGCCACCGACAGGTATGCCGGATTCTCCAGTATCCTCCTGTAGGTCTGGCAGAAATATGAATTGCATGAATTCATTATCGCCCCTGCAAGGTCGAGCGGAGAAGAGTGAGAATGGCAGGCGACAAAAAGATACCCGTTGGCGCAACCGAATTTGGTGGCCGGGGAAATAACCTTTTCCTGCAATGCTATAAGTCCGTTCAGCGGCTTGAAAGTTGAACCCGGAGGATATGATGCCATGAATGCCCGGTTAAAGAGAGGCAGCAGCGTATCGGCCTGCAGTCTTGAAAAATTCTCCGACCTTATCCGTCCGATCAGCAGTCCGGGATCATAACTGGGCGAAGATACCAGGCTCAGTATTTCACCTGTCTGGGGTTCAATTGCTACAATGCTTCCGGTCTTATGCTGCATCAGCTTCTCCCCGTACTCCTGAAGTTCGATGTCGATAGTTGAAATAACGTCGCTGCCCTGGACAGCAAGGGTATCCATCGCACCTTCAGCATAAGAACCTTTTATGCGGCTGTATACATCCACCATGAATATTTTGACGCCGCGCGTTCCCCTGAGCTCTTTTTCATAAGCTTCCTCAATGCCCAGTTTGCCTATATAATCACCGGGCCTGTAATAGGGATCCTGCTTTATCAGGGCTTCATCAACCTCGCTTACATAACCAAGCAGGTGGGCTGCCACAGGCCGTGAATATTTCCTCAGGGTTCGGGGCTGAACATAGAAGCCGGGATACATGAACATCTTTTCCTGGAATTTTGCATAGGTTTCGGCAGATATCTGCTTCAGGAACACCGATGGTGCCCTGCGCGAATAGCTTACTGCCGCCCTGAGCCTTTCCCTGAACAGATCTTTCGTTATTCCAAGCTCACTGCAGAAAAGCGCTGTATCCATTTTTCCGGTCTGGGCCGGAACAACTATCAGGTCATATGCAGCCTGGTTGGTAACAACCGGCTTTCCGTTCCTGTCAAAGATCAATCCCCTTGCAGGATACTGGGTAACATATCTGAGAACATTATTGTCGGCCGACAACCTGTAAGTGTCCTCAACTACCTGTATTACAAACAGTTTAACGATAAGAAACAGCGATGCGGCTATTATCAGACCTATTACGATGTATTTCCTGCTGCCAAATGCGTCCTTCATAATCCGGTCATTTATTTGCCTCTTCTTGCATACTCAAGAAGAAGAATAAAACTGATTGAGAAAAGCGAACTGAGAATGACTCTCAGTAGTGTCCTGAAAAAATCAGTAAACCGGAACACTTCAAGGTAGAAAAGTGCCAGGTGATGTATGAGCACTATAATTACTGTGTAGAGCAGGAACCAGGTAAAACCGTAAATGAACATAGAAGGATCTGAACCTGGCTCATATCCATCCCTGGGTGATATCCCCCTTAAAACATGCGGACGGACAAATCCTGCGAGGAGGGTCGCTGATGCATGCATTCCCGGGGAGCCACAGAAGAAGTCAATTATCAGCCCGGTAAAGAAGGAGATGATCAGAAGGAGCCATGAAGGAATTTCAAACGGAAGAAGAAGGATGAACATTATATATACATACGGATTGACAAACCCGCTGAATTCAATATTATTGAATAGCAGAACCTGCAGCAGGATCAGCAGGACAAAAATGAGGCTGTATCTTAATACTGAATTGATCATTGAATTGAATTTTCCAGCTCTGTTTGTTCTGTTTTCATAAGGTTTCCTATCAAGTTCACATAATGAAGCTTTCTGAAATCTGTTTTCAGGGCTACTTCTATCATACAGAAATCGCCTCCGGGCTTTTCAACGCTGCTGACAGTTCCGACAATAATGCCTTCAGGGAAGAGCGCCGAGAATCCGGTTGTCTCGATCGTATCACCAATGCTCACAGGCACATGCTGGGGGATCTCGCTGAGAACGGCTTTTGAATTGTCGCGGCCATCCCAGCTCAATGAGCCGAAAAAACCATTTGACCGGATTCGTGAACTTAACCTGAAATCGAGGTTAAGAAGAGACATTGCAACTGAATAGTTTTCCGAGCATCCTACAATCACTCCAGCCACTCCATCGTCGGAAGTGACTGCCATATCGACCGACACTCCCTGGTTTATTCCTTTATTTATCGTGAAGAAGTTCTTCTGCCTGTTTACGGAGTTGTCAATGACCCTTGCCGTAGTATACCGGTACTGCTGATGGCGATCCGAATCTGAGACTGAAAAAAAAAGCAGTCCCTGTTTCGGGGTCAGCTGCTCTATAGTATTTTTCAGCCGGACATTCTCTGAAGCAAGCTCCTGGTTTATCTCGCGCAGCCTGAAATATGACCTCGTATTGTCAATCCTCTGTTCAAGTCGCCTGGTGATTCCCCGGACTCCCTTCACCATGCTTGAATTGTGATAACTGTTCCCTGTGCCGAGCAAATAAAATGCTATCCCTTCAAGTATAAGAAAGATGATCAGGTTGTTATACTTCGCAAGAAAATTCAGCAGGTTTCTCATTCATCCCGGAAGATTATCTCATAAGGAACGGAAATTTATCTACATTCTTAAGTGCAACCCCGGTGCCGCGTGCAACCGCATGAAGAGGATCCTCAACCACATTGAATTTGATGTTTATCTTATCGGAGAATCTCTTATCGAGACCTCTCAGCAGTGCTCCGCCTCCGACCATATAGATACCTTTGTTCACAACATCTGCATAGAGTTCCGGCGGCGTCTGCTCCAGCACGTTGAGCAGCGCTGCCTCCACCTTTGAAAGTGATTTGTCAAGGCAATAGGCGATCTCCTGATAAGAGATCGGAATTTCTATTGGAAGGGCTGTCATTATGTTCGGTCCCCTGACGATATAATCCGGTGGCGGGTTATCAATATCAGGAAGGGCGGCTCCAACGCCTATTTTGATATCCTCAGCCGTTTTTTCACCTATTTTGATGTTATGCTGATGCCTCATATAAGCCTGGATGTCAGTTGTAAATCCGTCGCCGGCTATCCTGATCGATTTATTGCATACTATCCCTCCGAGAGCTATCACTGCTATTTCTGTTGTCCCTCCTCCGATATCGATCACCATGAATCCTTCCGGTGCCTCAACATCAAGACCTATTCCTATTGCAGCAGCCATCGGCTCATATATCATGTAGACATCCCTGCCTCCGGCGTGTTCGGATGAGTCGCGAACCGCACGTATCTCAACCTCGGTGCTCCCCGACGGTATGCAGACAACCATTTTCAGTGAAGGGGAAAAGAGCCTGGGGCCCTTGTTGATCATCTTTATCATGCCTCTTATCATAAGCTCCGCAGCATTGAAGTCGGCTATCACACCGTCCTTCATCGGCCTTATTACCTTAATGTTCTCATGCGTCTTACCGTGCATCTGCCTGGCCGCCTCTCCTATTGCTATCAGCTTCCCCGAATTCTTGTCAATAGCCACTATCGAGGGTTCATCAACTACAATTTTATCATTGTGAATAATGATAGTGTTCGCCGTCCCGAGATCAATAGCAATCTCCTGTGTCAAAAATGAAAAAAGTCCCATATAATTATTTAGTGTTTAAAATGTCTGATTCCTGTAAATACCATTGCCATTCCGTTGGCTGAGCAATAGTCAACCGAGTCCTTGTCACGAACCGACCCTCCCGGCTGAACAACAGCTGTTATCCCTGCCTTATGGGCAATCTCCACGCAATCAGGAAAAGGGAAGAAGGCATCGGAAGCCATAACCGCTCCGTCAAGATCAAATCCGAAGTTCTGTGCCTTTTCAATAGCCTGCTTCAGGGCATCCACCCTCGATGTCTGTCCCACACCACTTGCACAAAGCTGATTGTTTTTCGCCAGGACAATGGTATTGGATTTGCTGTGCTTTACCAGCTTGTTTGAAAAAACGAGGTCAACAAACTCTGATGGTTCCGGTATCCTTGGCGTGACTGGTCTCATATCCCCGGCGCTCTGTGTGCTGTTGTCCCTCTCCTGCCACAATACTCCGTTAAGGAGCGACCTGAAGATATAGGGGCTTTTATTATGATCCCTGAGCCTCAGGATTATCCTGTTCTTCTTCTGCTGAAGGATTTCAAGAGCTTTGCCGGAATACTGAGGGGCAATTACTATTTCAAAAAATATCTTGTCCATTTCGGCGGCTGTTGCTTCGTCAACTGCCCTGTTCAGTGCTATCACACCGCCAAAAGCTGAAACGGGATCACATGCAAGGGCATCGCTCCAGGCATCCTTCAGATTGTTCCTTGATGCTGCCCCGCATGCGTTATTATGCTTGATAATGACAACTGAAGTATCACTGAATTCATCAATAAGAAGAAGGGCAGATTCAATATCCAGGAGATTATTGTAGGAGATCTCCTTGCCATGAAGCTTTTCAAAGATCTGGTCAGGGTCGCCGAAGAAAATGCCTTTCTGGTGCGGGTTTTCTCCATACCTGAGAGGATATGAAACATTGATGCTCTCCCTGAATACGGGAAGCTGAGCCTCTCTGTTAAAGTATTTGAAGATGGCGGTGTCGTAGTTTGATGAAGTTTTAAAGGCTTCGGCAGCGTAGAATTTCCTGTCGTGAAAGGAAGTGACTCCTTTCTTATCCTGAAGCAGTTTAAGGAGTGCAGGATACTGCTCCCTTCCTGAAATCACAAGCACATCATTGAAATTCTTTGCTGCTGCCCTGATGAGGGATATGCCTCCGATATCGATCTTTTCAATAATTTCTTCTTGGTCAGTCGTATTCTTCAGCGTCTCTTCAAACGGATACAGATCCACTATTACAAGGTCTATTACCGGGATTCTGTATTGCCTTACCTGGTCATCGTCTTCCTTATTCCCCCTTCTGGCAAGAATGCCTCCGAAAATTGACGGATGCAGGGTCTTGACCCTTCCGCCGAGGATGGAGGGATATGTCGTGATGTCCTCAACTTTTTCCGCCGGAATGCCAAGGTCCCTGATAAAACCGTAAGTGCCGCCGGTGGAACAGATTTTAATATTAAAGCTGTTAAGAGTTTTTACGATTTCGTCCAGTCCATCTTTATAAAAAACGGAAACAAGCGCGCTGTTGATTTTTTTATCACTCATTTTCTGATAATTATGACGATCAGACCTTTATCCTAAGGGCGATTAAAAATAGATATTTTTTTATTACCATCAATAAATTAAGATTATGATTATCCGTAATTCCATATTAAGCTTATTGAATCACAGACAACACTTTTTTCTTATCTTTGAACTTCTTAAATTTTTAAAAACCGGGAAAAGTGTTCTTAAGGCTTTTAAAGGAAGGTTTTCTTTTTGCAGTTAATTCATTTGCTGTTAACAAGTTAAGAACATTCCTGTCTCTTTTCGGGATCACAATCGGAATATTCTCCATCATCTCGGTGTTCACGGTTCTTGACTGGATGGAGAAGGCGATCCGGGATTCCATAGCAACTCTCGGCGACAATCTTGTGTATGTTGAGAAGTACCCGTGGTCATTCGATCCGAACCTTGAATACTGGAAAATGGTCAGGTGGCCTGCAGTTTCAGTTTCCGATTATGAAGCGATCGCAAAGAAAGCTACGAGGGCCGAAGCGGCATGCTTTGTTGCACTGGAACCGGAGGTCATTCGGTACAGGAAATCGCAGGCCGATAACATTTATATCTGGGGAGCGACGCACGAATTTGATCTGCTCAGGTCATTTGAGCTCCAGGAAGGAAGGTATTTCACTCCTGAGGAATCTGCTTCCGGAAGGAACGTTGTGATAATAGGATACGAGCTGGCAAACAAGCTTTTTGAAGGTACCAATCCTGTGGGGAAACAGATAATAGTTTCCGGGCTGAAGACAAATGTCATAGGTGTATTCAGGAAGGAAGGCAAGGGCGGTATAGGCGACAGCGGCATGGATGAGATGGCACTTGTCCCCCTTAATTTTGCAAGGGGGTTCATCAATTTGCGGAATCCTTTCATTGCCTCCGACATCATGGTTCGAGGCAAAGAGGGAGTGAACGTTGATGAACTGAGGGAAGAAGTTACAATGGTACTGAGAGCTGCCAGAAGGCTTCATCCGGGAGAAGAATCCAATTTCGCTGTCAATAAGGCCAGTATGATCAGCCAGGGATTCGATGCTGTATTTAAAGGAATAAACATCGGAGGCTGGATAATAGGAGGATTTTCAATACTCGTCGGAGGCTTCGGAATTGCGAACATTATGTTTGTATCGGTGAGGGAAAGGACAAATATCATCGGGATCCAGAAAGCATTGGGAGCCAAGCGCTTTTTCATTCTTCAGCAGTTTCTTACCGAATCGGTGCTGCTCTCCATAGTTGGCGGGCTTCTGGGAATCTTACTGATCTTCATCGCAACCCTGACAATCAATTACCTCTGGGAGCTTAATATGCATCTTACCCTGGCAAATACTTTCCTTGCTGTGGTAATATCGGGAGTAATAGGAATCGTGGCAGGTTATGCCCCTGCTTACTCTGCCGCAAAAATGAATCCGGTCGACGCCATCGGCTATTCATTCGGATGATATCATGTTCCTGGTTATCCAGTTCGTCAGATGAACGAACTGATCTACGGATAACTGTTCCGGTCTGAGCCCAAAATCATCGTAATCTTCTTTCTTCAGTCTGAAAGCAGCCTTTATTGAGTTTCTGAGTGTCTTTCTTCTCTGGTTGAAGCTCGCTTTAACGACCTTCAGAAACAGAGCTTCATCACACTTCAGCTCCATGACCTGGTTTCTTCTCAGTCTTATCACACCTGACTGCACTTTAGGCGGCGGAGAAAAAACATGGGGAGGCACTGTAAAAAGGTATTCCGTTGTGTAGAAGGCCTGGATAAGAACGCTCAGAATTCCGTAGGCTCTGGAGCCAGGCCGGGAGCAGATCCTTTCAGCGACCTCCTTCTGAAACATCCCGCAAACCTCGATGATTTTATCTTTGTGGTTAAGCGTCCTGAACAGTATCTGGGATGAGATGTTGTACGGGAAGTTGCCGATAACAGCCAGCTTCCCGGGGAAGTATTCATCAATATCCATCACCAGGAAATCACCCCTTATTATCTCCCTGAGCCCGGGGAAATCCCTACTAAGGTAATGAACCGACTCATTGTCAATTTCAATCACCCTGAAATCGGGGAATCCCCTCTCCAGCAGATATCCGGTAAGGATACCGGTTCCCGGGCCGATCTCAAGGACGGAGTCATAACCCTGACCTGTCAGGCTGGCGGCAATCCTTGCAGCCGTAACCCTGTCTTTAAGGAAATGCTGTCCGAGGTTCTTCTTTGGCTTTACCATGATTCAGATCTGAAGGAGTTCCCTTCCGAATTTTCTCCAGAAAGGAAGCCTCTGTTTTTCAAGGAACAGGATAAACCGCTTGAGCAGATTGTAGTACAGTGACACGAACAGCAGGAATGTCATGAACCAGATAACGATGACATTGAAGACCAGTGTTCCGATCTTCAGACCGCCGATCATCTTGTAAGGTGCAAAGAAATGGGCGCGTCCGTATCTTGAACCGGGCTTCATGTAAACAGGATCGGCTTTCTGGATAAGCCTGTTCTCAGTTTCATATATCTTGCTCATGGTAAGCCTGTTCAGCATAATGTCAGCAAGGCTTTCATTGTAGTCCTGCTCCCTTGTCCTGACAAAATTCTCATGACCCATCTCTTCAGTTATGAGAGTATAGAGTGAATCACGCCTGACGGAGATATTCTTATTCTTCAGCCTTAAAGCCACTTTCATGCTATCGAGGTAAAGCTTTGCGTCGTCTCCGATGATTTCATTGAATTTTACATAGTTCAGACTGCTGAACCAGCTGCCCGGCTTTATTCCCGCAGCATCGGCGAGTTCGTTGACATGATAATTGATCTTTTTGAAATTATTTTCGACGTGTTCCTTATAATCGGGATTTTTGCCTGCCATTATGCATTCATTGATTTTTACCTTCAGAGTGGGAATGAGGAAGGAAGCATACCAGTCATTCTGGCTTATTTCCATGTCGTATTTAAAGAAGGGCTTCTGAAACCTGTTGCTTTTAAACTGTTCAACGCTTATGGCTTCGTATGCCCAGCGGGTGGTCATAATATCTCCTATCACCGGTACATATACTTTCCGGGTAAGTGTTTTATGAAGGTCGTCGAACTTGATCATTGCCCCTCCGAGCAGCAGCTGCGGAACAAGGATCAGGGGAATAAGGATATAGATACTTACTGCCGACCTCATGCCGGCAGAAATATTCAACCCGACAATATTTCCGAAACAGGCGGTGGAGAACAAAACAAGCCACTGCTGGAACAGCATTCCCCTTACGTCAAGAATTATATTCGCGACTATCAGGAACGAGAGCGTCTGAATTGCGGAGAGGGCAAACAGAAAGTTGACCTTCGAGAAAAGATAGCTTAACCTGCTTAGATTGAGGAACTTTTCCCTTTCGTTTATCTTTCTGTCCCTGAAAATCTCTTCAGCGCTTATGGTTAGACCGAGAAAAAGCGCAACGATAATTGACATGAACAGGAAGACAGGGTAGTTTTTGTTTGTAGAGAAGAGGTATACTCCATTCTCGCTATACTTTGATATGTACGCCAGTATCAGTGCCAGAAGAGGTGCTTCAAGCAGGTTGATAGTCATATACTGAGTATCTGCAAGCTTGCGGGTGATATTTCTTCTTATGAAAGTTTTAATCTGTACTGATTTGGAAGGCACCCTGAAGCTACCAGGTGTAACGGGCATTTTTTCCGGGGGCCCCTCTATAACAGGCATCATCTTTTTCCTGTATTTCCCGTACCATTCTTCCGGACTCACCTGCCTCTCCTTTCCGGAGTATCCGGCATTATCAATGACCTTTACTTCAATAATGTCAAGGATATTGTCAGTTTTGATATTACCACAGGAAGGGCATTCGCTTTCTGCAGCATTGGCCTGTGAGGTTTCCGTCTTGAAATATACCAGAGCTTCAACCGGATCTCCGTCGTAAATCATGTAACCGCCTTTATCGAGTATCCAGAGCCTGTCAAACATTTTGAGGATGTCAGACGAAGGCTGATGAATGATGGTAAAGACAAGTTTGCCGCTGAGAGCCTGATGCTTGATAAGGTTCATCACCTTTTCTGAGTCGAATGATGATAATCCGGAGGTCGGTTCGTCAATGAACAGCACGACCGGTTCGCGCATCAGTTCCAGCCCTATGTTAAGCCTTTTTCTCTGGCCGCCGCTTACTTTTTTGTTCATTACATCCCCTACCTGAAGATCTTTAATATCATAGAGATCAAGATCGGTCAGTACTTTTTCCACTGTGTTATTAAGCTGGTCCTCGGTATAGTTGCCAAAACAGAGGCGGGCGTTGAAATACAGGTTCTGCCATACCGTGAGTTCCTCAATGAGCATGTCATCCTGCGGGACAAATCCTATAAGTCCCTTTATCTCACCTGCCTCGCCATATATGTCGTACCCGTTTATATACAGGTTGCCGGCTGAAGGTTTTATCTTTCCGTGAAGCAGGTTCAGCATGGTTGTTTTACCGACTCCGCTTCCCCCCATAATACCAATAAGGTTTCCTGATTCAACCCTGAAATTCATTTTCATGACCCCGTTATCGGAGTTTTTGAACATGAACTCAATATTATGGCCTTCAAATACGACCTTTTCCAGGAATTTCCTGGAGACGAACTTCTTGTAGATCTTTGAATAATAAATGGGGTCAATGCCCTGCCCTTTGATGTTTACTCCCCTTTCAAGAAGGTAAGGCCT
>Ga0105099_10000835_pt1 | contig 20474 bp, 10 predicted proteins | sample PPLLak3cmMay2015_2_FD_79138 | JGI IMG/M metagenome (GOLD analysis project Ga0105099, IMG submission 79138) | Freshwater sediment microbial communities from Prairie Pothole Lake near Jamestown, North Dakota, USA - PPLs Lake P8 Core (1) Depth... | ecosystem: Environmental > Aquatic > Freshwater >... | reverse complement strand
GTATTCAGGATAAAAATCTGCAAAAGTTTTTTTAATCTGATTCATCGTTTGGAGATCAAAAGAATTTTGCGCCTTTATAAGCATAAAATTGAACCCATTTTTTTTATACTTAATAAATAAAGGCTCCATTTTCTGAGTAAAGTGTTTAAAATAGAAATCTTTCATCACACCAATAACCTTAAAATTATTACCTCCACTTGTAACTAGCTCACCAAGTATTGGCTTTTTATCGATAACCTTTGCCGCAGTCTCATTAATAACAATGCTTGATGTATCGGAAGGATACTCCAAAGAATAGAACCTTCCCTCAGCCATTTTAATCTCCATTGCATCAGCTAAAGACTCATCTGAAGATGTGATTGAAAACCGATACACTTGTGTTGTATCCCTTCCACTCCATGAAAAGCCATCCGTTGACGAGGATATATTAAAAGGCATATGCTGTGAGCCTGTTACATATTTTATAGCTGGTATCTTTCTTAGCTCATTTTTAAAATTTGTATAATTCGATTCCATATCTTTTCTGAGCGGTATTGAAATTACATTCTTCCTAGACATACCTGTATCAACATTGCTAATAAAGTTAAGCTGCTTAAACAGATAGAAAGTTAATATAATTAGAAAAATGGTTAATGTATATTGAAAAATAACCATAGTCTTTCTAAAACCTGCGCCCTGTGAGCCAGACCTTAGAATACCTTTTAATACTTTAGCAGGTTGGAATGAGGAAAGAACAAGCGCTGGATATATTCCCGAAACAAAACCTACAACTATTACTAGTATTATTATCTTATACCAAAAAAGAAAATCGGTTAAACTCAACTTTAGGTCTGCATGCAAAGACTCGTTAAACGATGGTAAAGCAATATCAACTAACAGAATAGCAATAAATAAAGATAGAAGCGTACTAAGGAACGTTTCCATAAAATATTGCGTTACCAGCTGAATTTTACTTGAACCGATCACTTTTCGTATCCCAACCTCTTTCGCCCTATTTGTTGCACGTGCAGTTATTAGATTGATAAAGTTTATACACGCTAACAGTAGCACAAATCCAGCAATTGAACCCAGTAGGGTTACAAAGAACATAGTACTCGATGCATTGGGATTTGGATTATATAAGGTGGCCTTTTCGATGGGGAATAAATTGAAACTTACCGTTTTAGAAATTAACGCCTGTTTAATAGTTTCTGCATTTATTCTTTTCTCTAGATTCCCAATATTACTGATGTTTTCAACCTTTAAAAAAGTCCAATAAGAATTCCAACCCCAAGAATTAAGACCTTCAAAACCAAATTCTGAAATCTTCTCGAATGGTATCAAGCAGCTAAATCCTATTATTGAGTTTTTTGGATAATCCTTTATAACTGCCGTAACTGTTAATTCTATTTTCCCATTAATACGAACACTTTTCCCAACCACATCAGTCGATCCAAATAGCTTTGATGCTAGCTCTTCTGTAATAACTATTGAGTTAATCTCTTTTAAGCATTGTTTTCTACTTCCTGAAATAAACTCAACCTTGAATATATTAAAGAAAGTACTATCCGTAAAGCCTAGCTTATTTTCTCTGAAAGGCTTTTCACCCATACCCAAAACAGCTGAACAGTTGGTAAAACGAGTAGTGCTATTTATATCTGGAAATGTCTCTTTCAGAAACCCTGCTAATGGAGCTGGTGTTGTATATAAATAATGGTTGTAACCATTGGCATTGGATTGAATCTTATATACCAGAAAAATATTTTGATAGTCGGTATGAAACTTATCGTAGCTTTTTAAATGATCAGTCCATAATAAAATAATAATCATACTCATCAGACCAATTGCTAATCCGAGGGTATTAACTATTGTATAGATTTTCCCTTTGACCGAAACCCTTATAAATTGTTTTATCCAGCTGATTAACATAATTGAAAATTTTATATGAAGATTTATAAAATTTAATCGAACAACCTTAATCAACCATCATACCACCAATCGTATCATGCTGATATAATACGTTTTGAATTTTGAACTTTGAGCTTTGAACTTTGAATTATCTTCCCTCTGTCCACCCTGAAACACCAAAGTGTCCATTCATGGACATTTATATACCTAATGTAATAATTCTTACCTTAGCCTTGATCATTTTTGCCTGTTATGATTCAGAAAAGTGGAAAATTACTAATAGTTGATGATGATGAGTATGTTCGGCTTAGCCTTAAGGTATTGCTTGACGATAGCTTTTCGTTGATAGATAATATCCCTAATCCAGAACTAATTCCAAGTAAATTATCATCGGAAAACTTCGATGTTGTATTGCTCGATATGAATTTCACCCCAGGTGATATCTCAGGCAAGGAGGGATTGAAATGGCTCGATTGGATAGTGAATAATTTCCCCGAAGTTTCGGTAGTTATTATTACTGCCTATGCTGATCTGGAGTTAGCCGTTGAAGCAATCCGCTTGGGTGCAATGGATTTTGTTGTAAAACCATGGCAAAACGAGAAGATGATTGCAACAGCCAATGCAGCATATCAGCTGAGCCAAAGTCGAAAAGAGCTCAGCTCAATGCATCAACGCCAAAGGGCTTTAGGACGAATTTCGAGTTTACCCTTCGAGGAGATTATTGGTCGTTCAGCACAAATCCGAAAGGTTTTTGAAGCCATTACCAAAGTTGCGCCAACCGATGCTAATGTTCTTATCCTTGGTGAGAATGGCACAGGGAAGGAGCTTGTTGCTCGTGCTATACATAGAATTTCGCCACGAAATGGCAATGTATTTATTACGGTTGACGTTGGTGCAATACCAGAATCGCTTTTCGAAAGCGAGCTCTTTGGGCATCAGCGAGGAGCATTCACCGATGCCAAAGAGGAACGAATTGGTCGATTCGAAGCAGCGTCGGGGGGTACGCTTTTCCTCGATGAGATTGGCAACCTCACTCCTACGCTACAAGCCAAGCTGCTATCGGCCATTCAAAATCGTAAAATTACACGACTCGGCAGCAACCGGTCAATCGATATTGATGTTCGGTTGATTTGTGCAACAAATGGCGACCTAACAAAAATGTCGCAGGAAGGAGCATTCAGGCAGGACTTACTATATCGAATCAATACTGTAGAAATTACCCTGCCTCCGCTTAGAGAAAGGCTTGAAGATATACCATTGCTCATTTCGCACTTTGTTTTGCTTTTCTGTAAAAAGTATAATCGTCCAAACCTGAAGATTCCTGACCATGTAATTAAAAAGTTGCAAAAATATCATTGGCCAGGGAATATTAGAGAGCTAAAGCACGCCATTGAACGGGTTGTAATCCTTTCGGATAGCGATGGATTAAGGGCTACCGATTTTCTATTTTCCGAAACCGACAAACCACAAGGATTCCCTCTCGATGACTTTAATATCGATAAGCTAGAACATTGGGCAATCGTTGAGTGCATGCGCAAGCATCAGGGGAATGTAAGTAAAGCAGCAGCAGAGCTTGGTATTACGCGCGGAGCACTGTATAGGAGATTTGAGAAGTACGGGTTGTAGTAGTAATTGTTTTGAGTTTTGAGTTTTGAGTTTTGAGTTTTGAGTTTTGAGTTTTGGAATTTGTATTATGGTTTATAAAAAATATCAATTAGGTTTCTTGATTAGAGTGATTCTTCTGACTCTCTCGCTTGCCCTGTTGATGTATTTGATTGTGATCGAAAAGCAGTATCTCAGAAGTATTTACCTTATCATTATCATTATCTACCTTATTTGGAGCATTTATGCGTATATAAGTAAAATCACCCGCGATTTTTATACCTTCATCTCTGCGCTGGCCAATGAGGAGTACTCCATTCAATTTGCTGATGAAAAGAGTAGCGAAAACCTTAAAATACTTTACCATCTTTATAATACCACTGCAACTCGATTTCAGAAAATTAAATATGAACGAGACTTACAGCATGTTTTCCTAGAAGAAATTTTGAATCAAATAGAGGTTGGAATTATCGCTTTTGATAAAAACGAAAAGGTTCAACTAATCAATAAAGCCTATAAGGAGATATTCAGGTGTAAAAAACCACTATCGCTATCGGAGCTTAGTCCCAATATCTACAATATTATAAAGGAGATAAAACCAGAAAACAGGAAACTTGTTTACCATTCGGTTGAGGGTGAAAAGTTAATACTATCAGCCCACTCAACTTCATTTGTTATTAAGGAAAAGAGCATGACCCTTGTCTATTTCCATAACATTAAGTCAGAAATGGATGAGCAGGAGCTGGAATCGTGGCAAAAGCTCTTCAGCGTTTTGACCCATGAAATAATGAACTCAGTAACTCCTATCAGCTCATTATCATCAAGTTTGAATACTAAATTAAAAAAGGATATTGCTGAAAATGGAATTGCCGAACCTAAAACCCTTGACATGTTATCTGAAGGATTGGATGCTGTTGCCAACAGAACAAAAGGACTACTATCGTTTACCGAATCGTTCAGAAAACTCTCAAAAGTACCTAAACCCAAAATAGCAGAAATTGAACTTGAGAAGCTATTTGATAGGATTAGAACCCTTTTCTCATCAACATTTCAAACAAATCAAATTCTATTCTCATATACTATTGCACCCGGAACATCAATAATATATGCTGACCCACAGCAGATTGAGCAGGTATTTATTAACCTAGTACAGAATGGAATTGACGCTCTGAATAACAAAGCAAATGGAGAAATAGCTATTAAAACTTCAAAAACATTCGATGTAAAAACCGAAATCAGCATAACAGATAACGGCATGGGTATCTCGGATGAAGCCATTGAAAAGGTTTTCATCCCATTCTTCACCACAAAGGAGAAAGGTAGTGGCATAGGTCTTAGCCTATCGCGTCAGATAGCTAGAATGCACGGCGGGACAATCGAAGTAAGTTCTAAACTAGGCGAAGGAACAACCTTGACCGTTAAGATTTAGCCCTTATTGAGCATTTAATTGACCTCTGATTACGTTAATCAAACATTTGTAATTATTCACCCCGGAGACACGCCTGCCTGCCGGTAGGCAGGGTAGGCGGCAGGTCAGTGTCTCTATGGTTTTTCTTTATTCCGTTTACTGCTGAATAGTTACAAACATTTTAACCCTGCTTTTTGTCTCTTCTTTTTTATAAAAAATCGAGCCCATCATTGCTGATGAGCCCGATTAACTAATTATCAGAACAACAAACTATCTGACAATCTGCCTAACTAAAATTCTCCCTTTCGTATCCGTTATTTTCAGAAAATAGATTGAGCTTTTCTTGTTGCTGAAATCTAACGTAATTTTACTTGTGCCTTCACCCACATAGGTTGCATCAATAATCGTTCCTATGAGGTTATAAACCTTAATGGTTGCAATATTTTCACCTTCAATAGTGAGCTTATCAACCACCGGGTTAGGGTATATTCGGAATTTGTTTTCTTCGGTGATTTCTGAAGAAGTAGATATCACATCGAGGACAAATGCTTTAACAACCGAAGCTCCAGCAAAATCAATTGCATTAGCATTAACGTTCAGCCTGCTTTTTCCGTTAACTGATCCTGAAAGGATTAATTGATGCCCCGAAATGCTGAATAGCCCGTTGTCAACATCATTGATTCCATCGCCAGCAATAAGTGCAAATGTATGCGTATCGTTGGCGTCAGCATCAACGGCAGTAAACGTACCAACGACTGCTCCTAAAGCTGTATTCCCAGCTATCTCAGTAACATCAAGGGTGATACCTGTAGGAGCATTATTCTCAGCTACATCAATGACATCAATGACAAAAGCCTTGGCGAATGATGCGCCTGCAGCATCAACAACTCTAACATTTATCTTTAAAATTGTTTGGACTTCATAGTCCAATGCTGCGTTAAGCTTAAGCTTTTTGCCATCGATGATAAACTTTCCGTTGTCGGTATCATTATTGCCATCACCAGAAATCAGCGTAAATGTATGCGAATCGTTCGCATCAGCATCTATGGCAGCAAATAAGCCAACTTCTGTTCCTAATGCAACATTCTCTGCAATCGTGGTAACATCGAGTGCTATGCCTGTTGGTGCATTATTTTCAAATATATCGGTAACAGCAATAACAAAGGCTTTAGTAAATGATGCGCCAGCGGCATCTACTACCTTTAAATTGATCTTCAACGTGGTTTGGGTTTCATAATCCAAATCAGCATAAAGTTTTAACTTGCTACCATCAATAATAAACTTACCGTTATCGGCGTCATTAACCCCATTACCAGCTACAAGAGCAAATGTGTGGGTATCATTTACATCGGCATCTACTGCCGCAAACGTACCAACTACAGTGCCAGACACTACGTTCTCGGCTATTTCAGTTACATCGAGGGTAATGCCTGTAGGTATTGCATTTGCAGGTACAATGGTTAGGTAATCATTTTTTGTAATGGTATGAATAACTCCATTCACCTTGACACTCAGGGTTACGCTATAAGCTCCTAGCTCTGTAAATAGCACATGGGCATTATCGCCTGTTACATCTTTAGTATTTACGCCCGAAACAAAATGCCAGCTACAATCGCTAATGTTTTCATTACAAATCGTTTTGAATATAACTTCATGATTGATCCCCGCAGTAATCTTATTTGCAAAGAAATCGAGGTTAACTTCTGGTTCTGCAATGAATACAGAATAATCCTCTACCTCACCCTGATAAGTCCCTACTGCACATGGACCAGCTTCGTATCCTCCATAGCTCGATCTTACGCGCATCCTTACCATTCCTGATACAGCATCGGATGGAACTGAAATTGTACCTGAATATTGTCCAGTACCATTCATTTGGTAAGCAATTTCGTTGTTAGCCCATGTACCATCACCATTCCAATCGATCCAAGCCTGAAATGCATTCCCTGACCAATAGGTTGGATTAATGTTATACTCAAACCCATAATCCTTACCCTTAGTAAGCAGAACGACTTGATTCGTAAAATCTGAATATCCGCTTGCGGGTCTATCCGATGTATTATCGATGTTTGAAAGATGAATACGGGTAAGCACTATTCCTGTAGTACTATAATTTTGTACATCGCCATTACAATATGTTGTAGGTGATGTTGCTTCAGTTACGTTTATGAAATCATTTAAGGTTGTAGTATGCTCACCAAATTGGTTAACGACCTTAAGGGTAACAGCATATTTACCTACAGCAGAATAAGTAACTTCAGGGTTTTTATCTGTACTATTAGCGGGTGAACCTCCTGCAAAACTCCATTCATATGATAGCGGTGTGTTAACTGACATATCCGTAAATGTAATTCTACCACCCTTGAAAGTGGTTGTTGCCGATGCTGAAAATGCTGCAACCGGAGGTAGAGCTTCTAAAACTATAATCTGATCTTCCTTCAATAGTTCATTAGAACCAGCAGCATTGGTAACGGTAAGTTTTACATTGTAAACACCAGGAGTGCTGTAAGTTACTTCAGGGTTCTTTTCGGTTGATACAGCTGGTGTACCCCCTTCGAATTCCCAGCTCCAGCTGGTTGGATCGTAAACCGATTCATCGGTAAAAGTAATTTTTGTACCTTCAAAAACGGTTGTTTCATTTTCGCTAAAGAATGCTATCGGCTTTACGTTCTGCTGAATTTTAAAACCCGCTAGAATAGGCCTATTTGGTTCATCGTTGTACGCAAAATCTTTAATAGTATATGATAACCCATCAGCAGCGACTTCAATGCGTATCCAGCCGTAATGCCAGTAATCACCGTTATCAAGCGCTATACCTACGTAAGCTTCGTTACCCTTCCATTCAGTATATGCTGGAGATAATAGGGTAGGAAAATCAGGATATCCTTTGCTTGTAAACCATTCTTCGGTTGCATAACCAATTACATCACCTTGGGCTAAAGGTTTTAGATTTAAGGTTCCTTTATACCCAACAACTGGATGCCCATAGGTTTCCAATTTCACCATATCATCCTTTCCAAACCAGTATGCTCCCATTCCTTCGGTGCCCATTCCCATCCGAAAGAATTTCCAGGTATTTGATGAGCTGGCTACCATATCGTCGCAATCAGTATAGATAATGCTAAACGGACCCTTGAATTTTACCGGTACAGGAACTGGATTATTGCTTACATTTGATGCATTACCCGATCCAAAAGCATTATTATTAAAACTAAAAGTAACCGATAAATTATCATTTATTGTATGATTCTTAGCATTTCCGGTAAGCATTACCTTTAGATTCAAAGCATCAACTACCTTTACAGTGGCAATCAGCCCTTCGGGTAGGTTCGAGATGATATAATCCGAACCCTCGGTCAAAATTGTATTCGGTTTAAATGTAAAATTATCATTTGCCAGAGAAATGGTTGCATTGCCGTCAACCGATCCATCGTTTGCGTAAGGTTCAACAAATCCACCGCTACAAGCGAGGCTAACTGTAGTAATCATATCGGTAGTCCCAACTTTAATTGGGTTAAGCGGCCCTTCGTGATATGCACCCTCAGTTATCTTCAGTTCAGTTCCAGCAGCATTTACAACCACATGCAACCACCCGTAACGAGGCTTTCCATTATCGTTAGGTATTGAAATACCAACATAGCCATCCTGTCCAGCCCAATCGGTATACGCACCAGTATAAACATAATGCTCATCGGGGTATCCTCCAGCATTAATCCAGTATTCCGATTCGCTTCCAATGATTTCATCCCTATGTAAAACCTTCATCATTCGGCTATTTTCAAACTTACATAGAGCCGCCTTTTCATAAGTTTCGATGCGCAAAGTGCCATTATCAAACCAACCACCAAACGACGCTTCAGAAAGGTTGTTTAAATAGACCATTTCCCATGTGTTTGATGCATTGATTACGATATCGGTAAAGTCATCGTAAACAATTTTGTAATCATCAATAAAAAGTAAGTCGAAGTAATATCTTGAACCAAGTACTTGGTCGGATGTAAGATCTTTAAAAATATTTTCATTAAACTGAAGGGTAACCCCTTTAGCAGTATTCACCTTCTGGTGGTTGGTCGCTTTTCCTTCAAAATAAATCACTAAACTATTATCTTCTAAAATTCGTCCTTCGGCAGTTAACCCAGCAGGTAATCCGGTTAATGTAAAGTTCGATCCATTTGATATGATGGTATTTTCTGGTAGATCAAACTCACCCCCTAAAAATTTAAATTCCAATTTTTCGGTTATTAACCCGTTATTCAAGACATCGTCTTCATTTACTTTGGTTTTATCAGTTGAAAGAACTGGTTGTGGGCCACTTCCTGCTTTAATAGAGCCATTGGGTTTAGTATAATAAGCTGCATTATGCAGTATAAAAGAAGAGCCATTAGCCGCCACGCTAACCTTCATCCAGCCATAATACGCATCCTCGGATTTCATTATTTTGAACCCTATGTATCCTGTTTTTCCATTCCAACTGGTAAACGATGGTGTCCACAGGTAATGTTCATCGGGATAATCACCGCCATCAACCCAATTTAGGGTCGATTCAATTACGGTATTAAAGGCTAAGTCCGAAATATTCCTGTTGGCATCGGCACACACCAGTGCTTTACCATACGTTTCTACACGCAGGTTTCCGTTATCGAACCACCCTCCGAACTTTGAGTCCCCGAATCCCAAGTTGAATGCAACCCAAGTGTTCGATGCATTTATTGTAATGTTATGCAGATCGACAAAAACTACTTTATACGGGTCATTAAAATTCAGATAAGTTTTTGCATCAGCGTTTGCCACCTGGCTAATATCAGCAATGTTAAATGCCTTTGCCTTGAACGAAAGAGTAAACTCAGGCATATCGTTCACATTATCGTGATTTGTTGCCTTCCCAGTGAATTGAACCGTAGCGCTCTTATCATCATTTACCACAATATCTACACCCATACCTGCTGGCAAATTGGTTAGGGTATAATCCGTTCCTTCCTCCAAATTCCCAGAAGTTTTATAAAATGTCAGGTTGGTCAGCTTAACTGCCAAAGATTCGAGAGCACCATCATTTTCAGCTGTTTCATTCGATAGGTTTGTAACAGAAACGATTTGCTTATCGGACGGATAAAGCAGTATGGTAATGGTTGTGCTTCCTTTAGCAATTTCAACATTCGACTGCTGGGCTGCAAATTCTGGATTTAGCCTTGAATAATCCATCAATGATGCCAGAAGTAGCTTACCCTGACCATTGGAAGAGTTTATTGTAAAGAAAATTTTGCCTGTATTATTTACGATGGAAGGCTTTAAAGCAGCCAAGTCGATCCCAAACGTAAAAGGATCGTCCTCCCCTGTAGTTTTCCCTCCCATAGGCCATTCTCCGCCCTTGTTAGAATATGCTTTGTGGTCAATGATTGTGGATGGATTCGATGCATTTATATCGGAATTATACCCTATTTGGTACGATAGGTTGCTCCGGTTACTATGCGACATAGTTACTTTTAGGGCAAGGTCGATGTTACTTTTCTCATCAACATCAATAACATACACATAATTGCGATCCTGAATACCACCATCCTCCTCTTCAAATGCGCATAAACGGTATAGCATGTATGAGTATCCATTATTCCCCCACGATGTTCCCCACGAATTGGCTACAATGAAAGCACCGCACTCCCAGTCCTTCAAGTCGATTAAACCATCACCGTTAATATCGGTATTATTGGTGTATAATCCATCGCCATTGATATCTACCTTTACATCATCGTTATACCCAACCAGCGTCATAGCATGAGCCCCATCGTTCCCCCAGGATGTAAGCACCATCTTTCCCTCATCGTCGGAAGCAGCACCAAGGGTTTGTGATTCGTAACCCGATGACATGGCAGAAAAATTCGCCAGCCCCCCGTGGGCATCACCACGACCATGATCGAACATCCACTGTTTCAATGTTTGAACACCTGCAATTGTACTCATGTTCACTTTACGGTATTCGGTAATCGTATTTTTCATACCATGTAGGTATTTGCTATACCCATTCATCCAGAATGTTTCATCCCCATCGGCATCAATAGAGCCGAAATCGCTGATAGCCGGACAACCATTCTCTTTGATGATATCCCAACCATCGAAATACCAGCTACCATAATCTTGCCCTCCATTTACCATGGTCCATGTATAGTGCGATGGGAAGGTGGTTGCGGGAGTATTGGCGGTGGTTTCCCATAAAAGGTTCATTTCATAGGTAAAATGATAGCCAACACCGCTTGCCTGAGCGCAGCAGTTGCCAACCTGATTAAATATTGGACGAAAATATTTTAATTGGGCATTATTCAATTTTGAAGGGAGTGCCTTGGTCGCTTTTAACTTTAATTCGGGAAGTTTCCTCAACTTTTCGTAATCCTCCTTAGTTAATTTACGTAGCCCTCCAGCAACCCAGGGCTCCCCATTGGGATCCGGGTTTACGTTAATAATCTTCGGTTTAGGTCGCTCCTGCGCATTAAGCTCTAGAATGCCAAAAGGCAAACTAAACAATGCAACAACGAGTAGTAGTTTTCTCATTTCTTTGATTTTTTTTAATTTAGGTTTGGTTTTTACGATACATTTTGCCGGCATGTATCTAATTTGACGTGCAACGTTACTCATTGCAATAAAAATTCATGAAATGATCAGCTCCTCAATACTCATACAAACATCAAAACGACATACACAATTTATATACACGCCAGTCAATTGCATAGATACCAGCCAGTTAATAAGTTAAATCCAGGATATGATATCTATAATACTGGCTATCATCGCTAAACATAAAAACATGTGAGAAATGAATCAAGTACATGGCGATTTTCCATGCGATGGCATTTGCAGCAAAAAGACTGAATGGTTTATTGTAAGAATAACTTCACAACACTCGAAGGAGGATATTACTAGAGCATTGAACTTAAATCTAAAATAGCTAGAAATTTGAGAGAAAGCTGTAAACAGAAACCTTTACATTAGAAATACCCAATTTTTTTCTAAGTCTGGCCCGTGCAATATCGATTGAGTGCATACTTTGATGGGTAATTGAGGAGATATTCTTCGTTGTGAGATTTAAAGATATCAAGGCGCACAGCCGACGTTCATTTATGGTTAGATTGGGGTATTGAGCGTTTAGCTTAGAGTAAAAATTTTTATGTACAGAATTAAAATAGTATTCAAACTCTTTCCAAAGATGTTGATCTTGGGCCGATTGAATTTCATTAATTACTTCCTGAATTAAAGGTTGGTTTTCGGGAATAAAGCGGTATTTATTCTGGATAAGCATTGTTTCAATTTTAGATAACACCTCATTCCTCTTAGCTAGAGACATCACCTTAGAGGTTATCTCCCTGTTTAAGTGGTGTTCTTTCGTAAGCGAATTGTTAATTCTTCTTCTATATATCAGTATAATAGTTATTATCAGCGATACAAGAAAGAGTATAATAGTAATAAGGATAAGAATTCTAATTTGCTTCCTCTGGAGGTTAATCTGAGTTAACGAATCGCTCCGAACCTTTTCAATTTTAGTTAGCAGCTCCGATACGGTAAAAACAATCTTATTATCGGAAATTTCACTCAGAATTGTATCTGAGTAAATTAAATGATCGTACGCCTGCTTGAAGTTACCTAAAGAATAGTTTATGTATCCAAGATTGATAGATGAATTTCTTAGACCCTCCTTAAAGCCTATTTCCTGGCTAATTTGAAAAGCTTCAATGGCATACTCCCTTGCAATCTTAAACAAGTTTGTTCGGTAGTATAAGTACGACAGGCTATTAAGAACCCTCACCTTTGAGCTGATGTCATTACTCTCAACGGCAATCGATAAGCTATTCTTGTAATACTGTTCAGCCTGGTTATAGTCTCCCTTAAATTCGAATATGCTCCCTATATTCCTTTTACAAACCGAAAGCACTAGCCTGTTATTGCTTTTAATACATTCTTTCTTGCACATATCGTAATACTCCCTTGCCTTAACGATACTCTCCTTTCTGAGGGCAATATCCCCTAGCATGCAGTATATATACTCCAAATTCTGGTTCAGATTGTGCTTTGTAATTATCGCTAAACCTCTACTAAGAAACTTTTCAGCCTCATCGTAGATATTTAACTCAATATACAATTTAGCTAGGTTAGTATAGATTAGCGCCGACAAACGCTCATACTGAAAGGAATCAATCACCTTTAGCGCTTGAGTATAGTTCAAAATTGCATCGCTATACTGACCCAAATCGGAGTAGGTTAAGCCAATGTTGTTGTAGGTATTAACAATACCCTGCGGGTTCTTCAAATCGAAGTAGATTTTTTGCGCTTTCGAGAATTCCTCTAATGCTGAATCGTACTTTCCGCTATTCAAGCTAATTATACCATATAAATTGTAGGAATCAGCAATACCCAACTTATACCCAACGTCATTAGCATCCTTTAAAGCAATATCAGTTAGGTTTTTAGCCAGAATAGGGTTATTTAAGTAGAATTGGTTTGCCAGATGTATTACATCTCTAACGCGTTGAGAATCTATATGCGATGCGGGAATTGTACTCAATAGGCTATCAATAGGATTTCTTTCCTGCGCTTTTAAAAAAGAACAAGGAATTAATAATAATAAAATATAAGTAGAATAGAACCTAGAGCGCATATTCATCGATTATTAACAGATGTAAATGAACAAATAAAAAACGAGTTATGCTATTCAATATTCGTATTCTCAACGATATAGAGCGGCCGGTTGCGCACATTCGAGTTTATTCGACTTATGTACTCTCCGATAATTCCTATTGATAGTAGTTGAATTCCTCCAATAAACATCGAGCTGATAATTAGCGATGTCCAACCCGTTATGGTTTGATGCAAGAAATAGTGCGAATACAAGGCATAAAGAATTATAAAGAAAGCAATTGAAGATATGAAAAACCCAAGGTTTGTAACTAGTCTTAACGGCGAATTTGAAAAACCTGTAATACCATCTAGCGCAAATTTTATCATCTTCCCAAGAGGGTAACCAGTTCTGCCTGTGGTACGGCTATCGCGCTCAAACTCAACAAAGGTTTGGCTGAAACCCAGCCAGGCAATCTGTCCGCGGAGGAACTTATTCTGCTCGGGCATCAGCTTTAGATAATCAACAATCTTTCGGTCGATTAACCTATAATCGCCAACATCCATAGGGATATCGATGGATGTAATCCGTTTCAGGATTCTGTAGAAAAGCTTCGCCGTAATTCGTTTAAATAAAGACTCTCCTTTTCGCTTCGTTCTTTTAGCGTAAACCACCTCGTTTCCCTCTTTATACTTTTTATATAACTCCGGAATAAGCTCGGGCGGATCCTGCAAATCACCATCGATAATAACCACAGCATTACCATTACAGTAATCTAATCCGGCCGAAACGGCAATCTGATGGCCAAAATTTCGGCTAAAGTTGATGTATTTAACCCGTTTATCGTTCTCGGCAAGATTAATAAGTCCCAAAAGAGTTGCATCTCTACTCCCATCGTTAACAAAGATAAGCTCGTGATTAGGTGTAATTGATTCAACAGCAGCATTTAGCCGGCTGTAAAGCTGGGGGATAATTTCCTGTTCATTAAAAACAGGGACAATTACTGATAGTTCAACCATTATTGATGACTTTCTAATTTTACAAAATCTAAAAATAGCCAAAGTGGCTGTAAAGCCAAAGATAAATGACAATTATTAAAATTGTGTATATTAGTTGAATAAATAAAGCATAGAAAATGAAACCTGCGATTAACTCTCAATACCTTGCACTCCTCCGCGGTATTAATGTTGGGGGCAACAACATCATTAAAATGGCCGATTTAAAAGCATGCTTCGAGAGCATGGGGTTTGCTAATGTTATTACCTACATTCAGAGCGGTAACGTTCTGTTTAAATCGGCGGAGCAGGACAAAGCCAAGCTAACCGTTGATATTGAAAATAAGCTATCGAACAGCTTTAACTACCAATCGAAAATTGTACTTGTTACACACGAGCAGCTCCATGTAGTTGTAAAAGACGCCCCCAATGGCTTTGGCTTAAACCCCGATGAGTACCGCTACGATGTGCTCTTCCTAAAAGAGCCGCTTACCTCCAGCGAGGCGATTAAAAGCGTTAAGGCTCGTGATGGTGTTGATAGTGCCTATACAGGCAATGATGTACTTTACTTCTCGCGGCTCATTAGCAAGGCCGGAAAGAGCTACCTAACCAAAATAATTTCACTCCCCATCTACAAAAACATGACCATTAGGAACTGGAATACAACTACCAAACTGCTTGAGCTGATGAAGCAATAATTCCGAGCAGGTTTTTGTGTTTAAATAATTTTTGTGTTTAAATAAAAGGGATGAACTATAGCCTCGTCCAAACTTTGGCAATAAATCATCATTCATTAATCAATACTCCCTTTATGAAGGAAATCTTCTACTCATTGTTTAGCCTACCAACTATCTTGTAGAAAAAGATATTGTAGTAGCTATCAATAACCTCAACGGAATAGTTTTTATTGATATAATCCTTAACCACCTGCTGATGAGCAATTACTTTGGTGTTTTCCTCTAAATTTTGCCAATCATAGCTGTAGTTTACATCTACCCCTTTATCTTTTAAGATATTAATATAGAACGTATTATGAGCACCGTAATTGTCGTGCAATAGCGTATAGCCATTCAAATCGTGTTTACCCTTAATCGCATCTTTCAAATAGTAATCGATTCGGTAGAACTCCTCCTCCCAGGGAAAAACCTTTGACGATGATGTTCTTTTTACTATATCAGCATAAGGGTTAATACAAATGGCAAAAAGAAAAAATAATGGTAAAACATTAACCTTAAAAAGCTTAACCGTATAGCTTGAATCTATTAATACGTTATAAATTGTATTTAATGCTACCGTAACGATTATGGCTAACAACGGATATAAAGGAACGTTATACCATTCAAGCTTTGTTTTGCTAGCTGAGATAACCAAAAAGTAAAACACCAATAGCAATAAAGAGTACAAAGCAATATTTTGGTAGAGCTTATCCTTTTGAAGGATTCCCACCAATACTCCTATTGGCACAATCCAAACCCAGTAAATATAATGATGCTTGACAAGCATCTGATAGTAAAACCAGAAATTCTCGCGATGTCCTTCGTTAGTAATAAAATATCGCCCCATAAGCTCGTTATCCCAAACCGCCTTCAAATATCCTGGGTTATAAAACTCACGAAGTGCATAGTAGCCCATTACAAAAAAAAGAAAAATGAATAGCCCGATATAGAGGTCTTTTTGCTTTAAAATAGAGGTTAATTTTTTACGAATCACTGCATACATAAACAGTACAGGAACAAAGAGCAATCCGGCAATACCCTTCGCTAGCACAGCAAGGGTAATTGCAATGAAAGTAAAGTAAAGGTATCGCCTTTCAGCCCGCTCAATATATAAAAAGAAGCAAAACGAATATATCGTAGTGAAGAGCGTAAGGAGAGAATCGTAGTCGCCCGTTCTCACGGCGTGTAAATTCATATACCCAACCGAAGTAACTAAAACAATTGAGGCGATAAAACCAAAACAAAAATCTTTTAAATACCTGTTTGAAACAAAGATTAAAAACAGACAGGTTAGCAATGCCGCAATAGCAGAAGGAAGCCTAATTGACAGCTCTCTAAAACCAAATACTTTTACACATAAAACCTGGAACCAAATCATTAAGGGAGGTTTTGTATTCCACATATCGGGCTGACCATCTGCATACGTAACAATAAAATTGCCATTCTTATTCATCTCATAGGCATTCTGCGCAAGCCTAGCCTCATCAAACTGTCTAATGGGTACCGATTCAAGACGACCAAAAAGTGGATAGTATAATATTGCGATAAGTACTAAGTACTTTAAAAGCCCCTTTGTATTCATTAATAGGTAGATGTTTTGAGTAATTCGACTAAAGTAGCCAAACTCCTAATAATATCAAAAATACGGTAAATAATTTATCGATGAACCTTTGGCTTTAGTTTATCATAAATGAGATTTGAGTATAAAGTAGAAGGAAGTCTTTAAAAACGAAGGGGTTGTAACAAAATAATTTGGTTATTTCAAAATAGCTAGCATTCACCCCTCCCTATGAACAGTAGAACCTTGAACATTTGAACCAACCATTACAGGCAGCCCCATTCATAACCTTGCTCTACCACTGCTAGCAGGTACGCAGGATACCTTACACCTACGATTGGTATCGCCCTCGAAGGGTTTCTACCTGAGGCTAGACTGCTATCGGCGTTAACAATAATGGGGTTACTGAATAGGTAGTGGGTTTACAGTACTCTCAATTCTTACACGTTAACTCCCTATGCTAAAAGTACAATCCCTTAAACATTTCCTAACTCATTACTTGGCCTTAACGATAAACCAAGGATTATGTATATCCTCCTTATTATAGGTAATTCGCTGTTTAGTATCAGCGGCTACGATATGACAACCCGCCTCCTCAACAATTACCTGACCTGCGGCGGTATCCCACTCCATGGTTGGGGTAAAGCGAGGGTAAATATCGGCGCTACCCTCAGCAATCATGCAAAGCTTTAGCGATGAACCCTGTGATTTATGGGTTATCTCACCATACTTCTTCTCTAAGTTCGCTATATACTCCTCCGTTTCAGCATTCATGTGCGATCGGCTACTCAAAACAACAAATTTATCGCGTTTAGTCGTTACAGGGAGCTTAATAGCCGATTTGGTCAGCTGATCGTATCTATAGGTTGGCTCTAGGCTTGGTTCAATTGAACCTATTTTGAAAGACCCATCCCCCTTTAGCCCAAAATACAAATCTTTTAGCACAGGAACATAAACAACTCCCATAATGGGGCTACCATGAACTATTAGCGCAATGTTAACCGTAAACTCTCCATTTCGCTTTATGAACTCCTTCGTACCATCGAGCGGATCGACAAGCCAGAAGCACTCCCAATTTTTTCGCTCCTCAAATTGAATATCTCTACCCTCCTCGCTTAACGTGGGGATTCTAGTTTTTGTTAAGGAGTTGAGAATTTCGGTATGAGCTTGCCTATCGGCTAATGTTAGCGGAGTTCTGTCGGACTTTAGGTTAACCTGAAATTCATCGGAATTGTAAACATTAAGTATAAGTTTACCTGCCCTTACAGCAGCATTAATGGCTGTAGAAAGCAGGTTTCTAAGTTCTGTTTGATCGATCATCTATGTCAACGTTACAATTTGATCGCAAAATTATATTTCTTTTTTATAATTAAATACAAATATGATACAGTAAATCTCCTTTTGTCAAATAAATATCTATCAATTTAGTAGCTAGCTCATTAGTAATTTCAAAAAAAATTACCGTTAAATGATTATCCGCCTTCTTAGCTGTAATGACTAATTACGGCCCAATGTCGTGTACCCTGCCGCAAATCTGGGTGCGTTAGGGCTTCCCAAATTTGGGTAGCCCTTAATCGGGGTTTACTTACGTGAACTCTCCGGCAACTACCGGATCGGTTCCTGCTTTACAGCCCACAAACCATAGCACATTCATACCTTTTGCTGGGCTCAGGTATGAACCGGAGCGCAGCGGAGCTCGACGAAGTCAATAAAGCGGTTTAACAAAAAAAAGTAACTATTCAACAGTAATCGAATTGAACAAAAACCACGGAGACACAGCCTGTCCCGATGTATCGGGACAGGCGTTTCTCCGTGGTGAATAGTTACCAAAAAAATAATGCGAATTAAGAATTGACCTTTTTGTAAAATGACAAAAGCCTTTGTGAGCCTTAGCGTCTTAGAGCCTTCGTGGCAAAACAAGAATACGCAAGGCGACACTTCGCTTGCCATTGGGCTAGGATAGAATGGGCTTACAGCCCGATCTGTAATATCAGTTGATACTCATATTCTGTTAATTTAACTTTCAGCAAAGCAAAAAAAACGCATCCTTTTTTTAAATGGGAGAAATAAAATACTAAGTTTACCCCATATAAAAATTGATACCATGAATCAAATCGAACAGCTACAACCAACCGAGATATGGAAGTATTTTCTTGAGATTTGCAAGATTCCACGACCATCAAAAAAAGAGGAGAAGATCGCAAAATACCTAATGGATTTTGCAAAGGAGCATAAGCTGGAAGCCCATCAGGACGCTGCCGGAAGCGTTGTTATAAAAAAACCTGCAACCCTTGGATTCGAGAAACTACAACCAGTAGTTCTGCAAAGCCATATCGATATGGTGTGCGAAAAGAATAGCGATGTTGTACATGATTTTAACGTTGATCCCATTATCCCCTTTATTGATGGTGAATGGGTGAAAGCAAAGGGCACCACCTTAGGTGCCGACGATGGTGTTGGCATTGCCTCACAGCTGGCAATTTTAGCATCTTCGAATATAAAGCATGGCCCCCTAGAGTGCTTGTTCACCGTTGATGAAGAAACCGGATTAACCGGTGCATTCGAGATGAAACCAGGGTTCTTCAACGCAAAAATACTGCTCAACCTCGACTCGGAGGATGAAGGTGAGCTATTCATTGGATGCGCAGGTGGAGTGGATACTTTAGCAACCTTCGCCTACGATCAAGAAAAAGTTCCTACCGATTTCATTGCCTTCAAGATTACCGTTAAGGGGCTTTCGGGAGGACATTCGGGCGATGATATAGAGAAGGGCTTAGGCAATTCGATCAAAATTTTAGCACGATTTCTTTGGAAAAGCACCAATAAGTATGATTTAAGGCTTTCAACCTTCGATGGGGGTAATCTCCGAAATGCCATCCCTCGTGAGGCGTATGCTATTTTTACGGTTCATTCCGAGGATAAAGACTTTCTGCTAAAGGACTTTGAAGTATTCAGGGCTGAAATTATCAATGAGATTAAGGATGTTGAACCGAATATCACCATTCTAATCGAAAGCCACGATAACCCCAATTTCGTGATTGACGAGCCAACCCATTTCGATTTACTGAACTCGCTGTACGCTTGCCCTCACGGCGTTATTTCCATGAGCCGACAGCTCAAAGGTCTTGTTGAAACCTCAACAAATCTTGCATCGGTTAAGTTTATTCAGGATAATCAAATATTGGTTACTACGAGTCAGCGAAGCTCGGTAGAATCGTTAAAGCATGATATATCCAACATGGTGGAAAGCGTATTCCGACTAGCAAACGCCAATGTTCAGCATTCCGAAGGCTACCCCGGTTGGGCTCCGAATACAAATTCGGAGATTCTTAATATTACCCGTTCTGCATACAAGAGGTTATTCGGGAATGAACCCGTGGTTAGAGCTATTCATGCGGGTTTAGAGTGCGGGCTATTCCTTGAGAAATACCCTTACCTCGATATGATCTCATTCGGCCCAACCATAAAAGGGGCTCACTCCCCCGATGAACGTTTAAACATTACGACCACCCAAAAATACTGGGATTTACTACTTGAAGTGTTAATAAAAATCCCTGAAGTAAGATAAAAAAATGAAGCCGCAATATTCGAGGGCACTGAAAAACTGCCGATAAATTAAGGGCTTGTACAAATGTGTTTGTGCAAGCCCTTTTCTTTGCGATAATTGAAAAATATTAAACTCTTTGTCGTAAATATGCCATCCTCAGACCGT
>Ga0105099_10000833_pt1 | contig 20485 bp, 16 predicted proteins | sample PPLLak3cmMay2015_2_FD_79138 | JGI IMG/M metagenome (GOLD analysis project Ga0105099, IMG submission 79138) | Freshwater sediment microbial communities from Prairie Pothole Lake near Jamestown, North Dakota, USA - PPLs Lake P8 Core (1) Depth... | ecosystem: Environmental > Aquatic > Freshwater >... | reverse complement strand
TAGTCCCTACCAGTGGACGCTGCAAAAAGGCGAATGGTTCATCCAGCTTAACGCCCCGGCCGATGCCCGGGGTCTTGAGACAGACATGGCCGCATTTACAGAGAACATTCTCGCCCGCATCACCCCCAAACCTGTTGACTGTTTCTCGCTTTTGCCAAGTGAGAATCGGATTGCAGCTTCAGAGTTCCTGGTACGGGGTCAATACGGAATGCAAACGGTCTTCACCTTTGGTGAGGGAGACATCCTGCAGCTGGGGGGGAAGCATTACGCCATCGGGGCCGAGTACCTTGATGAAAAAGGGCATGCCTATACCGTCTTGCTCATTCAATATGGTTTGCAGGAAACTGCGAGTAAAATCTATGCCAATATTGAACAACAATTTGACCCATACCTTAAAGTACTCAGCAAGGATAAAGGACGTTTGGTATTCAGCGACTATAAGAATGAATTCGGCACCATTCTTCTAAGCAAAAGCAACATAGAGATCGGCCTGCATTTGACCGAAAAACCAGCCAATTGAGCTTTCTGCAATTCACATGAAACCGGAAACATGGAGTTTTCATGCCTTATAAAGACATTAAGTCCGACTTTGAACACCTCAAAAAACTGTTTATTATCCCGGAAACTGAAGACAAATTCATAGAATTCGGTGAAATGATCCTGGAAATGATTCACAGTTATTTCCGGGAACGGGGCGGCATACACAGTACCATCACTTTGCCGGAATTGGAACAATTGTTCTCGACCATCCGCATCCCGAGAGAACCCTGCCTGCTGAAAGATCTCTTCAATGAAATACGTGAAAAGATCATCAACCATTCGGTTAAAGTGGCCAGCCCCTATTATATCGGTCATATGACCAGTGCCATCCCCTATTATTCGATATTCATCGAAATGATCATTGCGGCGCTCAATCAAAACCAGGTTAAAATCGAAACGGCCAAGGCCTCCACTTTCGTGGAAAGAGAGCTGCTATCCTGGATTCACCGTCTCATATATCAACTGGACGACGCTTTCTATGCTTCAGCGATCCAGGATCGCCATGTGGCACTGGGCAACATCACCCTGGATGGCACCCTGGCCAACCTGACCGCATTACTGGTCGCCCGGAACAAACATTTCCCCGCTGACGGTGAGTTTCAGGGAATTGCTGAGGAAGGCCTGTATGAAGCGTATCAACATTACCGTGTGCACAGATCAGTGGTCTTTATTTCTCAGCGAGGTCACTATTCAATCGATAAAGTCAATTCCCTGCTGGGTATCGGACAGCAAAACATCATCAAGATCCCGGTGGATCGTCACAATAAAATGGACATCCAGTTCCTCAGGCAGGCCATAGCCGATATTAAAAAAAGTAATCAGACCAGCCGTTTTCAGACCCATATACTGGCTATTGTTGGCATAGCCGGTACCACCGAAACCGGTAATATTGATGACCTTGAGTCTCTCAGCAACTGTGCCTCACAATGTGGTGCCCACTTTCATGTGGATGCCGCCTGGGGGGGGCCGGTATTGTTTGTTAATCAATACCGGCATCTGTTCAAGGGCATAGAATTGGCGGATTCGGTCACCTTCGATTCTCATAAATTGCTATATCTTCCTCTCTCCATGGGCATGATCCTGTTTCGCAACAAACACGACCTGAATCACATTAAACATAATGCCACCTACATCCTGCGCAAAAATTCTTACGATTTAGGCCGTTTTACAGTGGAAGGGTCACGTCCTTTCTCAGCCTTGCGGCCATGGGTTGCCATGAAAGTGTTTGGTTCAGAAGGGTTTCGCCTGCTCTTTGAAAATGCGTTTCAACTCACTCAGACTTTTCAGCGCATGATCAGCAGCCATGATGATTTCGAGCTCCTGAACATTCCAGAGCTTTTTATAACCAATTACCGATTTACCCCTTTGGAACAAAAAAGAAGAATTGAACGCATATTGAACGAAACCAATGGTGATTATGGAGATGCCGGTATCGTCGAGATCAATTCCATTCTGAATGAAATCAATAAGGATTTGCACCGGGCCCTGCGTCAGGAGGACAACAGTTTTGTATCCCGAACAGTCTTGGAATCAACACCCTATCGTGGACAGGAAATTCTATGCCTGAGAGCGGTTACCATCAACCCCCTGACCGATCCGAATATTTTAACTGAAATACTCGCTGAACAGACCCGGCTCGCATCTCAGATCTATACCAACTACCAGGAACGACATCTGCTTTAATATTTACTGCCCCATTCCCCTTCAGAAAAAGAAACGCAGGTGAAAACCAACATCCGGCAAAGTGGTGTAGTAAAAAAGCTCTTCACAGATACCGATCTCCATCCAGGAAAGGAGTCGGCACCCGATATAGAGCTGTCGGGCTCCCTGACCGATCCGTCCTTCTGAATAGGGTGAGTTTTTTATATTCAAGCTCAAACGCCAGATTTTATATGAACCAGCCAAAGAGACAAGCAACAGTTTGTTGTCCAGCGGCTCATTTTCCAGCCAATCCGGTCTTTTCAGTGGCCGCCAATGGACGGAGAGCGAGAGCCCCCCTTGACTATATTGATAATCGACCATGGCCCCAATAAATGGAAGAAAACCCGAAACATGGTATGCCATCCGATCCACCGGATGAACAGTAAAGCCAGATCTCAGGGAAAAAGACCAGGATTTGTGCCGTAAAGGAGTCCACAAAAATCCCAGGTGCCCTGAAAAAAATGGGCCCGCCCCTTCCCCCTCTATTCTGAACAGGTCTTTATATGAATATTCCAAAAAGTTTCTGGGGCTGAAATCACGTCCACCATCGGGTAATCCCCAAAAGGAATGAAAGCCTTCAATGATCCGGTCCAGGAATCCATTCTGAGCCCAATCCAGTCGCAACGCCCCCTCAAGGGTAATCCAATTATTCAAGCCATACCGTGCGCAAAAGGTCAGCGAGGTCCACTCCATATTGACAGTGCCTGCTTTATCTTCATTGGTTAAGTTGATATTTGAATGATTAACGATGAAATGACATTTCCAAACAGACGAATCGACACCCAGCGGCTCTGTTAAAGAAAATGCTCCAAATGCCTGAATAGCCGGAAATTCGATATCATCTGCCGCCCGTATTTTCCATGGCCCTATGGCAAAAAAAACAGTGGAAATCAAGAATAAAAGAATCCGCTTAAACATAGATCACATCATCCTTTGAAATACCTTCAGACAAAAGAAAGGGAGACCCGATATTGACACCATGGTAAAAAAAGCGCCGTTCTTTGGATGTTTTCTGCAAACGTAAAAAGAAATCCGGAAAGTTGGTTTTGATGATAAACCGAACTGGCTGGGCCATATCTCCATCGCTGATACGAAATCCAAAGGCCTGACAAATACTTTGTCCATCCTGTGTTGACAACGGCCAAAGCATTGTCACCAGGACACCGCCATTGGCGTCGGACAGCAGACGGCGGAATGAATAGACACCAGCCGGTATGGACAGATTACTGAAATGTATAGACGGTAATACCGCATTTCCAGTCCGGAAGCCATTGCCACTACTGGGCATCTGCCAATATGCACCACGGCGGACATCGGCAATTCTGCGAACAATCCGCCCCCGATCAACCAGGCGGCTTAGTCGGCATTGCACACCTTCATCATCAAAAGGCACCGAACCAGGTTGGCGATCCAGCTGAGCCTCATCTTCCAATCGGAACAGCTGGGGAAATATCACCGAATAATCCTCATTGCGCCAGTTGAAAGCGGATTGTCTGTCTGGCAGACGGAATCGGGCGGCAAAAAGACGTAGCGCCATCGCTGAAGATTCAGGAGAAAAGACCATCGAAACAGAATTCTTCCCGGACCAGGGTTCTCCCTTAAAAGAACGCAGCAGATTGACCCCTCTGGTTATCAGACGTAAAGGGTCAAAATCCTGCCAGAACACCCTGCTTTCAGTCAGATTGATCCACTCTCCTTCAAAGCCAAGAACCATAGACAGAGTCAGTATGGTTTTGCGGTATTTGCCATTTAAACCCAGGGAATTTCCTATATAGACCTTCTTTTCCAGCTGCATCAGACGAACGGATCGAATTTCACATTTTGGATAATACAAAGCACTTTCGAAAAGACGGTCTACAAATCTTGAAAAATCAGGAGTGGCAATTTTTGTGGCTTCTTCATCGTATATCTGCAGGCGAACTTTTTCCAAAGATTTCGGAAGAAATCGGGCATAGGAAGGGCTGGTATCAGGCATACCACTGCCGGATAAATCCCGAAGCCCCTGGCGTACCAGATTTCTGGAAGGCGCAGTCAGGCAGCAGCCAACGGGTAATCCACCATCCCAGAATCCTCTGATATAAAGCAAATCCTGAGTTCGAAAATGATACTGTTGACCGGTGGGGCTCCACCAGAATTCCCGGCTGCGCTCTTTCTGCCTCAGAGCATCGGCAGTTGAGAACCCACTTTTCAAGGCTTCGTTAATGACCCAATCAATCATGAACTCAACAAGGGTTTTACCCCTACGCCTCCAATGTGAACCGTCGGTTGGCCAACCCGGACATGAATCACCTGTCTGTTTTTCACACAGTAACTGACGCCACGGTCGAAACGAAAATCATCACCCACAACCTTGACGCCTAGCAGTGTCTCCCGTATCGACCCCATCACATCTACAGCTCCCAAATGGGCAGTAATTTTACCTTCTTCAATCAGATCTGCTGCATGAATACGAAACTGGAAACGATCCCGTTCCAGTCGGGCCGTTCCCGGACCAAACTCACTGGCATAAACCCCCCGTCGGATACCCCCTATGATTTCCTCAGGACATTGTGTTCCAGACTTGACAAACAGTCCGAACATCCTCGGCTGAGGGACTTGTGTGTAATCGCTGCAGCGGGCAAAGCCCTTTTGACACCCCTCAATTTCCGACTCATAAAAGCTATCGCCCATAAAAGCCGTCAATTGCCCGTTATTGATCAGATCTATCGGTTTGTTTGGCTCTCCCTCATCGTCACAATTCACCTGACCGAAAAATGTATCTCTGGGATCACCGCTGCATAAAGTCAGTGTACCTGAGGCCACGGTATCACCCACCTTTGCCTTCCATAAAGGCGATTGATGCTGAGCAATGTGGTCGGCTTCCAGCGAATGTCCGGCTATCTCATGAAACAAAATGGCCCCATCCCCTGGCGCCAGAATCAGATCCATGGGGCCATCAAGGGCATAATTTTTCCTGGACCGATGGTTCTCAAAAAGTGCTTCAATACGGCCACACAGGCCATCGATGTTCAGCTTAGCGCCTCGGACACTGCCTTCTCCGATTTCAAGGGTTTGGCCACCCGGGTCCAGATGAACAGACACCAATACACCCAGATAATCAAAGCGACTGACAATGGGGTCAAGCCCTTGTGGAATATGCAGTCGGCGATTCATTTCAGCCCGATACTGAACCTTCCAGGCCCCCGGAACCAGGCGATCAAGCAGTGTGTACAACGAGTCATGCTGCCAGGCAATCCGATCAAGATCGATCTTTTGCTTAATTTCAAGACTATCTTCTATCAATCGCCTTTTCGTGTGAATTGCTTCAAGTGGTTCACCTTTTACGGTGTTGAGTGCCATGGATAACCAATCCCGGCGGCCGTTTCCAGCTCTTCGAAGCAAACCGCAGTGCCTGCGAAGCAAGCGTTCCCGTTCACCACTGGCCATTACCGTCAGCAAGGCATATTCTATCTGCTCATACAGATCAAAGGGTTTAACATTCATGACCCCCTATTGTAAACAAAAGCGTCGTTTCGGGCAATGAAAAAAAGCAAACTTGACATACAGTCTTGCAATATGGCACTTCATTTACAGGCAGCGTGCTTTGGAGGGGTAATGAAAATATACGAACGTTTTTATTCCAGTTTTATGTCAGTAAAAAGCGGGAAAGAATGGTACACGAAAGAGGTAGTTGCATAAATCAAAAAAGGATATTTTCCAAGACTATCAACCTAAATTAGCGTTTCTTTTTTACAGCCAATATATCAGGGTTTATGGGGGTATGTGGGGCGCCAGCCCCACACCCCGCTACCCACAATAGATCGCCGTAAAGTAGAATTTTACTACTGGCTCGAAAAATTATTGCTTTTTTAAAAAAAATGACTATGTTATCATTCCTCTGTATAGGAGGCGGAAAATGGAAAATATTTTATTAGGGAAAGTGAGTGCATTCGCTGCAGCCAATTCACCCTGCCCTTGTGGAAAAGCTGCATTCGTACTTGACAGGATTGCCGGATATCCAATCAATCCAGGTATGACTGGAGTTCCTGAATTGTTTCCTCAGGAAAAAAATGAAAACCGGTATACTCCCAAAGTGGGGGTGAATGAGAATGAAAGAACCTATTCGCTGCATGCTGAATTACCGGGTGTGTCAAAAGAAAACATCGATATTCAAATCGATGGAAATATTCTTCTCTTAAGTGGACACATCAACATATGTCATGCAAATTCGAATTCCGAAAAAGCTCATGTGTACAAGGCGAGTATTTTACTCCCCACCAATGTTGACACTCATTCCATCGAAGCGGCATTAACCGATGGAATTCTGAAGATTTCATTCAAGAAAAATGGGGAATCTTTGAGGCTCAGTCCGGACAAAATTAAGTAATTCTATTATTTATTAGTTTCCCGAGACATTTCGAATTTACTATCTATGTGATAGATGTGGTGTATGTTTGGTTGTCCATATCTGTCGCTTAGTAAATATGCATATGGATAAAGAACAAAAATTTATACTGTCACCTTACGCTATAATTGTTAACAACAATCATCAAAAAACACTGATGTATCATTCTTTATTGGGAAATGCTCGAATAATGGATCGCCGGCTGAATGATTTAGTCGAATTTTGTAAAACGGAACGATCGAAAGAAGAATTGATTCAAAAGGGATCTGAATCTTTATGGAACAACCTATATAAATTGGGTTATATTCATAATCAGCGGTTTGATGATCGAATGTATTTCGATGAATTATTGAGAAAAAGAAGTGAAATACTCCCCACGGGTTCATTGGTATCACATCTTCAACTTGTTTTGACCAATGCATGCAATATGGGGTGCGAATATTGTTTTGCAAAAAACTTTCAACAAGCTGTCTCGGCCCGTGAGATCTGTGGGGATGGATCCGGCTATGAAGAAAACATAAATGAGCGTAATAAAAAGGGAGTTATGACATTCGATACAGCTCGAAAATGTATCGATCAGGCTATTTTCACTATAAAGAAAAATAATCAGAATCATTTAAGTATCAGTTTTTTTGGCGGCGAACCCACTTTGAATCGCCCATTGATCGAATCGATTTTAAATCATTATGGTAACGGAAAAAATCATTTGATCCAAATCGAATACGATATCAATACCAATGGTTCACAAATCGATGACTCATTGATTACATTATTTTCCAAATACAATGTCCGCGTTGAAGTGAGCATCGATTATATCGATGAAGCAAGAGGGCAGTTTCGGGGAGGTAAACAAACAGGAACCCTGTTGGCCTCCATTCTCAATACAATTCGAAAACTGAAAAAGGCACAATTGAATGTTCAGCTATCTTCTGTCCTCAGCAGTCATACCTGGAAATACTGGGGGTTTGACCTCATCGATTTTGCCAGTCAGGAGAATCTGCCTGAAATCAATGTCATCGTCTCCTTTGAATTTGATTGCCTAAAAGAATATGGCCCCATCCAGGTGGCTGATAAAATTCTCGATGCCTACGATTATGGAAAAAAGAAAAATGTGCTATTGACCGGATACTGGTATCACACGTTTTTACTGCTGTTGGACGATGAAAAAAGAGCTCTTCAGGCAGATTATAAAACATGCCCAGCCATTGGAAGAATGTTAAGTATCGAACCGGACGGATCCGTATTTGCGTGTAAGATGACCAGCCGAAGAATGGGACATATCAACCATTGGAATGATATTTTTCGTTCTTCAGAATATCGTTATTATGCGATGAGAGCCTTTTCCAACAGTACAGATTGCCATGGCTGTGAACTGGAAGGCTTTTGCTCCGGGAGTCCATGTGGTTCTTTGGAAGAATCTGATGATATATATTCGATGGAAAAGGGATATTGCGCTTATATGAAGCGTATTGTCAGGGGACTGATTGATCGATTACTCGAAGAGGAAAATTATAAAAAAGAATCATGAACCCTTTGTACATAGGATTTAATCTGGGACATGATGCCGGAATGTCTTGGGCTGACGACCAGACATTTTGTTTGGCAGAGATGGAAAAAATAACACAACAAAAGCATATTTGTGGAGCAACGCCTATAGTCGAAAGAACCATGGGGAACTTACTGAATCAATGGAAAAGAAATGAGGGAAATCACATTCAACATATGGCGTTTTCAGATTATTATTCTTCACAGGCCCGATGGTATCCAAATTCTGGAAGTGAAGTCATTGGATCTGAACGATGGAAAAAAACACCGCTTATGTTGAATGATGATGGTTTTATTAGCACTATCCACCCTTTGAATTCCTTTGCAAATGTAACATTGAGTAATTCTAAAATGTATTTGGTCAGGCACCATTTGGCCCATGCAGCAGCAGCGTATTACTGCAGTTCTTTTTCCAAGGCATTGATTGTCTGCCTTGACGGCACTGCCAATTATTCAGAATGTGGCATCGTTGCCTTAGCAGAAGGTTCTGATATTAGGCCTGTTGGGGTGTTGACCAATATCCATGGTCCACGTTTTGGTCTTTTATATGAATCATTAGCCCGAAAAGTGTTTGGGTCTTCTTTTGCAACCGGAAAGCTATTGGGGCTTGCATCTTACGGTCGAGTCAATCATGATTGGGTAAATATTTTCAGAATAATACTGGCGAATAACTCATACCGTAAACGGGCCAATCATTTGTTTCAATCGGTTCCTGATAAAATCATGAAAGATACTTGGTTGAAATATGGTGACCTCATCCTTCATTATGACCCGGTTTCAGGTGGTTTTGCAGATAGATTATGCAGTACTCATCAGGATGTTTTGGATTGGTTCGCTTATCGCTTTTGTGACGAAATCGGATATCAGACCCAATATGAACCGTTGGATTTTTGCCATACCAATCAAACATGTCGAGATCTGGCAGCCACCGTACAGTATGTTTTTGAACAGGAACTCGTTGCTTTCATGAAGGGTTTGAGAAACAGTTTTCCTGAATATCGCAATCTGTGTTATGGTGGAGGGTGTGCGTTGAATATCCAGGCCAACACCAAACTGGCCAAAAGTCACCTTTTTGAGAAAATTTTTATTCCCTCCTGTTGTAATGATAGCGGAATTGCTCTCGGTGCAGCCTTAGCGATTAAAAAGCCTTCCTTTGACGAAAGACAAACAGCTGCTTGGACACAAAGTAGTTATCTGGCAAAGGCAGGTATGCCTTTATCGGGCATTCAGCGTGATGGAGAACTTCCTTTCGATCAAAAAGAATGGGATCACACGTTTCAAATAAAAAAGTTATCTGATGAGGATCTGCTCAGAATGGCTGCCGATTTGATGGCACAAGGAAAGGTCCTTGCGTATGTCGAAGGTCACTGTGAAACGGGTCCAAGATCCCTTGGAAATCGATCTATCTTTGCGCATCCGGGAATCAGAGGGAATCGAGTCAGAATTAGTGAGAAGATCAAGAAACGTGAATCTTTCCGACCACTGGCCCCCATTCTCCTCAAAGAATCTCTATGTGAGTATTTTTCGGGGCCAATCGAACACAACCCAGACATGCTCTTTTCATTCAAAATACACTCAAATCAGATAGAACGACTTAGTGAAGTGGCTCATGTCGACGGGACTGCTCGTGGACAAACGGTCACCGCTCAAGAGAGGCCTCACATATATAGGCTACTTAAAATATTTTGTGAAAAAACCGGTCTTCCTGTACTGATCAACACCAGTTTGAATTTACAGGGAAAACCGATTGCCAACTCCTTCAGGGATGTGATGATCACGGTAGACCAGTCTTCCATCGATGGCGTAGTTTTTATGGATCACCATTTGATTATGATCAAAAAATGAAACAACTTGAAAATTATCCATTGACACTGGGCGTACTCAGGGAAGTATATCATTTAAACAACGATTTTTCTTTTTACAACGACATGGTAAAGGATACCGATTGGTCATATCGGTTCTGAAAAAAAAGGGAGATGGTCGAAGCATATTCAGAATCAATGTTGAACCCAAATTACAGAGAAGAGTGCAGACTCTTTACAAACGATCTGGGTCGGTTTTTTCTTTTCAACGTCCCCTGGATGTCAAGCACCATGATTTCTGTTCTTATTCCACTGAAACGATTGGATGCAAAAATTCGTATGGGGATCGTTCCGCATATTCTGGAGCATATGATCGTAAGGGGCTGTGGGTATGGCCGGAAGGACTCTTTGGCATTGGCTGTCGAAACATTGGGAGGAATGATTGCGGCCCAAACCAATCCGGAGTATACCCATTTCAGTGTTATGGTCCGCTCCGGAAGTGAGTCGAATGCAATGGATTTATTATCCAAGAGATTATTTGTTGCCAATTTCAGCACAGAAGATGCAGAAAGAGAATACCGAGATGTTTGCCACGAATTGGAACGGATGCCACTGTCATATTTCACTGAACTCAATCTATATAAGCAATTGATTGGGGAAAAAGGCTCTGATCCGAATAATATCCGACAGATGCTGACTTCGATTCTTGATATTCATCGAGCGACATATCAACCCGTTGATTTTCAATGGGTTATTGCCGGTCCATTTGATCTGCACCGAATGGCCTCCTGTCTCCGGCATGAAATCTGCGATACACCTCACTTTCCCGTATCAGATATCATGATTGGGTGTGAATTCGAACAATCAAAAATGAAAAAGCATCATTCCAACTCCATTATGCTGGCGTTACGTTCAACTTCATCAAATGATCTGGATGATGTTGCCTTGGATTTTTTAGCAATGTCTGTCATACAACAAGTTAAACAGCGCCATGCTATCAGCTCATTGCCTTTCCAAATTTTATCGAAATGGTTAAGCCATCATCTATTTGTGTTGGTTCATTTTCGGCAGGTAAAACAGGACTTTTTAAATAAAATGACCCCCATATTGAGTACGATGAAACATGCAATCACTCAAGCAGTTGGTCATGATACCTTCAACATGATTTACACTGATATAAACTGTCAGTCGCTTCGTTTGGCAAAGCAACCTTCCCATTGGATCCCCTTTCTCAATGAATTGTGGTATCAATCCTTTAACCCGTTTCAATTCTTTGATATGCTGAACGCACAACAGAATATGTCATATGATCAATACAGGGGATTTTTCAACGAACAATACAGATTCGATAAAATCATCAGTGTAAATGAAATGACCGACCATTCATCTGGAACAATTCTCGAGAATCTTCTTGACCGTTTGGGGCTGTCTGATTGTGAAGAAGGTTTGTATGACGTTAATAAAAGGAATGAGTCCAAAATACACACCATTGAAAACCTAAGCGGGAGGAAGGCTGAGAATTCAGAATTTTCGCAAGCTCCTTTCTTAAATCGGAGCGAAAACAAATCTGAGCCTGATTTTGTTGATCGGATAAGTGTACTTGGGCAAACAAGCGGAATAAAAGCTGCCTTGATGGACCGATTGGGCACATTTGATTCAGCCTGTACCTGGACATTTGAAGGCAATGTAAATAATCCTGATGTGATTAGAACCGTTTGTTTGTTCTGTACAATTCTTTCCAGGCAAATTCAGCCTAATTTCGCTAAAAACCAATGGAGTATAGAATGTCAACGGAAACGGGATGCATGTTCGGTCTCATTTGTTTCCAATGACTATGGAGTGAATGCAGCAATGCATTATGGAGTGACTGCTTTACGTCATGTATTATTGGGAGAACCCATTCCCGACATTATCGGATCTGGGAACACCAATTTCTGTCAAATGGGAAGTGACATATTGACACAATGGAATGTATTGGGACATTCCCAAGCAATTCCAGGTTCAGTCCAAAAAATTCGAAACGTTGCCATGACGGTTGCACTAAGGGGATCTGGGATTTGTTCTCCAACACACCTGGATCGGTTGGTATCGGATATTCCTTTCTCTTCTGGTGAATATTTTCCTGAACCTCGGTACACCAACTCAGTCATCACCTGTTCACAGAATCATTATAATGAAAAAAACATCATGATGGAATATGTGATTCCGGGGGCTCCTGTAAAAGACAAAGACGAAGCCATTTATCATGTATTTTCGCAACTATTTGCCCACCATGGCGGTATCATCAACCGATACATTGTTGATTCCCGCTCACCCCTAATATCTGGTGGCGCTCGGTGGGATTCCTGGATTCATGGCGGTGAATGTATTCTTTATGCGACCAGTGCAAAGCAAAGTGTCGAATGGTTTCAGGAAGTACTCACCAAACACATACAGCGAATTGCCGAAGGTAATGTCCTGGAATGGGAATGGACACGCGCTCTGAATTGTCACAACCTGGTTCGAAGCAACGAATTGACGCATTCTTCCCGAAAGTCTCAATGGATGGGGATGTATCTACTTTCACCATCCGTTCCACACCGCAGTTCTTCCTGGAATAGATGCCGAACTCATCAAGATATCATCGACTCCGTGATTGCTCTGGCACGTAGAATACTGACTCTACCATGTTTTTGGAGGATTCAATCTGATGAGATCAAGACCTGATCTGACCATTGCATTGGTTCATTGCCCGTGGTTCAGTGAGATATCTGTACCCTTGGGGCTGGGTTATCTAAAAAGCACACTTCAAAATCTTGGAATGACGGTGATTCCTTTTGATATCGAATGCCGGCTTCAGATGGAACACCCGGATCTACAATGGCAGCTGGGGCGATTGATCAACAGGCCGGCCAAAATACCACATGTCGAGTATTTCAAACGCCCCGATATCGCTATGGAAATTGTATCTGGTCGAATTCAATCAACGCCTTTCTGGAGTGACGATGAATCGGAGCGCCAAACCATCAATAGATTCAGAGAGGTTCTGGGAGGGTTTTGCCGGGAAGTGATTTCTTTAGAGCCAGATGTGATCTTATGTTCCAGCTATACCTCTTCCCTTGTGTTTACCTTAATGGCTGCCAAACAATTCAAAATGAACCGACCGGCTATTCCAGTCGGAATGGGTGGGCCCGGAATACTGGATCAAGAGACACAACGATTTCTTTTGAAGACGGGGTGGGTTGATGCATTGGCAGAAGGAGAGGCGGAAACCATAATCGGCCCGGTCATTGAATGGATGATGAGGGGAGAACGTGAGTGCAGAGTCTTTCGCTCTTTTGATCCCATTGGGATGGACGACTTACCTATTCCGGATTTCTCTGGATTTCCCTGGCCAGGAATAAGCTTCGATGTCTACCGTATTCGGTCTCACACCCATCTCCCTGCTATTCCGATTTCTCTGTCAAGGGGCTGCGCAATGAGATGCGGATTCTGTTCGGAATCAGTACAATGGAAAAATGTAAACCGCCAGAGACCTGTTTCTCAATGGATCGAGGAAATTAAACATCAAAGACAACGGTATAACAGCAATCAATTTTTTATTTGTGATAGTTTGTTAAATTCAAGCCCCAAACGAATTGATTCTATAATTGAACAATTGAGTCAATTGGATGGAGCTTGCTTTTTTCAATATGCCTATTTGCGCCCCTTCAACCTGGATAAATCTCATTTTGAAGGAATGTATAAATCTGGTTTTAGACATATCAGCTTTGGTGTCGAAAGTGGTTCTCAGGAACTATTGAATCGAATGAAAAAGGGAACAAAACTGCGAGAAATTCATCAGGTCATTACGGATGCAGTGACTTCGGGATTCAATGTTCAAGTCCCTGTGATATTTGGATTGCCCGGAGAAACCCGTCAGAATATGTTGGATTCGATTTACTTTTTTTACCAGTTATATCACAGCCTTCCTTTCGAAAAAAGAACGTTATTTCAATTGACACATACATCGTTTCGGTTGATTGCAGGCTCTCCAATTTTTCATTCGCCAGAACAATACGGAATCGTGCTGAAACCAATCGGAATGGATATCACAATTTACAATGACAATAACACACATGATATGACTTCTTTTTTTACATCATGGGAGAATGATACAGATGATAATGAACGATCGTTCCGTTTTTATATGTACAGAAGTGGCTTGGATCCAATCAGCCATTATTCGGGTGAAGAACCCCATGAATTCATGCTGGAAATGGGTCAGAATATCGGGAAATACCTGGATGATAGTGATCGATTCACCCAAGGAAATGTAACAGTTTCCTTTCGATCAAGTCCGGTTCATTCAGAAGCAGAAAAAGCATTGATAAGAGTGTATCGTTTAATTCAAAAAGATATTCAGATAATCCCAGATGGCCATGCTTATATTTTCGAGCGGGCGATGAAGGGAGATGATGTCGCAACGATCGTTCAGTCATTTGCACTTCAATATAATGTGTCGGAGAAGCGATACCGGCAAATCATTCAAACAACATTGGGGTGTTTTCTTTATCAGGGATATCTCTCGTTTGTGAGAAAATTTTCCAGGATACCGAGCCCTGAATGAAAAGAATCGCCCTGGTCAATTCGGCCCCTCATTTCTTTGAACTTCAAGGTGATGCTTTGCCGTGATATTTGTTCCTTCTTATGCGAAAACTCGAGCTTGTTTTTCTATATTTTGAGGCCTCTTTTTTTGCCGAAGCCCTCTTCAAAAGATAAATAAACCACACTGGTCGTTATTTTCACCTTGAGGAATTATAATACATGTAAGCTTGCTTTGGAGGAGGACGAACACATGGCCCAAAAGATATTCGTATTGGACACCAATGTCATTTTGCACGATTATGAATGTCTCTTCAACTTCGAAGACAACGATGTTGTCATCCCCATAACTGTCCTGGAAGAGATAGATAATTTCAAAAGGGGACACGATCAGATCAACTACAATGCCCGTGAATTCATTCGTATTCTCGACACATTCTCCGGCGAAAAACTGATGGCAGGAGGAGTTTCTCTTGGCCTAAACATGGGAAAAGTATCGATCGATGCCAAAAACCTTCAAATCGATATTATCCGTCATGCATTTATCGAAAATAAAGCAGACCATCGTATCCTCAGTGTGGCTTATGGTTTATCGCATGAGAAAGACCAGCAGAAACAGGTCATTCTGGTTTCCAAAGACGTAAACCTGCGCCTCAAAGCCAAATCACTGGGGGTCATGGCAGAGGATTATTTTTCAGACCGAGTCCGCGATTTTGAGGGACTATACCCAGGGAAACAAGAGATAGGTGATGTAGAAAAAGCCGCTATGGAAACACTGCTCAGTGGTGATTGCACCATCAGTCCAGAGGAGTTGAAGATTACTTCACCGCAACCCCATGAATTTTTTATCCTCAAAAACAAGCGAAATTCAGTCTTGGCCTACTTCAACCCGGAAACCGGCTTAATCCATAGAATGGACAAGCCCACGGCTTTCGGCATCAGCCCCAGGAATGCCGAACAGGCCTTTGCCTTGCAAGCCCTTCTCAACCCCAACATCTCCCTGGTCACCCTTTCTGGGAAAGCCGGTACCGGCAAAACACTGCTGGCTCTGGCGGCAGCATTGGAGATCCGCCGTTTTTATCATCAGATTTTTCTGGCCCGTCCCATTATCCCTCTTTCTAACCGGGATCTGGGTTTCCTGCCTGGTGATATCGAGAAAAAATTGGACCCCTATATGCAACCGCTCTATGATAATCTCAATGTCATTCAGAATCAGTACAAAGAAGGCAGTAAAGAGCATAAAAACATCAAAAAAATGCTGGAAAATGAGAAGCTGTATATCTCACCACTGGCCTACATCAGGGGTCGAAGTCTGGATAAGATTTTTTTTATCGTTGATGAGGCTCAGAACCTGACTCCCCATGAGGTTAAAACCATTATTACCCGAGCGGGTGAAGGCACCAAAATCGTCTTCACCGGAGACCCCTACCAAATTGACACGCCCTACCTGGATGCACATTCCACCGGTCTAACGGTTCTCATTGAACGGATGAAGGGGCAACAGCTATACGCTCACATTACTCTGGAAAAGGGAGAACGGTCTCCACTGGCAGAGCTGGCCAGCAACTTACTGTAATTTTTTTGGAATAAAATACCTGTTAGGATGGTCTGTAGCCAGTGGAAAAGAAATGGGTTCAGAACCTGATGACATCATAGACCTGATCGCAGCAGCCAGAAAGGGTAACCAAGCCGCCTGCCGTGAGCTGATTGATCGCCACCAACGCCAGATTGCCGCCACAGTATATGGAATACTGGGCGTTTGCAATGAAGCGGAAGATATCGGACAAGAAACATTTATGCGCTTCTTCGCATCTCTGGATCAATTCCGTGGTGAATCTTCCGTCACTACCTATCTGACCCGAATCGCTGTCAATTTGTGCATCAACGAAATTCGCAAAAGGCAGCGCCACAGGTTGGTGCATTGGGTATCCACTCACGACAATCTGGAACAAGTTCCAGAAGAAAACTGGTCTAAATCAACATCAATTGAACAAATTACCGTTCATAATGCCCTGCAAAAACTTAAGCCCAAATATCGATCGGTACTGGTACTCAGGCTTATGAGCGGTTACAGCACATCAGAAACAGCTGCCATCCTGTCACTGCCGCTGGGAACAGTTCTGTCCAGACTATCCCGTGCCCAGGATCAGATCAGACAGATTCTTGATCCCACAGGGAAGGAGAAAACGTATGTTAATCCCAAAAAAATCAAAAGTGCCGTTTGAGATGAAACCATTCGCCCTTGAGTCCCGCCTGATGAATGCGGTTATCCCCAGGTTCAGTCTGGAATTTGAAAATTCTGTTATGAAACGCTTGAAGCAAACTGTGGCAATGCAGCCCTTTTCCATTTGGGTCAGCCTCAGCCAATATTACCGCCCTATTCTGATCACCGGAACCTTGATCATCCTGATAACACTGACCTTGAACCTCTTCATAAACAAGTCCGCAACACCCGACATTTCAAATATCAACGGCCTTAATTTCGAAGTTTTATTGGCCGATTCCGCTCACTAGGAGAAAAAATGGGACCCAAATACCGATCAATCATCCTACTGCTTGTTGTTTTTGTCATGGGCAGTATATCAGGCTTCTTTCTTCGCGGAATCTATGACCACCAAAAGATAGAATCCAGCCGCCGTCATATGACCAATAACCAGCAACGGAGTGGCAGCCGCTTTGTCTCCTTCTTTACCCGGGTTATTAAACCAAATGCACAACAAAAAACCGAAGTGAATTCTATCCTCGGCAAATGGGATGATAGGATGAAGGGATTGCAGGTCCGTTTTGCCCAGGAATCTCAAAGCGGTTTTCAGACCATGGTGAATGAGTTGAGTCCACTCCTGGATTCAAAACAAATGCATGAGCTGAAAGAAGCCCTGGAAAAATTCGGACCTCACCGCCGTTACCCACGGTCCAGTAAGAAAAAAAACCAATATCATTAATGTAGGGGCACTGCTTGCCTGCGCCCTTATTGTCCTCCGACGCGGATTCGACCACGCCCAAAGAGGTTGTCAAAGCCCTCAGCACCCAGATTCAGCACTCTTGCATAAATCATATTCACGATTTGGTCCACGCTGTAGGGCGTCCTGGATTTGAACAGGGCAATCAGCCCAGCCATGTGTGGACAAGAAGCTGATGTCCCGGAAAACCCTCTCGGTCCATATGTCTGGGACGAGGTTGTAACGTGTGACGGAGCCGTTACATCTGGCTTGATCCGCCCATCCAACGTCGGCCCTCTGGAGCTGTAAGTCTCCAAATCATCGGTTAACGCATCTGTGGCTCCCACAGCAATAATATTGGGAGAATCTGCAGGCATACTCAAACTCATGTCGGATTTAGCATATTGTATATGCGACGCATTGGTCTTTTCTAAGCTCAGGTTGAAAAAAACATTTCTTGAGGCCTGATGTTTACGAATCGACACCCCCCAATAGGATGATGAAGTCAAGTAATAATATCCAACCCCCTCGTAAGGGTATTTATACTGAGGTTGACGATTGTCGGAAGTCGCCTCGGAAATGAGTATCCACTCTTTCGTCTGGGGGTGCTGATACCACAAATAGAGATCAAAATCTTGTGAGGCTCCAGCCCAATCCATTTGGTCATCACTCCAGGCACCCCAGTCATTCCACTTCAAAGCTGCTGAAACAGTATAATAGCCGGGAACATAAAATGCCAAAATTTCGTCATCACTGGCAAAATTATGCCAACCATCGGCATCAGAATCAGAAAACGACCCATTCCAACTGACATCCCCTTCATTTCCGGCTGAAGTCACATACTGAATACCATTTTGTTTTAAGATATGTGCTGCATAATTCTCAAAACCTGTCCCATCACCCGGTCCGAAAAAATGGCCAAGAGACGAAGAAATCACATCGATATCATTCTGAATCATCCAATCGGCTGCCGGTATAATATCTGTAATATACAAAACCGTTGCCCCATAAATTTGAGCGTCCGGTACGATATCATGGACTATTTCAGCACAAGCAGTCCCATGTATCCCCTCGTTTGTCACCCCATCATCACGAAAATTGACTACAGTAAAATCCTGAGGTAACTCACTCCCTTTTACTAGATCACTATTCTCAAATCCAAGATCCAGAACACACACTTTGACATCAGCTCCACGAAAAGGAGTCAGATTCTGGAGCTTTCCGGCTTCTATTGTTTCAACCCCTTCACTGACCACATGACTTCTCATCCGGATCGGCAAATAAAGGGTCACATCCCCATCCGCCATTAACAAAACATTTTCCAGGGGAATCCGACAATGCACCTGGTCACCCAAACGGCATAGGACCCTACCACCCAAATAGTTCACTTTGGTTTCAATAAGGTGATACTTCATCTCCGAGTTTAATTTGGCTATTGGAGCAATGACACTTGTCTTGGATATAGATGACCTTTCAGAAATAATCACCTGGAGTTGACCATTCACATCCAATGGGATTTTTTTCTGCTTTGCATAGAATACAGCATCATCAACCCCCTTCTCCTTCAGAATTTGCCATAATCTCCTGATAGACACATCAACTGAAGAGGGACCGGGCACTTCGCTCACCATGGCAGAGTCAGCGTCCAGATTGACTATCAGAGTTTTATCCACTTCACAGTAAAGGCCTAAGAAAGAAAACATCAAGACCAAAGCAACAAACAGTTTATTTGTCATTTTCTAAACTCCTCAGCGTTTTTGCCGTTCAGGGACTTCAAAACGCTGCACAGATGGTGTCTTTTTTAAAGAGATGCTCAGACCAACTGTTAAAGAAATATACTTAAGATCCTCTTTCCAGCCTCCATTGGCGATTTCATTGCTAATCCGGTCACGGATCTCGTATTCACCATCAAACTGGCCGGTACAATACCTCCCTTCTGCAAACAGAGTCATTTTATCAGAGACTTGAAAATCGAAAGCAGCAGCAGCATGGTAGAGTAGTCCCGCCTTAAGTTTTTGGGTTAGCGAAAACCCAAGTTGATCCCAATTCCCTTCATTATCCAGTTTGAAATTTGAAAAGACATACCCGCCCCCCCCACCAATTCTGAACCTCATTTTTTTCATAATGGGTACCCTTAGAAAGAAGCTGATCTGTATCGGATAGAGACTGAGGGAACCCTGATCAAAGCCAAGAGGATCGTTAAGTGTTTCTGCCATCTGCATCCCCCCCTGAATCTGCAGAACAAAAAGTTTGCTTAAATTGAAGTTGACCAGAGCAGAAAAGCCAAATCCATTGTCGTAATCTGCTTCGCTAAAGAGTCCGTAATTGGCACTGACCCCCAACTCCAGACCGGTATCGGCTGCTGGCAGGATCAAGCTCATAAAAAAAACCAGAACCAAAGCAACAAGCATATTCTTTTTTTTAATCATATTTTACCTTCAATGTTTTTGATTAATCCAATTTAACCCGTCGTGAATCCCACCACAGGTAAAGCATCAGCAAGGCCAGCATGACAAAGCCCAGTATTTCAGCACCAGAGCTTTCACTCCAGTGAGTCGTTTTGGTCAATTGCATCATATTCCACTTTTCACCCCAACCAAAAACCTCCTGACCGAGATAGGTCAACACAGAATTGATGACTCCGAATATCGCCCCTCCGGCAATAAAACCAGAAGCCAGCAGGGTCCCCTTTTCTTTACGCTTGGTTGCCAAAATTTCATCTTTCCCGGACTTGGCCACCAGATGGGCTATAATGCCACCTGCCAACAGAGGCGTGTTCAGATGGATGGGCAAATACATGCCTAAGGCAAATGCCAAGGGTGGAATACCGATAAATTCCAATAAAATAGCCAAAATCCCACCCACAATGTAAAGAAGCCACGGCGCCGATTGACCGGTCATCAAAGGTTTTATTACAGCCGCCATTGCTGAAGCCTGAGGGGCTTCGAGTCCACCAGGACCGAAACCATAAGTCTTGTAGAGCATCAGAATGACTAATCCTACTGAAGCAG
>Ga0105099_10000832_pt1 | contig 20511 bp, 21 predicted proteins | sample PPLLak3cmMay2015_2_FD_79138 | JGI IMG/M metagenome (GOLD analysis project Ga0105099, IMG submission 79138) | Freshwater sediment microbial communities from Prairie Pothole Lake near Jamestown, North Dakota, USA - PPLs Lake P8 Core (1) Depth... | ecosystem: Environmental > Aquatic > Freshwater >... | reverse complement strand
TTTCATGCCAGTCGCATTACTCCTTTCTCAAAAATGGTCAGGGCAGTATCCAGTTCTTTGTCCGATGTCACGAGCGGCGGAATAAAGCGGATAACATTACGCTCAATTCCGCAGTTAATCAGGATCAAGCCATTCTCCAGGCAATAGTTGATCACTTTTTCGCAGGAGGCAGTATCAGGGGCGCGATCAGGCAGGACAAACTCGATCCCGATCATAAAACCGTAGCCGCGAACCTGACCGATCACTGGATGCTTGACTGACAATTTCCGTACCCTGTCGATTACCATCTCTCCCCTGGATAAAGCCTTTTCCAGGAGGGCCTCTTCCCGGATAACGTCGATGGTGGCACAAGAAGCGGCACAGGAAACAGGGTTGCCGCCAAATGTCGTTCCATGGGCACCGGAAGGCCATTGATCCATGATTTCTTTTCGTGCAACAACTGCCGAAAGCGGGAAACCGGAAGCAATTCCCTTGGCAATAGTCAGTATGTCGGGAACCACAGCGGATATCTCTGAAGCAAACCAACGGCCTGTCCTGCCCATTCCCGATTGAACCTCGTCAAAAATCAGGAGGATTCCATGTCGGTCGCATATCTCGCGGAGTGTTGTCAGGAAGGTTGATGGCGCCGGGAAATAGCCGCCTTCACCGAGAAAAGGTTCAATGATGATGGCAGCAACCTCTTCAGCGGGAATTTTGTGTTTCAGCGTATCTTCCAGATCCTGGAGACAGCAGAGGCCACAGCTGTCCGGTTCCTGTCGAAACGGGCAACGGAAACAATAGGGATAGGGTACCTGGTAGACAGAAGGAAGAAGCGGATGATACCTCTTTCGATACGCCGCCGAGCTGGTAGTTACAGACAATGCTCCGAGGGTTCGACCATGGAAGGCGCGGGTAAAAGATAGTATGCCCTGTCTTCCGGTCACAAAGCGGGCAACTTTCAAGGCCCCTTCCACAGCTTCAGCACCGGAATTGCTGAAGAACAACTTGTCAAGGCCAGGCGGAGTTATGGAAACAAGTTTTTCCGCAGCGACTACGGTTGCCTCATTGAAGTAAATTCCCCCGGTATGAATCAGGGTATCTATCTGTGCCTTTGCTGCAGCCACAACCCGCGGATGGTTATGACCCACCGGCAGGACGGCAAGCCCCGAAGAAAAATCCATCCAACTCCTTCCGTCTGAGGTATAGACTGACACACCCTCACCACGGATAACCGGGATCGGGTAATAGATATGAAGTGCCGGTGTAAAGACCTGCGCAGCGCGTTGAAGAATATCAAGAGAAACTTTCATCAAACCCCCGGTGCCTTATCTGTCTATCTGCGCCTTCTGCAGGCGACCACTGAAATCACGATAAACTACTTTCACCCTGCTGTAAAAATCCAGTGCGCCGCCTCTCCCACCAGCCTCCGGATGCCCTGAGCCGGAATGTTTCCATCCGCCAAAGGGCAGCTGAATCTCCGCCCCTATCGTAGAAGCATTTATGTAAACAATTCCCGTCTGCAGATCCCTTTCTGCCCGGGCACTGTTGTTGACATCGCGGGTGTAGACAGCTGATGAAAGCCCGAACTTGACATCATTTACCAAGGCGATTGCTTCTTCCAGAGTGGAGAAACGAAGAACCGAAACGACCGGGCCGAAAATTTCTTCTTGAGCGACTCTCATCAGGGGAAGGACGTCGGCAAAAATCGTCGGTTCAACAAAATAGCCATTCGAACAGTCGCCGCCCAAGATTCGACTCCCGCCGGCAACAAGGCGTGCCCCCTCTTCCTGGCCGATACTGATGTACTTCAAAACCTTTTGCAACTGCGGCTCATTGATCAGAGGCCCGACATCTGTCGAAGAATTCAAACCAGGGCCGATTTTCAGACCGGCCGCTGCCATCTTCAGTAAGGCAAGAAATTGTTCGTAACGTGAATCGTGCACAAAAACCCTGCTGGAGGCAGTGCAGCGCTGACCGCTGGTCCCAAAGGCTCCCCAGAGGACCCCTTCCAAAGCCAGGTGAAGGTCAGCATCATCCATAACGATAATGGCATTTTTGCCTCCCATTTCCAGAGCAAGTGGCCGGTGCAGTGTGCCAAGCAACGACTCGAGACGCTCACCGGCCGCACAGGAACCGGTAAAGGAAACTGCGTCAACTCCGGGGTGGGTAACCAGATATTCCCCGACATCTTCACCCGGTCCACAGACCAGGTTTACAACGCCTTTCGGAACTCCCGCCTCTTCGAGCGCCTGGACCAGTGCCGCAGCGCAGGCGGGTGTAGATGAAGAAGGTTTCAGCACCACGGTGTTTCCGCAAATGAGTGCCGGGAAGAGCTTCCAGGCAGGGATTGCCGTCGGGAAGTTCCAAGGAGTGATTAATGCTATCACACCATGTGGCTCACGAACACTCTTGCAGTCCTTGTCAGGGAGTTCCGAAGGCACCGTTTCCCCATGAAGCCGCCGCCCCTCTCCTGCCATATAATAGGCCATATCAATGGCTTCCTGAACATCACCCAAGCCTTCGGCAAGAACTTTTCCCATTTCCCGCGTCACGAGGTGACCCAACTCCGTCTTCTTCTTGAGGAGTAACTCTCCGACCCGGAACAGAATCTCGCCACGTTTTGGCGCAGGCAGGGCTTTCCAGGCAGGATACGCTCTCCTCGCAGCCGCAACAGCTAGATCCACATCATCACTATCGGAAATGGTCACGGAGGCAACCACATCTCGACTATCGGCAGGATTTGTCTTTTCGAAGCGTTTCCCGCTTCGAGAATCGACCCAGGTGCCGTCAATGAAATTTCGCACCATGCTTTCCATAACACCTCCCAAAGAATACCTCAGTTCTTTAATACTACCAGACGTGCCTTACGGCGCAATAACAGTACGCAGCAAGTTCTGCACAGTTATTTCATCCTTGCTATTTTTACCAAATACGACTATATACTATAGACTAACTATGTCAGTAATCAGATCGAAAGAACTAGTACAAGCAAGGAGTTTTCATGTCGAAAGAAGAGGCAATTGAAGTAGAAGGAACGGTTGTTGAACCGCTCCCGAATGCAATGTTCCGGGTTAAACTGGAAAATGAACATATGGTTCTCGCTCACATTTCCGGAAAAATGAGAAAATTTTTCATTAAAATTCTTCCCGGAGACAAGGTGACGGTTGAGCTTTCCCCTTATGACCTGACACGCGGACGTATCACCTACCGTTCCAAATAGTCCCGTTTTTCATATCCTGGTTCTCTTTGTCAGCCAATCCCTTCATCGAATTTTTCAGAAATATCGGGCACAGAAACCTGTATTCACCTGTACACCGTATGCATGTTCGGCCTTCAGGAGCACATCATCACTCCTGACTCTGAAATGCGCGGGTTGATTGCTATATTTTTCGAGCATGATATAACATGGGCTTCTAAAAAGAGTCACGGTAAAGAAAGACGCATGACTGTGTGATTACTCTTTACCAGCAACTATCATGGGCTGAATCATAATAAAAATCGTTGCCCCTGATTTTGCCGCAAGCTGCCGAAAGAATACTGAGAACAATCGAACAACATCGCGATTGAAGAAGATAATCGTGAAATTTCATTCAAAAGGAACAACCGACAATGTATTCTGTTGCTGATTTGCGAAAGGGTTTAAAAATTACCCTTGATGGCGATCCCTTCATAGTGATTGCCTTTGACTTTGTCAAGCCGGGAAAAGGTCAAGCCCTCTATCGTACAAAAATGAGAAACATGATCAACGGCACGATCCTGGACAGAACCTATCGTTCGGGAGAAACCTTCGAACCTGCGTTTCTTGAAGAAAGAACAATGCAATATCTCTACAAAGAAGACAATCATTACTGCTTCATGGACAATCAAAACTTTGAGCAGCTCAGTATCAGTGAAGACGCCATTGGCGATGCTAAAAACTTCCTGATCGATAACATTGAGGCGGAAATTCTCCTGTTCAAAGATAAACCGATTGGCGTAAGCCTGCCGAACTTTGTCAATCTGAGGGTTACCCAGACCGACCCCTGGCTCAAGGGAGACACCACCGGCAGCGATTCGAAGCCGGCCACCATTGAAACCGGATATGTGTTGCGGGTCCCGCCTTTTATCGAAGAAGGGGAACTTATCACCATAGATACACGTACCGGGGAATATTCCACCAGAGTAAAAGGCTAACACCATGTTTGCCGGTTCCTACCCTGCCGGACGCAAAGAAAACCTCAAGCACAGGGCAACAATCCTCGGGGCGATTCGAAGCTTTTTCAGCGAAAACAACTTTATCGAAGTTGAGACGCCCCACAGGATTCCCCTTCCCATTCCCGAGGCCCATATCGACCTGATTGATTCAGGTTCCTGGGTCCTGCACCCATCCCCGGAAATCTGCATGAAAAGGCTTTTGGCCGCCGGTTTCGAGCGCATCTTCCAGTTCTGTCGCTGCTGGCGAGATGCTGAACGTGGCTCGCTCCATCTCCCCGAATTCACCATGCTGGAATGGTATCGGACGAACGCCGATTACTCGCAGCTCATGGACGATTGCGAGGGCCTGGTCAGAGCTGCGGCTGAAGCCATTGGTCTGCAGGGAACAATCCGTCGCCAGGGGCATACGATCAGCCTCAATGGTTCATGGGAAAGACTTACCGTACGCGAAGCATTTTACCGCTATGCTGGAATATCCGCTGAAGTAGCTCTGGAAAAAGATCTTTTTGATGAGATAATGGTCTGCAAGATTGAACCACAACTGGGCATGGATACGCCAACGATCCTGATGGAATATCCAACAGAGCGTGGCTCTCTTGCCCGGAAGAAGCTCGGACAGGAAGATGTTGCCGAACGATTTGAGCTGTATATCGGTGGCCTTGAACTTGCCAATGCCTTTTCCGAGCTTGTGGATGCCGAAGAGCAGAGAACGAGGTTTGTACAGGAACAAGAGTTTCGTTCCGCCGCGGGAAAAACCGTCTACCCATTACCGGAGAAGTTTCTGCAAGACCTCTCGAACGTCCCACCGTCAGCGGGCATCGCCTTTGGCATTGACCGCCTGGTAATGCTGGTACTCGACGCAGACAGGATCGACCAGGTTGTGGCTTTCACACCCGAAGAACTGTAAACCGCTCAATCCCCCTTCAGTTGTATCCCGATCTTTTCTCCCTGCGAATGCTACAATGGATACTCGATTATATCTCCCTGATAACTTCTCATCACCAACATATCTTCCTGAAAGCACACTGAATCCGGAAGCAGCGGGATCTTCCCTTTACCTCCCGGTGCATCAATTACATAATAGGGATTTGCCAATCCCGAAGTGTACCCGCGTAGTCCCTTCATTATCTCAACACCTCGTTTCACCTCAGCACGAAAGTGTCCCGTACCCTGCACCTGATCCATCTGATGAATGTAATACGGTCGAACCCTGATGGTGAGAAGTTTCTGCATCAAACGCTTCATCGTCTCCGGGTCATCATTTACACCCTTCAAAAGTACGGTTTGATTTCCCAATGGAATGCCGGCATCCGCCAGACGCGAGCAAGCCTCCGAAGACTGCGGAGTCACTTCGCGAGGATGATTAAAATGGGTATTAACATAAAGCGGGTGATACGACGTAAGCATCCGGCAGAGTTTCCGGGTAATTCTTTCCGGAAGCGTTACAGGAACTCGCGTTCCGATTCTAATAATCTCCACATGCGGTATTTTCCGGAGTCGTTGGAGAAGATGCTCCAGTTGATCGTCCAGCAGAAGTAAAGGATCTCCCCCTGAAAGGATCACATCCCGAACAACGGGAGTTTCCTCAACATAGCGAATAGCGGCCTCAAGAACATCCCTCTCCACATCGACGGAGGAACAGCCGACCTTTCTTTTACGCATGCAAAAACGACAGTAGACGGCACAGCATGTGGTCGCAAGAAAAACAACTCTGTCAGGATAGCGATGAATAATGCAAGGAGTTGGGCTCAGGTTTTCTTCTTCCAAGGGGTCGGAAAGAAGTCCGTCTTCTTGCAGTTCGCGTATGTCAGGCACACACTGTCGCCAAATAGGATCCCCGGGTGCTTGTATCAAGCTGAAGTAATAGGGTGAAATCCGCATTGGATATTTGTCGACAACCCGGCTGAGGGATTCCCGATCACAAGGAAAATAGAAAGCCAGTTCATCGGGATCAGTGATTGCCGCTTCGAGGTTTTTCTGCCACGTTTCCATGATAAGCGCCTTGGTCAAAGCAGAATTTCCATCATGTGCCAAAGATGGCCCAGCAGAAAGTACTGACGAGTATTCAACGGGTGAGGAAGTAGTGTTTTACCAGATACCATGATTGATGAGATATTCTTTTCAAAACTGCAGGAGGGTCCATCATACGGCATGGGAAGAAGATCATCATGGGACAAGGCAACAAGGTTCGCGGTTCAAGTCTGAGACGGGGCAGCAGAAGCCCCGTCTCACGGATCCTATTCCCCGTCCCTCTTCAGTCCCAGCAAATCCCAAAGAGGTTCAAAGGCAAATGCCTCACCGCCAAATAATCGCACATGGTGCGCATTCTGGTTTTCATAGTTTTTGAGAAGTTCAACAACGGCCCTTCGGCCGGCAGCAGTTCGAAGAGCATTCCGGGGTGATCTGCTTCCCAGAACATCAAGCGGCTCCTCAGCCCATTTATCGAAGGAATCAGACGAAAGGTCAATCAGTTGATCTAAAACCGTACCCTCCGCTGAGTCTGCAGAGTGCGAAATCACCAAGCTACGCAGCCATTCGGTAGTAATAACTCCGCAACAAATCTCCCGGGCAGATTCAGAGCAGGGATCAAGCCCTTTAATCTTTCTGAGTATCTTTGCCTTACAGGAAGTAGCCTCCTCACGCAGAAAAGGATAAACCGCTCCGGAAAGTTTACATTCTTCCTCATTCTGAACTAGTCTGGCTCCAAAAATATCCCAGAGGACAAGACTTCGCGAAAGCTTGCTTTCTGCAACCCAGACATCAGGAGATTCACTGGACAACAGGTCCTTTAACAGAATACCTACCCCGGGATTGACCTGGTGTACCTCGTACAAACTAAGCGGGCGCGTTCCCAAAGCTGTAAGCCAGGAACGACCAACATCACTTAAAGACAGGCCATCCTGACCTAGAAGCAGTTCCCGCACAGGTTTCACATCGCCCTGCACTGCAATTTTAGCATCTGTCAGCAACCATTCGCCAATATTGATGGTCAGTAATTCCTTTTTTTCTGCTGCAAGTTCGTCCAGCAGCTGCTTTTCTGCTTTTTTCAAACCACTGAAAAGGCCTGTCTGAACCGCAGTTCTGACAGCTTCAGGGAATAAGCTGCTCAACCAATCAAGTGCAGTTTTCGCCACCGTAGATTCATCACGAAGACGAATTGCATTTCCCTGTTCTTTAGCAAGACAACATTTCTTGTACTTTTTTCCACTGCCGCAGGGACAGGGTTCATTTCTCCCGATCTTTTGCACTGAAAACTTTCTCCTTACAAACTTAATCTTGGGGCAGAGCCCGCAATATCACAAACGATTCAAATCAAAACTGGTTCGCACAGAATAAACATCTTGTACAAAGATTTTTACTACCCACAGCAGGAATCAGTTCAGCACTATTCCAGGCCCAGATGTAACTTTGTATATGTACCAAGATCACGGACAGTTTTCTATGAAAAAATACATTTTCCCCGGATAATTATTGAAGTACGGAGAACCGGAACACCGGAGAACCAGCAATGGATTGTATGCCAGAACCAACGCGGGGAATACATATCAGATTTTCAAACAAAGTGCATCTGCAATGGTAAGACGTTCGGTCGGAGGCGGGTTTCCATTAAAATAACAGGAAACAAAAAGCGCATTTATCGCAACGAGAGTAGTATTAAGCTGATCCAGATCAATAATCAGATGCCCCGGAAGAGTTTCTGCCAGAGTGAAGTTCCGAGGACAAAAGTCGACGATCTGCGTAGTCTCATTGCGAGCAAGAACCGGCAGACCATGTGTTCGACAGATGATCGGGCGGGCAGAATAGAGTGCACATACTCCATCCACAAGCAAGGGGCAAACATCCTGTTCAGCTAGGTATTGTGCCTTACTCTGCAGCAAAGCAGCCTGTTTCTGCGGTAAATTAGCCACAAAGTTTGCCAGATTGACAGCCTCGACCCAAAATATTGAGAAATGACGACAGCATGCATCGCAGCCTTTGCTGCAACTGATACTATCCGCACACTGCATCATTATTTCAGTGCAAAGGGAATCGATTTTGGCGACGAGATTATGATAATTACGTAACTGGTCGTTGATATCTTTCACAGGACAAGGTCCTTTCATTCCGCTATGGAAGCTCTTTCAATAAAATCAAGAAAGATCTAACTCTCGTAATCTACTGTTACCGATGAAATTGCTGTTTTCTTGACAAAGGGAACAACAGTTTCCGCGTGATAGGGATGTACCTGATATGCAGTAAGGTCTGAGAGGGAAGCAAAATGCGTCACCAAGGCAAGATCATATGATCGTTCTGTTCTGACAAGATCAACGCCAACTTCCAGATGTTGCAACTGTGGTATTCTGCCATGCATACTTGATAACATTTCCTGAACCGCAGTAACATTTGCCTGTGAGGGGTCAGTCAATTTAAATAATACGATGTGAGTAATCATTGAAACTCCAAATATTTATGTCATATGTCAGGCAGAACCAGGCAGCGGAATTTTGGCTACAGCAAGAAACAACAAGTGGAAGTGCACCATTAGAACTTATTGTACGATTCCAGAATCTTCATACATTCCGATTCAGAACTATCTGCTTTCAAATTCGTAGCAGTATCTTGGCCATCCTCATCTCCAGCAGAGAGATACGCATTGCCGATGCAAGGAATAGCGTTCCTCCTCTCAGGACCGGAGTAACTCCCCCCTACCCCCCTGACTGGGTCATTTTCGACGACAACCCACTCATGTGCGCGACGGAAGGCAAACAATTGACCGGAATGGATAAGAGAAGCAAGACGAGATGAATGAACAGCGCCAAACCGTTTTTCCTTTTGATAAATCACCTGTATCAACATGACAAGTCTCCCTTCAGAAGAAACCTACCACACTTATACATTACTAATCTGTGTTTTTAAATATTAAACTACTTAACCGTACAAACAGTTCGAATTTTTCTAAAAAAAAAGAGAAACGGTTGGGCAGTAATGAAAGCCAACCGTTTCTCTTTCTAGTATGGTCGGGGCGACTGGATTCGAACCAGCGACCACTAGACCCCCAGTCTAGTGCGCTACCAGGCTGCGCTACGCCCCGATACTTTCTCTGGTATATGCCGCTGGGATCTCGGCACAAAAAATGGGGGAACACCCTAGCGAAGCAATTCCTGTAATTCCCGCAAATCTTGTCGCACCTCATCCAGCAGTTTATTCTTGCCAGCGTCCTCCACCTCTTCAGTTACAATCAACTCTGTAGAGCCCGCAAACTTTGCAATCCGGCTTTTAGCACCGGCTATTGTTAGCTTTTCCTGATAGAGCAAATGGCGAATTTTCAGGATAAGTTCAAGATTTTCCCGGGTATAAAGTCTTTGACCTGCGCGACTCTTAATGGGGCGCAGCTGGGTAAACTCGGTCTCCCAAAAACGTAGCACTGATGAATTCAGCGCGGTAAAGCGGGAAACTTCACCAATCTTCATGTACTGCTTATCTGGAAGCTTGGTGTTCACAACTCCTCCGCAGAGGCACTATTTTGTGTTAATCGCCGACTTAAGAACCTGACTAGGCTTGAAGGTTAGTATTTTCCGGGCGGAGATGACGATTTCTTCACCGGTCTGGGGGTTACGACCGCGTCGATCGGCCTTTTCCTTCACAACAAAATTACCAAAACCTGCGATTTTGATTTTCTCGCCAGACTCAAGCGTGCTTTTGATTATATCAAATACCATCTCTACAAGCTCGGCGGATTCTTTCTTTGAAAAACCGATTTTTTCGTAAATCTTTTCGACCATATCGGATTTTGTCATAATATCCCTCAAAATCAATAATATTAAATGGTTAGAAAGAGACATAAAGCCTGCAGTGCGTTTGGATTTATAGCATAGCAGACTGCGTTTATCAACCCATTTCTACCTGATTGTGACTTTTATTTTTTTCAGAAGATTTTGCACGACTTGCTCCTGTAGTCGATTAACTTCTTCGTCAGTGAGAGTCCTCTCCAAAGAACGATACCGGACCCTGACAGCAATACTTTTATGTCCATCGGGAATACCAGGACCTTTGTAGAGGTCAAAGAGTTCTGCATTTTCAAGCTCTTTTATGTTGTTCCCCCGAATGCAATCCAAAACAACGCCCGTCTCGACAGCGTCTTCGACAAGCATCGCAATATCACGGAAGGTGTCAGGAAAGCGCGGAGGCGGTGACACGGAAGTAACATCCTTACAGAAAGAAAGCAGTTTTTCAAAATTCAATTCGAAATAATACAGGGGCTTTTCAATGGCATAGTTTTCCTGCACAGTCGGGTGAATTTCACCAAACGACCCAATGTGCTCTTTGCCAAAGTACACACTGCATGCCTTCCCCGGATGATAAAATGCCTCCAACTCCCGAGCTTCATACACAACGTTGGAAATACCGAGTGATTCAAAAATATTTACCAGCAGCCCCTTGACGTCATAGAAATCCAACAGTTCTGCGCTCCGACTCCAGCTTTCCGGATCGCGCAGACCAGTCAGTAAACCGGCCGCATAAACAGGCTCGTCCGGCAGCTCCTTGGTCTCTGCCAGCAAATAGATCCGTCGCATTTCGAAGATCTGAACATTCATCAACCTGAAACTCAGGTTTCGGGCCGTTGTTTCGAGCAAGCCCGGCAAAAGGGTAGTTCTCATCACCGACTGATCTTCCGAAAGCGGGTTAAGAACTTTGATGTGCTTCCTTCTCGGGTCATTCTCATCAAAGAGAATTTTGCCAAAAACAGAAGGATTGACAAAAGAATACGTTATCACCTCGGATAGTCCGTGTGCAATAAAGAGATCGCGAAGCTTCCTCTCAAGTGCCTGATGAGGGGATGGGCGATCAGAAAAAGTGCGAACTTTCGGCATGGTAACGGGAATGTTCTCATAGCCGTTCAGCCGGGCAACTTCTTCAATAAGGTCAATTTCACGTTCGATATCAACCCGGTAGGTAGGTACCGTAACATGGAAAATACCGGGCTCAGGGCACTCTACACTAAACTCCAGATTGTGAAATATCCTCTTCACATCATCATGCGGAATTTCAATACCCAGTATGCGTTCAATCCTCTCAAGTCGGACGGGAACCATCCGGGGTTGAATCGGTGCCGGGTATACGTCAATGGTGCCGACAGCAAGCTTCCCGCCAGCGAGTTCCGTCATCAGGGAAGCAGCTCGATCCAGGGCACGGGGAAGGATCGAGACGTCAGCACCCCTTTCAAAGCGATGAGATGCCTCGGTATGCATGCCAAGTCGACGTGCTGTCTTGCGAATAGCTGAAGGCGCAAAATAGGCACTTTCCAACAGAATATCGGTCGTTGTATCAGAGATTTCCGAGTTCTCACCGCCCATAATTCCAGCGAGGGCAATTGCCTTATCAGCATCACGGATTGTGAGATCCTGATGAGTTAAAACCCGCTCCTGTTCGTCGAGAGTGACAAATGACTCTCCCTCTGCGGCACGTTCGACAATAACAGTCCCCGCCGCAAGAAGGCGATGATCAAAGGCATGGAGCGGGTGACCATATTCGAGCAGGACATAGTTGGTGATATCAACCACATTATTGATGGAGCGTATTCCGACAGCATTCAATCGATTAACCATCCAGGCAGGGGAAGGTCCAACCGTACACCCGGTAACATAACGCGCCATATAGCGGGGACAAAGATCCGGATCGTTAACCTTGACACTTGCAACAGCATCTATTGACGGGCCATTTTCCACCACATCAGTCAACGGATAGGTAACCTTCTTGCCGAGCATTGCCGCTATCTCGCGAGCAATGCCGATCACACTGAGACAATCAGCACGATTAGGGGTAAGTCCGATTTCGAAAATAACATCTTTCAGACCCAAGGCTTCAAAGGCCGGCGTACCTGGATGAAGCCCCGCAGGAAGTATCATGATCCCTTCTGATTCATCAGCAAGACCGAGTTCTTTTTCCGAACAAAGCATACCGAATGACTCAGATCCACGGATTTTCGAACGTTTAATGCGAAAATCCCCCGGGAGAACAGCACCGATCTGTGCCAAGGCCACCGTATCGCCTACCTTGAAATTCTGTGCTCCACAGACAATAGACAAGAACTCTTTGCCATTATCCACCTGGCACAAAGAAAGCTTGTCAGCATTGGGATGCTGCGCCTTCTCTCGCACAATTCCCACGACCACTTCGTCAAGGTCAGCGCCAACTTTCTGCATGCCCTCGACTTCGAGACCGATCATAGTTAGGAGCTCAGCCAAGGCATCAGAGGACAAATCAAAATTAACAAATTCTTTCAACCAATTGTAGGTTACGATCATAGTCTCACACTTTTTGAAGGTTGGATTTTAACCTTAAAGAATCACTTTAAGTACCTGGAGTTAAAACTGTGATAGAAAACGGAGGTCATTCTCAAACAACAATCGCATATCACTGATGCCATAGCGAAGCATCGCTATCCGCTCAATCCCCATCCCAAAAGCAAAACCACTATACGCTTCCGGATCATACGAAACATGACGGAATACTTCCGGGTCAACCATACCAGCACCCAGGATCTCAAGCCAGCCGGTATTCTTGCAAATACGGCAGCCCTTCCCTTTACACATCACACAGGCAATGTCAACCTCGGCACTCGGCTCTGTGAACGGAAAGAAGCTGGGTCGCAATCGCACCGCGGTTCCCGAGCCGAAACATTGATTAACAAATATTGTCAGGATACCCTTCAGGTCGCCGAAGGTAATATCCTTGTCCACCAGCAGTCCCTCTATTTGATGAAACATGGGCGAATGGGTGGCATCGGAATCGCAGCGATAGACAGTTCCGGGCGCGATTATCCTGACAGGCGGTGCCTGTTTGAGCATCGTTCGGATTTGAACCGGTGAAGTATGGGTTCTGAGTACGATGGAGTCGTTGACAAAGAAAGTGTCTTGCATGTCCCTGGCGGGATGATCTTTCGGGATATTGAGGGCTTCGAAGTTGTAATAATCCATTTCGATTTCAGGCCCCTCAGCCACTTTGAAACCAAGTCCGGCAAAGATTTCGGTTATATCCTCAATCACCATGGAAATGGGATGCTTGGTGCCCAAAGGTCTTCGACGGCCAGGCAGCGTAACATCAAGTCGTTCGCTTCGTAACTTTTCCTCTTTATTTTTCGCTCGAATTTCCTGAAGAACAGTGTCAACTCTTTCCTCAAGCTGAGCCTTCACGACGTTTGCCATCTGCCCGATTACCGGACGCTCTTCCGGCGAAAGAGCCCCTAAGCCCTTCATGACTGAAGTCAGCAGGCCCTTTTTCCCCAGGTACTTGACTCTCAACTCATGAAGCAACTCTTCTGAGGTCACACCTGAAAGCTCAGACAACCCAGCTTGCAGCAAGGTTTCCAGTTTTTCTTTCATAATCAGCTACCTTCCAATTGTAAATACGCTGCACCTGGTGGACTCGCAGTATTCAAGGGGTTCTACACATCGCAGCTACGAAAACCAATGATCTTGACGATCTTTTCGCTGACAACAGGGCAGGTACAAAGAATGGATGAACAACCATTGTCAAAAAAGAAATGGGATACGTTGTATCCCATTTCTTTACTCTCATGCCATTTTCCGACTAGAGATTCGTCTTTGCCATACCCGCTATTTCAGTAAAGGCCTGTGGATCGGAAACTGCAAGATCCGCAAGCACTTTTCGGTCAATTTGGACATTAGCAAGCTTCAGTCCATAAATAAACTTGCTGTAGGCCAGGCCATTCAGGCGGGATGCAGCATTAATACGTGCAATCCAGAGAGCTCTGAAATCCCTCTTTTTCACCTTTCTGTCGCGATAAGCATACTTAAGGGCGCGATCCACAGCTTCAGTTGCGCTCCTGAAGAGTTTGCTGCGGGCACCACGATACCCTTTCGCCAGTTTCAAGACCTTGTTTCTTCGCTGTCTCGCTTTAAACCCTCTTTTTACCCTTGGCATACGTTACTCCTTTTGCTTGTATTTAGCCGGATCCGCAAGGGGAGACGTTTCCTCACGGTTCACGGACTTCTTCTGGGAACCTGTCGCTAACGGACAGTCTCCCCAACTATAGATACGGAATCAATTTTGCGATGTTCTTTGCGTCAACAGCAGCGACCAATCCACCCTGACGGAGGTTCCTCTTCCGTTTCCGGCTCATCGAAGTCAGAATATGGCTGGTAAACCCACAAGCTCGCTTGATCTTTCCACTGCCAGTCTTCTTGAAGCGCTTTGCTGCGCCACGGTTTGTTTTTATTTTCGGCATATTCTTCTCCTTTATGAATATCTAAGAAATATTACGCTCGGCTATTTTTTTGGAGAGATGATGATATACATGCTGCGTCCCTCCATCTTGGGTCGCACCTCGATGGTGGCAATATCTTCCAAATCTGCCACAAAACGATCAAGTGCTCTCTGACCAAACTCCATATGGGTAATTTCCCGTCCGCGGAAAACAACCGAAATCTTGGCCTTATTCCCTTCTTCGATAAAACGACGAGCATGCTTGATCTTGAACTGAAGATCATGCTCGTCCGTTTTCGGCCTGAGCTTTATTTCCTTTAACTGGATCTGAACCTGTTTCTTCTTGGCTTCCTGTTGCTTCTTGCTCTGCTGGTACTTAAATTTCCCATAATCCATGATCCGGCAGACAGGAGGAACGGCAGTAGGCGAAACTTCCACCAGATCCAGATGTTGACTTTCCGCTAAGGCAAGGGCATCCCTGAGCGGAAGAATGCCGAGCTGTTCACTTTCAGCTCCGACAACCCTTACTTCCCGCGCACGAATAGCCTGATTGATGTTTACTGTGGGTTTCGCTATGGCGACACCTCCTATTTGAAACGTTTTACTTCTAGTTCGAGAAATTCGACAAGTTCCGTTACGCTCATGGCGGGGAGATTACTGCCATCGCGATATCGCGGCGTAACAGTTTTCGTCTCGACCTCTTTGTCACCAATGACAAACATATAGGGAACTTTTTGCAGCTGTGCTTCACGTATTTTGAATCCCAACTTCTCATTTCGGAAATCATGTTGCACGCGAATGCCAGCTTCACGCAACTGTGAGTAAACTTCCCGAGCGTAAGGAATCTGATTATCGGTTACTGTCACCAGCAACCCTTGAACAGGAGCTAACCACAAGGGAAAGTTGCCTGCGTAATGCTCAATAAGGACACCAATAAAACGCTCGATTGCGCCCAGTATTACCCGGTGGACCATGACAGGTCGTTTTTTCTCACCGTCTGCAGCCACATACGTAAGGTCAAAACGTTCAGGGAGCGTAAAATCGCACTGGATTGTAGCACATTGCCACTTTCTGTCAAGAGCATCGCGAAGCTTGATATCGATTTTCGGACCGTAAAAAGCTCCGTCACCCTCATTAATTTCAAAGGGACGACCCGAGTCCTCGAGAGCAGCCTGGAGCGCCTTGGTTGCACGTTCCCAGTCCTCGTCGGTTCCGATTGACTTCTCCGGACGAGTGGAGAGCTCCATTTCATAATCAAATCCAAAGATCCCCATGACATCATTCACAAAGGAAAGCACCCCTTTGATTTCCGAGTCAAGTTGTTCCGGCGTACAGAGGATATGTGCATCGTCCTGGGTAAACCCACGAACCCTGAGGAGACCGTGAAGAACCCCGGCCCTCTCGTGACGGTGCACTGTTCCAAGTTCGAAGTATCGGAGAGGAAGGTCGCGATAGCTGCGAAGTTGCGATTTATAGATCATCATATGAGAGAGACAGTTCATCGGCTTGATGCCATAACTCTGACCGTCAACCTCGGTGAAGTACATGTTCTCCCGGTAATTCTCGTAGTGCCCGGAACGCTGCCACAACTCTTTTTTGAGAATCTGCGGTCCCAGCACGATATCATAGTCGCGCTTCAGGTGCTGACGGCGCTCAAAATCCTCAAGAATGGTACGGAGCATTGCACCTTTGGGGTGCCAGATGACAAGACCGGCCCCAACCTCATCGGAAAAGGAAAACAGATCAAGTTCTTTGCCGATCTTTCGATGATCTCGGCGCTTTGCCTCTTCAAGTCGGGCAAGATACTCGTCAAGGGCTTTCTTATCGACAAAAGCAGTACCGTAAATACGCTGCAGCATCTTCCGGTTTTCATCACCACGCCAATAAGCACCGGCGATGGAAGTAAGCTTGAAAGCCTTACAAAACGAAGTGGACGGCAGATGCGGTCCGCGACAAAGGTCAATAAAATCTCCCTGTCGGTACAAAGAGACCGTTGGAGCATCCAGGTCCTCAATAAGTTCAACCTTATAACCTTCCCCCATGTCCTTGAAAAGTTGAATAGCTTCTGCCTTGGTGAGTACTTCACGGGTAACAGACTGACCTGCCTTCGCCAGCTCACGCATCTTTGCTTCTATTTTTTCAAGATCATCCAGGCTAAACGGGGTTTCCACATCAAAATCATAATAGAAACCATTTTCAATGGAGGGGCCGATGGTAACCTTTGCTTCAGGAAACAGGGCTTTCACCGCCTGAGCCATGAGGTGCGAGGTGGAGTGACGGATAATTTCAAGAGCCTCTGGGCTCTTTTCGGTAACAATTTCTACCTGATCACCATCGTGCAGGATCGCGGAAAGATCAACCTGCGCGCCATTCACCTTACCAGCAATGGCATTCCTTGCCAGACCTGCACCGATTGCACGGGCAAGGTCGAGTACTGTGGCACCTTCCTCAAGAGACCTGTTCGAGCCGTCCGGAAGCGCAACCCCTATCTCTTTCATGTTAGGCCCCTTAATAGAAAGAGGCATCAAACGTCGATGCCCCTGTCATTGATAAATCCGTAATGAAGAATGGTAGGCGCGGGCGGTTTCGAACCGCCGACCCCTAGCGTGTCGAGCTAGTGCTCTACCCCTGAGCTACGCGCCTTCATCTAAAGCAGAGTTTATTTAACAGGTAAGGTCAATATTGTCAAGAATTTTATTCAGTTCCGGAAGCGCCCAAGCCAGAACTTACCCCAGAATCCGGCGTACCGCCCTTTCCACTTCCTCGACCGTAATGAGTCCAAGACAGCGAGCACCGATACGGCATCTTGGCGTAGAGCCGAAGCGGGTACAGGGAGAGCAGCTGAGATGCTTGTTAAGAACAATGTGCCGGTCGTCGCGGGGAGCCCACTTCTTTTCGATTCCAGGACCGAACAAGGAAACGGTGGGAACCTTTAGTTCCGCAGCAATGTGCAGAAGTCCGGAATCACCGGTTACCAAAAGTCTGGAGTGTGCCAAGAGAGCGGCAGTCTCTGCCAGGGACGTTTTCCCGGCAAAGTTGAGGCCGACACCATTGGCGACGATGTCGTTTCCAGACAACTCGTCACCCCGCCCACCCACGACAACAACCGGGAACCCCCAGTCGTGAATTCGCTGAGCAAGTTCCCGGAACTTTTCCGTTCCCCAGCGGCGTTCGGGAATACTGGCTCCGGGGAAAAGAATAATATAGGGTTTCCCAGCCAGGACTGCAAGTTTTTTCTCTATTGCAGCAACGGCCTGAGGGGGAATTTCAATCAAAGATTCAAACGGTTCTTGCGGGAATATATCAAGCGGCGCCAGGAGCGCCAGGAAGCTTTTGCTTTCATGAGTATCATGAGAATAGGGTATTGGATGGGTAAAGAGTTTTTTCCGGTTATTGGTGCCAAATCCCACCAGGAGAGTTGCACCCGTTAGACGGGCAATCACTGCGGAAAGCCGGTGCCACTGTTCCGTATCAATCACGACATCGAAATTGCCGTGTATCGCCGCAAAGAGGTCGGGAATGCGGTCATAGAGAAGTATTCGGCTGATTGAGCCAGTGAAGGAAAAAATCGAAGCATTCCGTTTTTCGGCAAGGACGGTAATCGAGCACAAAGGATATTTATCCTTTACGGCACGAATGGCACGCAACAGGAGAACGGCATCGCCAATGCCGCCTGGGCGAATAAACAGCATGTTGCGAGGCGATTGTAAAGCAACCGGCGTCGGTTTTCGCATGAAGAAAACAGCAACGTTCCCGAGATATCGATCAAGCTGCTTGAGAAGACGAACCTTCAGCACTCTCCCCTCCCCTTACTGAGACGGTGCGGGAGCAACGACACTACTTCCGCCACTTGGTTGACGATAAAGCTCATATTTTCCGAGGCCGAAAGGCGCATCCTTCCCGCAGTTGAGATATTCACCAAGAAGAAGGACCGGATGGAAATCGGTCAGCTCACCGGAAAGCACACCGGTTCCGATGATTCCACACAACCTACCTTTGCGCCATTCTTCCCAGCGGAAACAATTCTCCGTAATTTCAATCGATTCGCTTTGGGCCGAGAGTCGCTTGAAATCCATTTCCAGAATACTGCCATAATAATAATACGCCAGGGAAGATATTCTTCTCAGCAGAGTGCGGGCAAAGAGAGGAAAAGAGTACTCTCTGAAAAAACATCCCTCACGGGCAATGCGCAGGGGAGTTGCAATCCGCAGCGCTATCCGTTGCGGGTCGAGGGTATTCAGGGCAGCGAGGTCGTCGAAGGAAATGGTAGTAAGAAGATCGGTCTTCAGAGGTCCTGCCGCTATGGCAAGAAGGGTTCTGAACCCCGAACAGCCGGTCGATTCCAGCCGGACAACCGAAAAAGGCAAACCGGCATTTGCAGAGTTCTGCTGAAAAAGGTGCTGAAGGGCGCCCCAATACTCGGCAACATACTGCGTGGCAGAGCCGACAAGGATCAGGCAAACCTCAACTTCGGCCCCTTTCGCAAGCGGTGTCTGCAGGACGGGAATCTGGAACACAAAGGGTACTGAGGGCTTTTGGTGGCGCTTCAAAGCGGTGGGGTCTGTGGCGAGTTCCCGGGAAAAAGTAGCCCGGTGGGAACATTTCCGACTGGTCGCACACTCCGCACAGAGGCCGCCTGCATGGCAGACCTCTTGTTTGAAGGATTGAGCAAAATCGCCTTTCAGGGAAAAAAGGGCATAGGGGTCTACTACCTGCGCATGTGAGCGAAGAGTAACAATAAGTTTGGCAAGGAGAAAGTCCATTGTACCCCTATCAATCCCTGACAATAAGGTCAGCCCACTGCTGCATTTTCAGCCGAACAGCCTTTCAGCAGGAAATAATCAGGCAGAGAATATCAGGAGAACCGCTATTTCTTCAAGAAACCGAATATTCCCTGACGATTCACATCCTTGTTCAGCTCTGCCAGTGTCTTTGTCAGCGGTACCTCCTTGGGACAGACCCGGACACAGTTCTGGGCATTACCACATTCCGCAATACCGCCCTCTTCCATCAGCACTTCGAGTCGCTCGACTCGGTTCATCGCGCCGGTAGGATGGAGATTGAAGAGGCGAACCTGGGAAATAGCTGCCGGGCCAATGAACGTGGAGCGGGAATTGTACTGGGGACAGGCTTCCATACAACAACCACAGGTCATGCATTTGGCAAGCTGGTACCCCTCATCCTGATCCCGGGACGCCATTCGCGGCCCCTCTCCCATATCATAGGTGCCATCTATGGGGATCCAGGCCTTAACCCTCTTCAATGCGTCGAACATTGTCTGACGGTCCACGTGAAGATCACGGACAACGGGAAATTTAGTGATCGGTTCAAGGGTAAGTTCGGTCCCGACCTGGTCAAGCAGGGCGGAGCATGCCTGCCTCACGGTGCCGTTGATCAACATCGTACACGCCCCGCAGATCTCCTCCAGGCAGTTGCATTCCCATACAACCGGCGTCGTCTTCAGACCTTTGGCGTTAACCGGATTTTTCTGAATTTCCATCAAAACGGAAATGACATTATGACCCGGACTATACGGAATGACAAACTCCTCCCAGTAAGGAACAGAGTTCGGCGTATCCTGTCTTTTAATCTTCAGCTTGATCTGCTTTTCCGACATACTAGTTTCCTCCGTTCTGAGGGTCGAGATGCTTTTCAACATTATAGACCCGCTGGCGGGGTTTGATAAATTGAATATCCACCTCTTCATAGGTAATCTTCGGGCCGGAAGGGCTATATTCGGCAATTGTCGTTTTCAGATACTTCTCGTCATTTCGTTCAGGAAACTCAGGTTTGTAGTGAGCACCACGAGATTCATCCCTGAGCAAGGCTCCAACGGTTATGACCCGCGCCAGATCAAGCATGTGCCGCAATTGGCGAACAAACTGGGCAGATTGATTCGCAGAACCCCGCGAAGTATCAAGCACGCCAAGTGACTTCCAACGATCCTGGAGGTCCTGAAGCTTCTGGTCGGCAGCCCTCAGACGGTCGTTATAGCGAACAACTGTAACGTTTTCCGTCATTAACTCTCCCAGTTCATGGGCCATGCGGAAAGGATTCTCCGGGCCATCCATCCGATATATGGCGGAAAAGCTCTCCTCCTGTCGCCGCTTTTCACGCTCAAAACACTCAGCG